>Ga0181591_10005222_pt1 | contig 11284 bp, 17 predicted proteins | sample 071ome_33_FD_133757 | JGI IMG/M metagenome (GOLD analysis project Ga0181591, IMG submission 133757) | Coastal salt marsh microbial communities from the Groves Creek Marsh, Skidaway Island, Georgia - 071412AT metaG (megahit assembly) | ecosystem: Environmental > Aquatic > Marine > Intertidal...
ACGGCGACGAAGTATTATTAGAAGGATTTAGTGGTAGTTTTGGAACAGCAGTAAATGGTAACACATATTATGCTAAACTGGATTATGGTTTAATATTTACATTGTATACTGACAGTGGTTTAACAACAGGATTAAACACAGGTGTAGCAACTAACACAAACATCGATGAAAATAAAACTGCCACAATAACATTTATAAACAGAGGCGCCAAATATGTTGGTGGTGCTCACAGAATGTATAGTTGGTTCTTACCAAGTAACAGTGATGACTTGTTTATGTATAAAGATGGCTCCAACAGTGGAACACAACTGTGGAGATATGATAGTGCTAACACAAACTTTAACTATGGTAGCATAGGTATTGTAGCAGACACATTCACAGGTAATCTAACAGGTAATGTTACAGGAACAGTAAGTGATATCAGCAATCATCAAAACTACATAAGAACAAGTGTAGGTGCTGGAACAGGCATAAGTTATGACAATAGCACAGGTTTATTCAGTTTAAGTGATACTGATTTAATCAGTGGTGTTACAGCAGGTAGTGGTTTAACTGGCGGTGGAGACACTGGCAATGTTACACTTGATATAGGTGCTGGTAATGGTATAACAGTAAATGCTGACAATGTAGCAGTAGATATGAGTGTGTTTAGCACAACAGATTTAAGTGAAGGCACAAACTTATATTATACTGACGCAAGAGCAGATGCTCGTGTAAATCTACAAACAGGCACTAACTTAGATTTATCAAACAAATCAACAAGTGATCTCAGTGAAGGCACAAACTTGTATTACACAGATGCTCGTGCTGACGCAAGAGTAAACTTACAAACTGGTTCAAACTTAGATTTAAGCAGTAAAGATACCGATGCTTTAAGTGAAGGTTCAACTAATCTGTATTATACAGACGCAAGAGTAGACGCAAGATTAAACAGCGGTAGTGTAGCAAGTATCAGTGCTGATGATATAACACTAAAACAGTTCCAAGAAACAGTTATAAGTCACGGAAACCAAAGTGGTGACATCAGTAGCACATTAGATTTAGCAAATGGTAGTATATTCAAACTAACTGCCACAGGTGCTTTAACAATAAACAGTATAGCCAATGCGGCGGCAGGTAGTAGTGGTGTTATTATAATAACACAAGATGGCACTGGTTCAAGAGCACTCACAACAGGTGCTAATATAAAATGGGCAGGAGGCTTGAATACACTAAGTACAACACCAGCAGAAGTTGATATCATAAACTTCTTTTACGATGGTTCAGTTTACTACTTTGCTTTAAGTAAAGGATATGCGTAATGCCACTAAGTGCCAGTTTTGTAGCAGGTAATCAAGAACCAGCCAATATCAGTGGCGGAGTACAATCATTTATAAATAATGGTGCTGACAGATTAAAGGCACTTACTTTTACAGCAAACAGTAGTGTAACTTTCAACACTCACGGCGAAATCAAATACATATTACTTGTAGGAGGTGGAGGTAGTGGTGGCGACAGTAATCTACTTATTTCAAATCCCCCGGGCCTTAGAGGAGGCGGTGGTGGCGGAGGAGAAATCAAAATCCTTGACTCTGTATTCACTTGGGAACTTACAGGTGGAGATGATTCAGTATCCTCATCAGCAATAACCATAGGTGATGGTGGCGTTTCTCCTATAAACACACCCCAAAATAACAGTAATAATGGCCAACCTACAACCATAGGTCCATTCACAGCCGCAGGAGGCGGAGGTGGTAGCGGACAAGATGGTGGTAGTGGCGGTGGTGGTGCCGGCTGGAACAGTTTAGGTGCCGCAGGACAGTCTACAGCAAGTGGTTATAAAAGTTTTGGTAATGATGGTGGTAGCAGTAGTAACAATGCCCACGGTGCCGGTGGAGGAGGTGCTTCACAGGCAGGTGCTAATGGTTCAGCCGGAGGCACTGGTGGCGACGGTTATACTTGGAGTGTAACAGGACTTACATACGCCGGTGGTGGCGGTGGCGGAGATAACAATGCTACAAGTAGTGGTAGTGGCGGTGCTGGAGGCACTGGTGGCGGTGGAGATGGCAGAATAAATAACGCAGGTTCTAATGGACTCGGTGGCGGTGGAGGAGCCGGTGGCCGAGGTGGTAGTGGCGTTGTCGTTTTAGTAGTAGCAGATCCAGTAGAACCAGTGCTAACATACAGTTTAAGTGGTTCACCATCCAGTGTAGTAGAAGGCAACACTTCAGTATTTACAGTAGCAACAGGCAATGTCAACAATGGCACAGACTTATATTGGACTGTGAACAATATAACTACAGCAGATAATGATTTTGTAGCAACAAGTGGTAACATCACAATACAAAGTGATGCCGCAACATTCAATGTAGACACAGTCAGTGGTAATGTTACTGGCACAGAAAACTTTAATGTGAGTTTGAGAACAGGTAACATAAGTGGTCCAATAGTAGCAACTTCTAACACTATCAGCATAACAGAGTTTGTTCCAGCAAGTAGTTATCCAAACTATCCAACTATGCCAACATACAGTGAATGGCAAACAGCAAGTAATCTTATCAGCAGTGGCGGTAGTGAATCTTACGCATACGAGTTTAATGGCACAACAACTGGTGGCACAAACAGTTATCAATACGCAGGAAGTTTACCTAATGGTAATGTTATAGTGTATCCAAGAAGCACAAATACTGTTTTAGAATACAGTAACTCAGCAGGAACTTATGCTATAACCACACTTACAGGTGTTACCAGCAGTGATGTAACACACCAAGGTGGTGCCATCAGCACACATAATAGCAATGTGTATTTGTGTCCTAATGGTATAAGTAAAATAATAGAAATAAACCCAACTAACTATACAGCAACAGCAATCAGTGTAAGTGGTATGACAAACGGTTATGGTGCTTATGGACTTAGAGATGGCAGAATAATAATGAAGCCGGATAGTGGTAGTTTTAATCATTATGTATATGATCCAAGTGATGGCAGTTACAGTTCAACTAATATAGCAAACAACGGTTCCCCCAGCGGTTTTGCCCATCCACCAATGATTCAACATCCTAAAGACAATATAGTGTATTTGCCTCCATACAGATTTAATGTGTGGAAAAAATGGGATCCTTCGACAGATACTTACAGCACAATAACACTAAGTGCCGGCAGTGATTCAGTCTCCGGCAGTAATGATAGATATCAAGATGCTGTATTAGGCGTTGATGGTAAAATATATTGTACTCCTTGGAGTAGTGCTGATATAGGTATTTTTGATATAGATACAAACACATATACAAGACACGATCCAAGTGGTAATATTACTGGAAAATATGGTAGAGGAGCCTTAGGAGCAGACGGTAGAGTATATATGTTCCCAAGTAACACAAACGATGTATTGAGTATTGACACAGACCCCGATAGTGCTGGTTATCAAACTCACAGAATAGAAAGTGTAAGTAGTATATTTACGGGTAACTGTTGGGGCGGCAGTATAGCAGGTGATGGCAAAATCATAGCGGCATCAAGCACCACTGGAGCACTAACTATACAAACAACAGGTGCTAATACAATAAATCACGCATATTTTGTATCACCACATAACAACAACGATTAGATTATGGAATATTATTATTACGATTCAACAACAAAAGAGTTTTTATATAATAAAAACAAACTTTTAGAAATAGCAGGTGCCAGTAGCACAACTGTAGAAGTTCCTCAGTTAGAACACGATTTAGGAAACTTTCCTGCTTATACGGAAAAAGCAGTATTTGATGAGGATTCAAATAATAGGACAAAAGAAGCAATATAAGGAGAAACAATGGATAACTAAAAAGGAAAAAAGAAGAAAAAACCAATGAAAAAAGGTAAAGGTAAAAAAAGATATTAGAGGTATAAAGATATGGAAGAACTATTAAACTATGCTTACACTACATATGGTGAGCATCAAGACTACAATCATCTATTTGATGCTGTTACAAGCGGCGACATTGCGTCTAACAGCGAAATAGATCAGTGGATAAAAGACAAAGACAATGGCTAAAAATATAACTAATCAGCATTTGAACAACAAAATAACAGTCATAGAAACAGATGTAAAGCATATTCACGACTGTATACACAGATTAGAAGACGAAGTTAAAGATAACAGAACATTTTTCACTACAAGATTAGACAGATTGGACACAAGAATATGGACCATAATGGGACTTGTGGTAACTACACTAATAACGGTGGTAGTTGAACTGTTATCGCACTAAAAAACCACAAAACAGATAAATAATATTGTAACGGCTGTTGTCATCAACATAACATTGATTCTATATATGACAGTAGCCAAGAGTGTTTGAGCCTGTGGTCGGCGTTGAAGACACTCACTTCAAATAAACAATAGTCGTTACAGCACTTGTACAAAGACCAAGGTTTTTGAATAATGTGCCATTTTATCATCTAATGACATAGATGATTTTTCCTAAAATATTGAACAGAAATGTTCGGTTATCGTTGAAAACCCGTTATTCGTAACGGGTTTTCTTTTATGTGATAAATAAAAATGTAGAAGGCAACTTTAGTTTCCCCTAAAAGAAACAATACAGTATGTATTAAATCCAAAGTTGCCAAACTTCGTAGATAGTGGTTCCACTGTTTACATTTATATCATAGTTCTTGTTGCCTTCTACACCTTATTTTTAACTATACTAAAAAAGGGCAGTTTTACTAAAAAAACTGCTCTTTTTTTTGAGTTTTGTATAAATAAAAATGTAACGCAAGTTACAAACAGTAGTGGCAACCTGCTGTATAAACTTAAAACTAAAAAAGATTTAATATAACTATGACAAAGAACAGAAAGCAACAACGAGCACACAACAAAGCAATACGCATTGCTAATCAGCAGAGCAAAGCCAACAGAGTTCCCAAAGATCTCAGTGGCCCAGCAAGATGGCAGTTAGTTGATGCTATACACAAAACTCAAGGCACTAAAACAAAAACTGAACAGGCAAAAACTTGGCAACAAGTCTTGCGTACTGGCGACACTGAGTCAGTATACACAGACGCACAGGGCAAAACACAAACAAAAATCAAAAGCACTTATGGCATACACAGGCACGAATACAGAACCCTTAAAAATAAATCACAATAACACCTAAACAAGTTTGGGTAGTGGAAAAGGCTGGTTGGAACAGTTACAGCACACTTAGGAAGAGTAAACTTCAAAAAACATATAGCATAAACAGTTATATACTAACACGAGATATAACTTATACGCAAGTATAGTCGTTGAGGTTGGAGAAGGACAGAATCCATTGCTGATATATGTATAAACAAATACCTCTGTTTGAAAGGCTGTGATACTCACATAAAGACACAGCAAGAAGACACTGAAAAGTAGTGTTTTCTTGACTGATCAATCTACATAAAGTCTTATGTAAGTAATAAACAAAACAACAACTACACGAGTGTAACGAGTGTTTGTGTTTTGTTTGTTGTGAATGCGTAGCATTCGCAAGTAAATGTTACTGATGTATTGCTTACGCAATACCTCAAAAAACACACATCTACACACAAAATACTTCGTATTTTGCTGTATCTGTGAGTTTTTGTATTTCTATTATAAATAGTTTTAATGGGAACATCATACATCAAAACAAATCCACTTCTTGACGCAAAACAGGTATATGAAGGACATATGAACTGGGTAAGAGGTGTATTAGACTCACCAACACCACAACAAAAACGCACTATGACTTGGCTGTTAGACACCAAAATAGCAGAGCAAAAGCAATATGTGATAATCGACGACAAACGAGTAAAATCACCCACAAATCGCAAATATTACCGCAAAACTCAAGGTAAATGGCAAAAAACCACGCGATAAGTATAAATATAGCATATACAGTATAACTGATTTACAGGAGTCGCAATGGCAAATGAGAAACCACCATATCAAGTAAAAAACATAAAACGAGGTGAAAAAACAGTCACAGGCAGAATAGTGGGTCGTGATAAGATTGTTATACCCGAGGATGAGTTCTATCAAATGGCTTGTTTGTTTAGTACTTGGAAAGACTTCAGTGAGTATTATGGAGTAGCAGAAACCACATTACGCAACAACTTCGCGGATTTATACACAAAAGCAAGGCAAACCACTAAACGGAAGTTACGCCAAAAGATGTTGGAAACTGCTCTCAATGGCGACAGAGTTATGATGATATGGTTATCGAAACAATGGCTCTCAATGTCGGAGAATCCACAAGACAAAAACAGCAGTGACATACTGCCTTGGAATGAGGAAGAAAACAATGAAATGGAAGAATAAACAGATATATTACACTATCAAAGACGGTTTTGAACTAAGTGAGCGTCATATGGCATATTACTATGCTGTAGGCGGATTAGTAGTAGGATTCGTTATTGGAATAATCATATAATGCCAGTACCACCCGTCAATGTGCGTAAACTGGCTCGTAAAGCATTAGAAACAAGAGCAGAGTTACCGCCTTCTAAACGAGCAGGAACACCAGTAGGTATTGCTCGTGCTAAACAGTTAGCAAACGGTGATAACTTGAGTAATGATACTCTAAAGCGAATAAAAAGTTTTATAGCAAGACACAAACCCAACTATGAGAGAGCAAGACAGCAAGGTAAAGATATCACAGACGGTGGTGTTATATTAGCAATGGCTCTGTGGGGATATCCGGGGATTACCGGCTGGCTAAACGAAAACTTGGAAGATTAAAAAAGGCGCCTTGCGACGCCCCCAACAACAAAAAAAAGATAGTCCGTTTCGGCTGAAGAGTGGACTAAACTCATTAGGAGGTTCAGTGTCACACTGACCCAGCCTAAAACTTTTAAGCAAACACTCCTTGATTTAGAGTGCCTTCTTCAATAACATCACTAAAGTATGGTTCTGTGCCATAAGCATTATATACTCTTTCAGCAACAATAACATACTGAACTTCCATATCGAAATCTTGAAAAGTATCACTTTTCAGTTGTTCTAAGTTGTCGCCACTGTTAGCATAATAGTAACGATTTTCATCATCGCCCCATCCTTTAACTAAAATAACATATTTCATATAATCTCCTTATCTAACTATATACATAGTATAACATCGTTTTAATCTGTGTCAACCTGTGCCCCAAAAATGACAATACCGTCGTGATCCATACCTTTTTGTTTTGCTCTTTTATTTGCGTTATCAAAAAACTCTTCAGTGGTTTCTTCTACCGATGCCACTGTCCATTCGGCATTTACTAAAGTGTGGAGCGTTTCTATATACGCTTCGCAGTCCTCTATTGTGCTACCACTATATACTTCTTTGCCTTCTGTATCGCGAAAGTAAACACTATAAGCATCAATCTGTCCTAACTCAACTTTAGGGCCTTTATTGCGTTTGATAATATATGTCGAGTCCGCAATGGGACCTTTTATTACATATACTCCTTCATTTAATCTACCTTCTTCAATAAAACCTTTCATATAATCTCCTTATCTAACTATACATATAGTATAACATCTTTTTATATTGTGTCAATCTCAATCACTAAAGCAGTAGTCGAGTTGTATTACCTCGGAAAGTCTCCTTTGTCGTCTATATGCCTTGCCTTTTTGATCATATGAGTCATATATATGAAATATACTACCCATTGCTTTAAGTTGATTGTTTGCTAAAAAAACAAGATCGGTGTGATAATCTTTATTAAAAGTTCTTATCGCCGGTTTTATTTTTAAGTCTGTATTTATTGCTACGATATATTGTTTATGTGACATATATTCTCCTTATCTAAATATACATATAGTATAACATCTTTTTAATCTGCGTCAACCTGTAATAGTCAAAAAAAAGCACACTAAAGAGTGTGCTTTATAGTTATAATGCTATTAGTATTTAAGTTCTTCTAACTTATATACACCGTTATATATAATAGATACATTACCATTTTTCCTATCTTCTTCGGTCCAATGATTAGTATTATATAACGCATTGAGATTGTTCTCTAACCACTCTATGTGTTTATTCATAATCTCAGCATCAGCATTGTTATAAGCATCTATCTTCGCATTCTGTTGTGGAGTTAGCGATTCCATATACTCATTCAAACCTGCTTTCATATCTTCTATAGACACATCTTCTTTATAAAGATGGTCTATAGCACCTTCAGTGTCAAAAGCGATGCTTTCTAAGTATGCTTTATCTTCTAAATACTCTGCTGTTTGCTCTTTTGTGAGCGGAACAAAGCGAAGTTCGTAACAATCATACTCAATATCGGTTTTTGATTCGATATCATAATCAATACCGTGTGTAAAACCTGCTTCAAGCAGTTTGTCTATTACAGCATTATTATCTATTACTTCAGTAGTAACAGTCTCTTTCTTCTCTTTTACGATTTTACTGACTTCGTTGTCAAATGTCATAGTATTCATATATTTTCCTCCTATAGGATTTTTTAACTATGTAAACATTGTAACATCTTTTTAATCTGCGTCAACCTCGATTTTTGTGGAAAAACACAAATAAATGATAAATACTACTGTAACGCAACTTTACGGAGATATATAGATATGAGAATGAACTTAGAACAATACAATCAAAAAACAAGATACATCAACACAATGAGCATAGCAGGTGTCAGTCTGTTGTGGGGTCAAATGTTGGGAATGTTAAATCCGTGGTTCACACCACTCACAGTACTAACACTGATGATAGGTTACGGTAGCGAACTACAACAACCAAAAAGTGAAACTCACTGATCCACAAAAAACTATCAGTAGCAGTGACAGTCGATTTAGAGTAGTCGCGGCAGGGCGTCGTTTTGGTAAAAGTTTTTTAAGTATAAATGAACTTGCCAAGTTTAGCAGAATGCCCAATCGCAAATGTCTGTATGTAGCACCAACATATAGACAAGCAAAGCAGGTTATTTGGGACGAACTGAAAAACCGTTTACATTTGGTAAACTGGATAAAACGAGTAAATGAAAGTGATTTACACATAGTTCTCAAAAATGGTAGCATTATATATATTCGTAGTGCTGATAACCGTGAAGCACTTAGAGGTGCCAAATACGACTTTATAGTAATGGATGAGTGTGCCGATATTCACAGCGATACTTGGTATCAAGTTTTGCGTCCCACACTCAGTGACACAGGTGGTCACGCATTGTTTATCGGTTCCCCCAAAGGCAGAAACTGGTTTTATGACTTATACAGTCAAGGTGGTGAAAATGATTGGAACAGTTGGCAGTTTACAACTCTTGACGGCGGCAATGTTGATGAAAACGAAATAATCCAAGCCAAACAGGACTTAGACGAAAGAACATTTGAACAAGAGTATGAAGCCAAGTTTGTGAGTTACAGTGGTGTATGTTACTATGCCTTTACTGAACACAACATAAAGAGTATGACAGAAATACCGCCCACAGCACCACTACACATAGGAATGGACTTTAACATAGATCCAATGAGTGCTGTAGTGTGTATTCAAGATGGTGAGAATGCTTGGGTAATAGATGAAATAACCATATACAGTTCAAACACCAATGAGATGTGTGAAGAGATAAAACGCAGATATCCAAAAAGAGGTGTTATTGTATACCCCGATGCCAGTGGTGTGAGACGAACTACTGCTTCAACAGGTATCACAGACCACCTTATATTACAACAACACGGCTTTAATGTGCGAACAGGCAGTATAAATCCACCTGTAGCAGAGCGTATAGCCGCAGTAAACAGCAGATTGCGTAACAATGAGAACCAACATAAACTGTACATAGACCCCAAGTGTAAACAACTTAGAGAAGGTCTAATCAAAATGACATACAAAGAAGGCACAAGACAGCCGGATAAAAGCAGTGGATATGATCATATCACAGATGCTTTGGGTTACTATATAGAAAGAACTTGGCCAATACGCAATAACAGAACAGAAAAGTATACGCCCACAAGGCGTAGCACAGGAAGGAGTATTAGATGACAGATATACCTAAAAAAGGCAGTAAAGAATGGATTCGCAACGAAAAGATTATAAACAACAATCCACATCTTAAACAGATGCGTGATAAAGCAGAAGGCTTCAGTGGTAAACTGGGTCAAACTCACGGCGGCAAAGGAAGTGCTCGTAGAAATGCCAATGAAGATGCTTATGCTGAAGGTTGGGACAGAATATTTGGAAAAAAGGATAAAAAATGAAAGCAAAACACAAATACAATCTAAACAGTCGCGAAGGACAAAGACGCATAGCACAAAGTCACGGTTATCGTATCAGCATATGGGATATGCCACATTTGATATCATTGTGTGCGAGAGCAGGTATAAAGTTTGATGGTATTGAGTATACCGAACCTAAAAAAGAGTTAGATAATAATACTACTATAGTCCTTTAATACTGGGATCAATAAGTTTACCAACCCAATCATAGTTTATTACTTTGCTCCACATAGCAAACAACCGTTTTACACTATCTAAATCGTTATAATCCACATTTATACTTTCTTGATGTATCTCAATGGCTTTTAAGTGTGGTAAGCCTAACTTTCTGTGTTCTTGTTGTTCATACCATTCATCACTGGGTCTTTTGAATCCTGCTTCAAACTCTATGCTTTCATACCAATCGTTTAGATACTGATTACTCATTATTTCCATATTGTTGTCTAACACACGAGCCGCATTGAAATATACTGCTATGTATGGTGCTCTTGGATTAGGTGAAGCATTGTGATCATTGTATGTCCAATATATGTTATTGTGTGCTACAGGGTGTAAGTCTACACTTTCGGCTATGTCATTTATAACTGTCATCTTTTGAGCAAGATTAAATGTGCTGTAAGTGTTTTGATCCAGTTGTTTTAAGTATTCTAAATGTTGTTTCATAATATGTCTTCTAATGTGAAATATGTGGATTTTATCATTCTTTTATATCTTGGCTGATTCCACCAATCCACTTTGGTGTGTTTGCCACGAGCAAATCTTTGGTCTGTTTTGGCAAACACTGAACCCAACTTGTAATGTTTGTTAGCAAGTGTTATAGGGTGTAAGCCTTCTTCTAATGCCATTGCGCCTAATGTTTTACCATACTGTTCTTCCCACAATGTGAGTTTTTTGCGTCTTTGAAAGGGTGTGCCATACAGTTGAACTCGCATATGAATAGCATCGGGGGTTACTTCTTCTATCTGTGCTAATCGTATAGCATCTATTCCCCATTTGTGTTCAAACTGAGTAATCTTACTACCGTCTTCTAATGTTACTTTTGTAGTACCTTTACGCATTAGAACCAAATAATATTGTTTGAGGTGTGTTGTCGTATGTTTGACCATC
>Ga0181591_10005223_pt1 | contig 11284 bp, 12 predicted proteins | sample 071ome_33_FD_133757 | JGI IMG/M metagenome (GOLD analysis project Ga0181591, IMG submission 133757) | Coastal salt marsh microbial communities from the Groves Creek Marsh, Skidaway Island, Georgia - 071412AT metaG (megahit assembly) | ecosystem: Environmental > Aquatic > Marine > Intertidal...
ATAATGAGTCATTGCAAAAATAATCTTTAATTGCTCAAAGAGCCCAACCGCACGGTACAGTATTTGACGGACTAAAGTACGACCTACATCGATATGTAGCTCTGTATTGATGTTGAGCTTTTCCTTAAACGCCCTAACCGCATGTCGAACTAAAGTCCGACCTACATTGATATGTAGCTCTGTATTGATATTGAGCTTTTCCTTAAACGCCCTAACCGTAGGTCGGACTTCAGTCCGTCAAAACACCCCTTGCATCCATTCCCAACCAAGCATTCTATAAACCCAAAACGTAGGTCGGACTTCAGTCCGTCAATAAAACCATCCGCCACCCTACAGACACAAAAAAGCCGGGACATGCCCGGCTTTCTCTATGAACGCTTCATGTTTATCTACCGAGCATGCGGCTAATCGACCCATCTTTCTCTTTGAATTGGTGCTTTAACGCACCCGCGATGTGCAACAAAATCACTAAGATTAAGATTTTAGAAACGATCTCATGAATAGAATGGCCCGCGCCTGCTACCCATTCGATTTTGTCCCCTGCTGCCAATAACTCAACACCAAACACATCAACAGAACGACCAGAGCCGATGCTCATCATAAGTCCAGACACTGGCATCAGTACCGTACCCAAAAGCAAAATATGCTGAACGCTTTTCGCCACGATTTCCTGCGCGCGACTCATGACAGAGCCACTTTCGATGGCACCTTCTTTAAAGCGCCAAACAATGCGGGCCACAGCCAGCATCAATACGATAAAGCCAAACGATTTATGCAGACCTAGAATCTCCCATTTTTCAGGCCCCTTTGGTAATTCTTCCACATATAAACCCACGGCCAACACCGTAATAAACATGAGCCCCACAATCCAGTGAAACAAAATGGTAGTTTTTGACAATTTATTCGCCATATTCAGTCTCTCTCATTTAACGCCATCGAATACACATCGATGCCTGCACTATCCTATCTTAATTTTTTCCCCTTCAAAATAACCATATAGATTAAGGGGTATTAAGTCATTCGCCTAAAGACCGTTAAATATACAGGCATTAAACGCACTCCAGTGAACTATTGCGCTTTTTATCTCTACTTATCGTTTCTTCACATTAACCGGCCACGCCGTCACTTAATCCACCTGACCGACCTGCCTAATGTCACAAGTAAAAAAAATGGCGACTCTAGGCCGCCATTTTTTTTTACTTCGCCCCGCGCAATGCAGGTTGTAGCTGGATTACTCTTCCCAGTCTTCGTCTTCACCGAAGATCTCAGTGATCACAGGTTCACCGCATTTTTTACACTTACCTTCGATTACTACCACGCCTTCTTGCTCGTATTCTTTAGGGTCTGTCATCCCTAAATCCACCTCTTGACACTGGTTGCACCAAGTCTGTTCTAAAAAAGATGCTTGCTCTTCTGCGCTACGCTGGTAAAAATCTCGTTCTTTGTTGTCCATGATTGGCTCCACGTTATCTTAAGCAGGATTGTATATGGAATACCCACGTTTTCTAGTGTTAGAAGCAAGTAGTTATGAAGAAACCGGTTATCCGATCGCCGCATCATGGTCTATCGCAGACGGCCAGCTAAAGGCGATCATGATTCGCCCTGAAGATGAGTGGCAAGAATGGGACTCATCGAACGAAGACCGACACGGCTTAACTCGCCAACAAATCGAAATGGTGGGGGAAAGCGTGTTAGATGTGATCAGAGAGCTGGCCGAGGACGTGGACAAATCACCGGTCTACGTGTCGGAACCTTATTTGTACGAAAAGTGGCTGCATCGCATGTACGACGCCTACGGAGCAGAAGCGCCATTCGACATCTATCCACTAAGCGATCTATTTAACATGTCAGATGAAGAGCTACAGGAAGAACTCGAGATTCTCTCAAGCAACCTATTACTCGATATTAAAGTGCCAGAAGATCGCGTTCGCACGCTTTTAGAGCTTTACGTTCGCCTGAAAGACTCCGGGCTAATCAAAGAGTAGTTGCCAAAAAAAACGAGTCTCACTTTACGTGAAGACTCGTTTTATCCAAATTCGTTTGCTTTCTAATCAGAAAGCCCAGTTACCAACCCATCACATCTTTAACAAACGGCTTAGTTAACCGCTTTTTAGCGCTCAATGATGCACGATCCAACTGCTCAAGGGCCGCAAAAATACGCTCCACGTCCCCCTCCTCGTTTTTAACCACATACTTGGCAACGTCTTCCGACATATCCAAACCCCGGTTATGTGCCCGGTACTGTAATGCTCCCACCTTGAAGGCCTCATCGGGTGTTGGCAGCTGGTACATCAACCCCCAATTTAGACGGCTTTTTAAGTCTGGCAACTTAACACCCAGCTCATCCAATGGACAATTGGCCGCAAACAATAATCGCCCACCCTTATCACGAACTCGGTTAAACAGGTGGAAGATCGCTTCTTCCCACTGGGGCTGCCCCATGACGCACTGCAAGTTATCTAAAGCGAGTAACGGCAACTGCTCAAGGCTTTCGAATATGGCAGGAGAATAATGAACAAGCTCTTCCAGTGGTAAATACACACTGTTGAGACCCTTGCTCTCGGCCTCATGGCAAGCAGCCTGCAGCAAATGACTACAGCCCGCCCCTAGGTCGCCGTATACGTAGATCGCTTGCTCACCCTCTCCTGAGGCTGAGCGCTTCATTTGATCCACCACTTCCTGAGCGGTCCCGCTGTAAAAGTTTTCAAACGTCGCGTCATCGCGAAGCTGAACATGCAGGGGTAGTTGCTCGACTACTTGAACTGATGCCATTAGCTTTCCGAATAAAAATCAGTGTCTTTATATATTTCGTGTATATGGCGTAAGATTACCACAATTATGGCCGCCACTGGGAGTGCCAATAATACACCAACAAACCCAAAGAGCTGCCCACCTGCCATTATCGCAAAAATAACCGCAACAGGATGCAGCCCAATCTTGTCACCTACCAATATGGGGGTTAAAACCATAGATTCAACTGCCTGCCCCACCATAAATACGCCAAATATGGCTAATAAGTGCCAATCCAGGCCAAACTGTCCATAACCTGCCAGCATCGCGGCCAGAATGCCCACCGCAAACCCCATGTAAGGGACAATAGAGGCTAGCCCAGCAATTAAGGCTACCAATAAGGCCAGCTTTAGACCGACTAGCCACAAACCTATGCCGTAAATCACGGCCAAGGCAGCCATAACCCACAGCTGGCCACGCAAGAAGGCACCCACCACTTCGTTACATTCCCCGCCCAACTTTGTGGTCACTGCCTGATAACGGACGGGTAACAGCTTAAGCACCTTAGCTGTGAGGATGTCCCAGTCACGCAACAGGTAGAAGCCCACAACGGGCACCAGAGCCATGTTCGCGACAAAAGCGATGATACCGCCGGTAGATTGAGTGATTTGCTTCAAGACTTTGCCCATAATGCCTTGTGCATCCCCCCAATGAGCGAACACTTGGCCTTTTAAATGAGCCAGGTTGAAGACTTCTGGCTCTACGCCTAATTGTTCAACCAACAAAGGGACTAGACTCGCCTGTGCCCACTGGAAAGCCACAGGGATATACTGATAAACCACCTTCATTTGATTAATGGCGATAGGAATCAACACCAAAAGAATCGCCAACACGATCAACGTCAGCACGACGAAGCACACCACCACAGACGAGGTTCTGCTTAGACCCAAGCGCTCAAGGCGATCCGCCACAGGGTCGCCTAAATAGCCGAATAGCGCACCCAACAAGAAAGGCATCAGGACCGGCTCTAGACTAACCAATAGCCACCCTATCAGCACGATCCCGGCAAGCCAGATCAAGGGCTTTGTGCCAATCGATAACGTTTTATCATTCATTCAGGGCTTTCCTTATCCAAATCCAAGCGTAATGGGCACCACTTACCACAGTGATCAGCCCACACATAAAAATCATTTTGTCGATTTGTTCTTCGCTTAAAATGCCAAATGCAGCGTGAACCATCATGCTGAGTAGCAGGAGTATTTGCACAAACGTGCTGGCCTTGCCCAGCCAGGTCGGCTGGATTTTGTATGGTCCAAACTTCCAGCGATACAAAGCAGCGCCACCAAGAATCATCAAATCGCGGCCAAACATCAAAACAAACAACCACAAAGGCAACAGGGATTGATACAACAACATGGCCGCGGTAGAAACGAGCAACAGCTTGTCAGCTACAGGGTCCATGGTCGCACCCCACTTACTCTGCCAACCAAAACGGCGAGCCAAGTACCCGTCGACCCCGTCTGACACACCCGCAAACGCAAACACCAAAAAGGCAATATCCCAGCGCCCCACCCACATCAAATAAATGGCAGGGGGAACGGCCAAGAGTCGCATTCCGGTAATAATGTTGGGTATCTGATTTAGATGCACCGCATCAACATCCTATTAATTTGCAGTCGCCTAGGAATTAGGGTTGCCACACAAACGGGAGTGCCACAGGCCCACTAGGCTCATCCTCTTGGTTGACGGGCTTCTCTAGTAGCTTTCGATCTAGCTCAAGGGTTTGCTTAAATTGATCAAAGGTACCCCTTAATTCCAAGCTCACCACCAACTGAGAGCCTTGAGCACGCTTTACCGTCACATTCTTGGTGATGGCCAATTTTTCTAGGTACGCCGTGAGCCTCGCGTAATCTTTGACCGTATTCACCTTATCAATCGCCAAAGTGATTGTGCCCTTATCCGCCGCCGATGGCTTGATTGCAAAGGCATCCGCCAACACACCACCGCTGGCCGTCAGACCGCTCAAAACCACTTCATTTAATGACTGGCCCGTCAGATTGTAATCGTATGCCTGATTACGGAAGTAAAAGCGCCAATGACCCAGCCATTCGCCATTCTTAGACTTAAACACACGCCCTGCCAGTACAGACTCTGCACCATAGCGGCGGCTGGCTTCTTGAATAGGGTCCGAGAACAAGCCCCAGATCTGCGCCATGGGCAGTTTGATGGAATCTTCTAGGTCGTATATTGGTAAAATGATCGGCAAGCCACGGGTATTAGCCGCCTCTAGAAGGGCTACGTTAGCCGCGTCGCCAGCACCGTCTGTAATCACTTTACGCTGCCCTTCTTCCACTGCCAGCCAAACTAGTATGGTTGGGCGGTTTTTACCCCAGTTAGGTAAGTTCGCGGCCTGTACGATGCGCTGTATGGACTTTGGCTCAAAGCGCATAGACAGCCAACTGGCACCAACCTTACCCTTTTGCTGGGCCTCTTTCTCACTAAGGCGCTCAAAACTAAACTGATAGAGATACTGATCTGCTATAGAGATGGCCTTCGCCACCGGCACCAGCTCGGTAGACACTGGATACCCTGTCACTTTATGAAGCACTTCCATTAAACCCTGTTGGGCACCCTGCTTACGGCTATCTGCGGATTGGTCTGGTACCAATACCTGCGCTTGATATAGGCCTTCTACTTCCTTCGCCATCACCCCCAATGAGCTGGCCAACAGCGCAAGACCAATCAATAGTTTTTTCATTTATGACTTCTTCTAGGCGTTTATTTGGCGGCTATTCTGACAAAACTGAAAAAAAATTCAGCAATAATGAATAATTTCTCCCTTAATCCCCTGCTAAGATTTCTAAAATGCGCACCAAGTGGTAAAATCCGCCCCCTTTTTTCATGACCCTATGTTTAAGGCAGCCCCATGAGCGAGCAAAATAAGTCCCTTAGCTATAAAGACGCCGGTGTTGACATCGATGCTGGTAACGCCCTCGTCAACAACATCAAAGGCGTGGTTAAGAAAACCCGTCGCCCTGAGGTCATGGGCGGCCTAGGTGGTTTTGCGGGCTTATGTAGCCTTCCAACCAAATACAAAGAGCCCATTCTTGTATCCGGTACCGATGGCGTGGGTACCAAGTTACGCCTTGCCATGGACCTTAACAAGCACGATTCCATTGGTGTCGATCTTGTCGCCATGTGTGTAAACGACCTGATCGTATGCGGTGCTGAACCCCTATTCTTCTTAGATTATTACGCTACCGGCAAATTAAACGTCGATGTGGCCACTAAGGTCGTAACAGGCATCGGCGAAGGCTGTCTTCAGTCTGGCTGCGCATTAGTGGGGGGTGAAACGGCCGAAATGCCAGGCATGTACGAAGGTGAAGATTATGATCTAGCGGGCTTCTGCGTGGGCGTCGCTGAAAAATCTGAATTGATCGACGGCAGCAAAGTGAAAGAAGGTGATGTGATCATTGGCTTAGAATCTTCTGGCGTTCACTCAAACGGTTACTCCTTGGTGCGAAAAATCATCGAAGTGTCTGGCGCTGATTTAAGCCAAGACCTAGACGGCCAGTCATTGGGCGATGCTCTTATGGCGCCAACCCGCATCTACGTTAAGCCTATCCTTAAACTACTAGAACAAGTAGAAGTGAACTCAATTTGCCACATCACGGGCGGCGGCGTTTACGAGAACATCCCTCGTGTGATGCCTGAAGGCACTAAAGTGGTTCTGGACCCAGAAGCCTGGAACCGCCCAGCCGTATTCAACTGGCTACAAGCTCAGGGCAATGTTGACTGGCACGAAATGCACCTTACCTTTAACTGCGGTCTCGGCATGATTGTGGTCGTGTCTGAAGATAAAGCACAGCAAACCCTAGACATTCTAAATGCCGAAGGTGAAACCGCTACGATCGTAGGCCGCATTGAAAAAGGCACTGAAGGTCAAAAAGACGTGATCGTTAAAGGCATCGACGAGGAGTAATGGTTTGAATCCTGAAAAACCAGAACCTTCACGCATCGTTATTCTGATCTCTGGCTCTGGCAGCAACATGCAGGCCATTGCCGAGGCCTGCACTAAGCGCGAAATCGACGGTGAAATTGTTGCTGTCATTAGTAACCGTCCCGGCGTCATGGGGCTCGATCGCGCAACGTCATTTGGTGTACCGACTCAGGTCGTTGACCACACCGAATACAGCAGCCGAGAAGAATTCGATGTACACCTTATGCGTGCCATCGACGAATACACACCAGACCTAGTGGTATTGGCGGGCTTCATGCGCATTTTAACTCCGGACTTCGTTCGCCGTTACAAAGGTCGCATGCTCAATATTCACCCATCCCTACTACCCAAATACAAGGGTTTAGACACCCATAAGCGCGCTCTAGAGGCAGGCGACAAAGAACACGGTGTAACCGTCCACTTTGTAAGCGAAGATCTTGATGGCGGCCCCAATGTCATTCAGGCTGTTGTACCGGTATTGGATGATGACAACATCGACACCCTACGCACACGCGTGCAGGTTCAAGAACATGTGATCTACCCAATCGCGGTTAAATGGTTCGTAGAAGGCCGCCTCACCATGGAAAAAGGCGACGCCTATTTCGATAACGAGATGCTCCCTGACAGCGGCGTGCAACTTAACGCCTAATCCGCGGTCAACCTTTAACAGGTCGACACCTATCTAGACGTTATTTATCTACTGGTAAAGCAAACGTCACACAAAAGCGGTGGTCATTCACCACCGCTTTTGCCTATACTGACTCAAACAAAAAAAAACGAAAAGGCAGGACGCTTTGCTGTTACGTCTCATTCTTGTCATCGCGGTAATGTTTCTACAAACGGCCAAGGCCAATGCCGCCAATCTTGAGCCCTTCATCGCCGAATATGAAGCCACCTGGGACGCAGGCTGGTTTCCCATCACGATTAGCGCAAAACGCCAACTAACCCAAGAAGACAACGGCCAATGGAAGCTCACCTTTGAAGCATACTCGTCTGTCGCCGATCTTAGCGAGATGTCATATTTTACGGTTGCTAACGAAACGCTTCTCCCCTCTCAATATCGTTATAAAACATCTGGTTTTCTTTCAAAAAAATTAAGAAACCTTGAGATCGATTGGGAAAAGCGCACTGCATTTTTGCCTTACCTCAAAAAACAAGCAGACTATGTTGTGCCCGATGGCCTACAGGACAATATCTCCTACATCGAACAAATGCGCCTAGACTTAATGAACGGCAAGAGCGAGTTTAATTATCAAATCGCCTACAAAGACCGAATCAAAACCTACCAATTTAAAGTCGCCAAATCCTTCAAGAAGAAAACCAATCAAGGTGAGATTCAAGTCGTCGAAGTGCATCAAATGAATCACAAACACAAAAAAGAATTCACTAAAGTCTGGTTATCCCAAGACCACGACTACCTACTACTTAAACTCCACATGCGCGATCGTCACGGCGACTCCACCGAAATCAAGCTGGAAGAAGCCACCATTGGCGAGCGCCATTTGTCTGGTTTTTAAAAGCCACACGAAGCTCGTGCTTTTTTCTTACTCAATTATTCAGTAGAATCCGCATCATCCAGGGGGTGGTCTGACTATTTTTTAGTCTTACACCTGAGATGCTAACGCGAACCCCTAGTACCTGATCCGGTTAATACCGGCGTAGGGATGGAACATTTACAATCAGTTTTCCGCCTAGTACGGCTTTACGCCGCCTACGCTGTGTTGCCGGGCCTTATTCAATGAAGTATTTGGAAAAGACCCATGAAGCACGCACACAAAACCCTTTTAAGCCTCGCAATAGCAGGCGTATCCTTCTGCAGTGCAGCAGAAGAGACCAGCCAAACAAATGATTGCTGCAAAACGCAAACGCAATTAGAAACCAGCAAGGTCAGCGCTGACTTTCGTTCACTAGACGTTCAGCAAATCCCTTCCGCGGTCACCGTTGTGAACGAACAAACCATTTTAGATCGGTCCGCCGACCATTTAGAAACCGTTTTATCCCTCGCCCCCAACGTTAACTTTGCATCTGGCTCCTCTCGCGGTCGCTATTTTCAAATTCGCGGCATAGGTGAGCGCAGCCAATTCATCGATCCAGTCAACCCATCCGTAGGATTAATCATCGACGGCGTCGACATGACAGGGCTAGGCGGTGCCGCCACCCTATTCGACATCGAACAGGTAGAAGTTCTGCGCGGTCCGCAAGGTACTGCCTTTGGTGCAAATGCCTTAGCGGGCGCCATCAACATCAAGAGCAAGCAACCCACCAAAGAAACCGAAGGTTACGTTCAAGGTAAAATCGGCAATTACAATACGTTCGGTTTAGGTTCAGCGATCTCCACCTCCATCACCGACAACGCGCAAGCGCGAGTGGCCATTCATCAACTCAAGTCTGATGGCTACATGGAAAACGTATTCCTAAATCGCGACGACACCAATGATTTCGACGAGCTGGTGGCTCGCGCTCAGCTAAGCATTCAAGCCAACGACAACAACGACATCAACATCAGTTTACTCAAAGCCGACATCGACAATGGCTACGATGCCTTTAGCTTGGACAACACGCGCACAACCTACTCGGACGAACCAGGTAACGACACACAGCTCACTCAGGCGGGCTCAATCTCTCTTACTCACAAAAGCCTAGAAAGCGCTGACATCTTTGTGCAATACGCAGCTAGCGATTCTGACATCTCTTACGGATACGATGAAGATTGGTCTTATACAGGCATTCACCCGGACGGTTATACCTCCACCGACCTATATCTAAGGCACTATGAAAGACAATCCTTGGAGCTTCGTTTAACGTCAAAACCATCCGCAAAACTATTTGCCGACTCCACTAGCTGGGTCGTGGGTCTATACGCCCAAGAAAAGGAAGAAACACTCGATCGCGAATACACATGGACAGGGACCTTTGACAGCCAACTAGAACAAAGCTCTAACGCATTTTATACCGAATTAAGCAGCATTCTTTCACCCACCCTTACCATTACCTATGGTGTGCGCGCAGAACAGTCCAGCATTCAGTACACGGATTCCGCTAACGTGGTAGGCGATCTAGACGAAACCTTGTGGGGCGGAAAAATCACGCTCGACCACATGATCAATCCAGAGCACATGGCCTACGCCAGCATTGCACGGGGCTACAAAGCCGGCGGTGTTAACTCCGACCCTGATGTGAGTGAAGAAAATCGCACCTTTGATACCGAGAAAAACAATACACTAGAGCTGGGGTTAAAATCATCGACCCTGGGCGATTCACTGCAAACTCGCGTCAGTGTCTTTGTCACTCAGCGCCTTGATCAACAAGTAAAGAGCTCCTATTCATATCAAAAACCCGACAACTCATTTGATTTCCAAGATTATCTTGCAAACGCTGCGGAAGGCCGAAACAGTGGCCTAGAAATTGAGAGCAACTGGCAACTGACCGATAACGTGAACTGGAAGGCTTCTGTAGGCTATTTGAAAACAGAATTTATAGACTACACATACGAAAACAGTGACGGCGTTCAATCTAAAACCGGCCGCGAGCAAGCCCATGCCCCTGAGTGGTCGTACGCCACTAGCCTAGACTTTAAACTTGGCTACGGCATCCGCGTTGTTTTTGAAAGCGAAGGCAAAGAAGCGTTTTACTTCTCAGACAGTCACGATGAAACATCTGAGAGTTATGTGCTTTACCACGCAAAAGCGGAATACAAAGTAGATAACCTGACGCTATCACTGGATGGCCGCAACCTAACCGACAAAGACTACGCCACCCGTGGCTTTGGCTTCGGTAACGACCCAAGAGACGGTTACTCTGACACACAACACATACAACTTGGCGACCCACGCTTAATTTCACTAAGCGCCCGATACGCCTTTTAAAAAATAAAACCCCATGCTGATCAACATTCAGCACGGGGTTAAATTTATTTGGGTTATTTAGTTCGTATTTAAAAACGAGGCAGGAACCACATGGAACTATCCGTAGAAATCAGTAAATACCCGCTGGCAGATGATTACATTCCAGCCATTAAAAGTTTCATCGACCGTCTAAATACCGTAGAAGGTCTGTCTGTCGTCACCAACACCATGAGCACGCAAGTATTCGGTGATTATGATTTGGTTATGAACACACTAAGCCAAGAAATGAAGCGTTCATACAATGAGTTTGGAAAAGCCATTTTCGTGTGCAAATTCATTGGCGCAAATCTAGACCCAGCGCTCAACCCTCACGGCGACCAATAAAAATATTACAAAGGTAAACAACATGACCGACTCCACTGCACCGGACCTCGACCTCGCCGTCGATACGTTAGCGTCCAACCCTGCGGCCACAGATGCACCGGCAACAGTTAGCCTAAGCCAAAGCATTATAGACGCAGCACTTGCCATGAGCTTTCTGGAAGTCATCGCAGTTATCCTAGGGTTTGCCTATTTGATACTCGCCATGCGCCAGAATAGCCTGTGCTGGTATGCCGCCTTCGGTAGCACAGCGATCTTCGTTTACCTATTTTTCGATGTAAGCCTGCTTATGGAGTCGGCCCTTAATATTTACTACCTTGTCATGGCC
>Ga0181591_10005224_pt1 | contig 11284 bp, 9 predicted proteins | sample 071ome_33_FD_133757 | JGI IMG/M metagenome (GOLD analysis project Ga0181591, IMG submission 133757) | Coastal salt marsh microbial communities from the Groves Creek Marsh, Skidaway Island, Georgia - 071412AT metaG (megahit assembly) | ecosystem: Environmental > Aquatic > Marine > Intertidal zone...
GGTATCGCGATAGATGATGACCCGGCTGAAAAGCTGATGAAGCTGGACAATTTCTTGTGTGACTTGAAAGAGATGCAAATCCGTGACGGCTTGCATATCTTCGGATCATCACCTGACCGCGACCTTGCCGATGATCTGTTGACGCAGATTCTTCGAACACCAAGAGGAAACGGTGAGGGGATGAATGCCTCGCTGGCGAGGGCAATCGCTGTGGATTTGGAATTGTCAGATGATGCTGATGACGGTTTTGACCCCTTGACGGCACCACGCGGCGACAGCTGGTCAGGTGTCAGGCCAAAGGTTTTGGCGGACCTTGATGATTCGCCGTGGCGCAGTTGTGGTGACACGGTTGAACGGATTGACAAATTGGCCCGTGGCCTTGTTAGCGGCAGTATGCCGACACCGGGACCTCTGTCAGCGGCGATTGTCACCGATGCCTTGCCGCGTCTTCGTGAAAAGCTGGCCGCATCCGGCCCGATGGAGGCCGAGGCATTGCTGCGTGGGCTTGATGGTCGGTTTGTGCCATCGGGTGCCTCGGGTGCGCCGACAAGAGGGCGGCCGGAAGTATTACCCACCGGGCGCAATTTCTTTTCGGTGGACAGCCGCGCTTTGCCAACGCCGGTGGCATGGCGACTTGGATGGGCCTCGGCGGAGGCTTTGCTTGACCGATATCTGCAAGATCATGGCAATTGGCCAAAATCGATGGTGCTGTCGGCATGGGGCACGTCCAATATGCGCACAGGTGGTGATGATATTGCCCAGGCGTTGGCGCTTATGGGGGTGCGCCCGCAATGGGACACAAATTCCCGCCGTGTCACCGGTTTTGAAATTATTCCGCTCGATGTGCTTGGTCGTCCGCGTGTTGATATCTGCTTGCGGTGTTCCGGTTTTTTCCGTGACGCCTTTCCAGCGCAGATGAGCCTCATTGACCGTGCGGTGCAGGCAGTCGCCGATCTTGATGAACCGGCTGATATGAACCCGCTTGCGGCCACTGCCAAAGCCGAACAGCAAGCGCTTCAGGCAGCAGGCAGTGATGAGGGCGCCGCGCAGCGGGCAAGCACAATGCGGATTTTCAGCGCCAAGCCGGGTGCCTATGGCGCCGGGCTTCAGGCTCTTGTTGATGAGGGTATATGGGACAAACGAAGCGATTTTGCCGAGGCGTTTCTGACTTGGTCATCATATGCCTATGGTGAGCAATTGAGTGGGGTCGAGGCACGTCAGGGTCTGGAAACGCGACTTGGTAAGGCTGATGCGGTTCTGCATAATCAGGACAACCGCGAACATGATATCCTCGACAGTGATGATTATTATCAGTTTGCCGGTGGCTTGTCCGCCGCAGTTGCCCATTTGTCAGGGCGTGATGTGCCGGTTTACCATAATGACCATTCGCTTCCCGAACGTCCGGTCATCCGCACACTGGCAGAAGAAATCAGCCGTGTTGTCAGGGGCCGCGCAAGTAATCCGAAATGGATTGCCGGTGCCATGCGACATGGCTTCAAAGGCGCCTTCGAAATGGCGGCAACTGTCGATTACCTGTTTGCCTTTGCGGCGACAACCCGACAGGTTGAAGAACATCACTTCGCCGCACTCTTTGAGGCCTATATCGAAGATGAAAATGTGCGGGAATTTCTGGAAGGGGCCAACGATGCCGCGTATGCTGAGATGCTGGCACGGTTTGCCGAGGCGATTGAGCGCGGGCTGTGGACGCCGCGACGCAACAGCGTACAGACAATGCTGGACCAGTTTCAGCAGAAAACAAGGGAGAGCGCATGATGAGTGATGACAATATTCCATCGAGCACCACGCAAAGTGATGTGGAGCGTCACAACAGCAAGATGGCGAAGAAAAAGGCAGCACGCGACAAGATCATGGCCACCAAGACCGATGAGAAAGGTCTGATCATCGTTAATACCGGCAAAGGCAAGGGTAAATCATCAGCCGCATTCGGGATGATCTTTCGCTGTATTGCCCATGATATGCAATGCGCCGTGGTGCAATTCATCAAGGGCGGTATGGATACCGGCGAGCGGAACCTGATTACCGCACATTTTGGTGATTTATGCTCATTCCACACGATGGGCGAGGGTTTTACGTGGGAAACACAGGACAAGGAACGTGACATTGCGGCGGCGACTGCCGCTTGGCAAAAGGCCAAATCACTGATCCTCGATCCGGAAAACCGCATGGTGTTACTTGATGAAATCAACATTGCCCTTCGGTATGGCTATATTCCTCTGGATGAGGTTCTGGCATTCCTGCAAGAGCACAAACCGCCGATGACGCATGTTGTTCTGACCGGACGGAATGCCGCCGACGAGTTGATAGAGATTGCCGATCTGGTGACCGAGATGACTTTGGTCAAACATCCCTTCCGCTCCGGTATCAAGGCGCAAATCGGCGTGGAGTTCTGATGCCCGCTTGCTTTATGGTTCAGGGCGCCGGATCGAATGTCGGCAAGTCTGTGCTGGTTGCCGGACTTTGCAGGCATTTTGCCAATCAGGGCCTGCGTGTGCGTCCGTTCAAACCGCAAAATATGTCGAATAATGCGGCCGTAACCGCCGATGGTGGTGAGATCGGCCGGGCGCAGGCGATGCAGGCGCTGGCATGCCGGGTTCCTGCAAGCATTCACATGAATCCGGTGCTGTTGAAGCCGGAGACCGATACGGGTGCCCAGATTATCGTTCAGGGACAGCGTTTCGGCAGTATGCGTGCGCGCGAATATGGCACCCACAAAGCCAGCCTGATGCCTCCTGTACTTGATAGTTTTGCTAAAATTGGCGAAGACGCCGATCTGGTGATTGTTGAAGGGGCGGGCAGTCCGGCTGAAGTTAATTTGCGCGCTGGCGACATCGCCAATATGGGGTTTGCCACTGCCGCAAACGTGCCGGTTGTGATGGTCGGTGATATAGATCGCGGCGGTGTCATTGCCAGCCTTGTCGGTACACATGCTGTTCTTGATCAGCAAGACAAAGATTTAATTAAATCATTTATTATCAATAAATTCAGAGGCGATACGACTCTATTTTCTGAAGGTATGACAATCATTTCTGATGCCACGGGATGGCAAGGTCTGGGGATCCTGCCCTGGTTTGCGGACGCCAAGTTCCTTCCGGCTGAAGATATACTGGATCTTGCCGGCAAGGGCGAGGCTGTTCGCGATGCGGGTGGTGACAGTCGGGTACATATCGCGGTGCCGGTCTTGCGCCGGATCGCCAATTTTGACGATCTGGACCCGCTTTCGGCGGAAGCTGATGTCCGCCTGACCCTTGTGCAGGCTGGTGAGGTCATTCCGTCTGATGCTGATCTCGTCCTGATCCCCGGTTCCAAGGCGACAATTGATGATCTGGCGTTTTTGCGGGAGCAGGGCTGGGATATTGATATTGCGGCGCATCATCGCCGTGGCGGCATCACCCTTGGCTTGTGCGGCGGCTATCAGATCCTTGGTCGTAAAGTTCATGATCCGCATGGGATTGAAGGACCTGTGAGAAGTGCGGAAGGGCTTGGGTTGTTGAATGTTGAGACAACTTTGGATGCAGCCAAAACGCTGCGCCTCGTTGAGGCAGAGGCCATTCAGTTCAAAACAAGTGTGAACGGCTATGAGATCCACATGGGCCAAACATCTGGACCGGATTGTGAACGCGCCTTGTTGCATATTGAGGATCGGTTTGACGGTGCAATTTCTGTCGATGGCCGGGTTATGGGAAGTTATGTCCACGGTATTTTTTCCGATAACGGGTTTCGCAGGCGCTTTCTTGAGGATTTGTCGGCACGGCGGGGCAGGGACATTTCCCTTGCCGACTTTGATTTTGCCAAGAATGTCGATGACACGCTTGACCGTCTGGCAGCGCATTTGGCGGCGCATCTTGATATGGGCGCGCTTGCCAGAATGGCCGGGCTTTAGATCAATGCATCCGGCGCAATCATCAGTGCCACCAACAAAGCCGCGAGAGCAAACAGGATTTGTGCGATTGCCAGTACCTTCAGCGAGGTTAAAACCGTATCACGGTCGGCAATATCACCGGGGGCGTTCATCCGGGCCGCATCGCGTATGCGGTTGCCATAAATTCTTGGACCGGCAAGCCAAATATTAAGCGCGCCTGCCATTGCCGCCTCGGGCCAACCGGCATTTGGTGATTGATGGCTTCCCGCATCCGCACGCATTACCGAAAAAGCCCGCGCGATTTGTCCACCAACAGGCATTGCCGCAAGACAGATCAGAAGCCCACTGATCCGGGCGGGGACATAATTCAAGATATCGTCAAGTTTTGCCGCGCCCCAGCCAAAGGCCAGAAACCGCGCATTTTTATAGCCGATCATGCTGTCGGCGGTATTGACCATCTTGTAGATCAACAATCCGGGCAACCCCAGAATCAGAAACCAGAACGCCGGTGCAATAACGCCGTCAGACAGATTTTCTGCACCGGTTTCAATGGCAGCGCGGGCGATGTCGTCCTCAGCCAATATTGACGTGTCGCGCCCGACGATCATACTCAACGCATGGCGGGCGTCAGCTATTCCTGTTGAAAGAGATGTCGCAACATCGCGGATATGCTCATCAAGGGATCTGCCGGCAAGCATGATGGCTAACACCAGCAATTCAACGAGACCACCTCCAAAAGACAAAAAATATCCGATTGCGCCTGCCTTTCCGACCAATGCGCCAATGGCGATAATGCCGCGTATACGGCGTTGACGCCCGGTGGTCCCTTTTCGGCGGTTTCCTATCTTAGTCGCGAAATTAATCGCGCGGCCAAACAGAACCACCGGATGCGGCACCCGCCGCCACAGAATATCTGGCTCGCCAAACAGCCAGTCCAGCATCAAGGCACCTGCCAACAGGGCAAGCCGCAGAGCCATGTCATCGGCTGATTGAGGTATGAAAGCTGACATTGTTTTCTCAAAATTGCGCGTCTGGGTGGTCTGGTCGTCAAACGGCCCGACACTATTTAAAGATGGAGAATGAGGCGGGAAAATTCAACTTTGGTCGTATTGATGCAATTGTTTTAGAGCTTGTGGTCTAGTATACGTCTCATTCGGTCGGTGGACTTGTGAACAAGATGAAAACGATCCCGGTGCGGTGGACCTAAACTAGGAACCTAATCCGGGCCTCAGACCAGGTAGGTGTAGCCAAGCAAGAGCAGTTTTTGCCCGGCTGTCCTTTTCGTTTCATTCTGTCCCGCCACTGCTTAATTGCAAGAAACCCGCTGCCAAGCCGGGGTCAGGACAGACATGAACATCAACGCAAACCTTTTCTCTGTATTCCACAGGTCAGCTGCGATTGCAGCAATCGTTCTTGCCTCAACATCATCAGCCAATGCGCATTTGGGTCATGTTGGCGAATTGGCAGGGCATGGCCATCTTGTCGGGATTGGTCTTGTCGGCACCGCGGTGATGCTTGGCGGTATTTTGGCCGCTGCCAGCCGTCATGCCAAGGGTGATCATGCCGATGCGCCTGTCGCTGATGATGCGGATGAGCAGGTGAATGGCACCGAAGATGAACCACAGAATGTTACAGGAGAGAAAGTCAATGTCTGATGCCGTGGAAAAGAAATATGGTGTTATGATCTGTGGCCATGGCTCTCGGTCAAAATCGGCAGTTACCGAATTTGCTGTGCTGGCGGAAAAACTGGCGCCGATGTTCCCAGACTGGCCGGTTGAATATGGCTATCTTGAATTTGCCACGCCGGTGATCAAAACCGGTCTTGATAAATTGCGCGAGCAGGGTGTCAATCATGTGCTTGCGGTTCCAGGAATGCTGTTTGCTGCCGGGCATGCGAAAAATGACATTCCGTCAGTGTTGAACACATATGCCGCCGAACATGGCATCACCATTCAATATGGCCGCGAACTGGCGATTGATTTGCAGATGCTGCAAGCCGCCAATGACCGCATTACAGAGGCACTTGCCGCCGCCAATGATGCGCATGGAGCGGTTGATATCGCCGAGACGTGTCTCGTTGTTATTGGCCGGGGTGCGTCCGATCCGGATGCCAATTCGAACGTGTCAAAGATTGCCCGTATGCTGTGGGAAGGCATCGGCTTTGGCTGGGCCGAAGTCGGTTATTCCGGTGTTACCTTTCCGCTGGTGCAGCCTTGTCTGGAACATGTTGCAAAGCTTGGCTATCGCCGCGTTGTGGTGTTTCCGTATTTTCTGTTCTCCGGCATTCTCATTGACCGGATCTATGGCTTTACCGATGAAGTTGCTGCGGCGTACCCCGAAATTGAGTTCGTCAAGGCTGGCTATTTGAATGATCATCCTAAAGTGATTGCCACTTTTGCCGATCGGGTGCGTGAAATTCTGGAAGGCAACAACAACATGAATTGTGCCTTGTGCAAATATCGGGCTCAGGTTCTGGGCTTTGAGGATGAGGTTGGCGCGGCGCAGGAAAGCCATCACCATCATGTCGAAGGCCAGGGCGTTTCTGCACCGGGAAGCAATGTTGAAGATTGCGCGCTCTGTGACAGTTTTTGCACCGGCGCCTGCCGATTGGATATGGATCACCATCATCATCACCATGATCATTCACATGATCATGACCACGGTCATAGCCATAGCCATGACCATGGTCATCACCATCATCCCTATCCCCATGCCAAACACCCGCATGGGCCGGAATCGGTGCGTGGCCGCAAACGTGCAGCCGAGCAAAAGGATGGCTGAAAACCGTGATTCTGCCTGACTACATCAAGGACCCACAGGCCATTTATGACGCGTCATTCGCAACGGTGCGCGACCGTGTCGACCTCGCGGCGGTGCCGGCTGATATGCATGATGTCGTGATCCGTTTGGTGCATGCTTGCGGTATGCCAGATATCCTTGATGATCTTGAGTTCAGCGCCGATTTGGCATCCCGCGCATATGCTGCCTTGCGTGACGGTTGCCCGATTTTTGCCGATTGCGAAATGGTGGCATCAGGCATCACAAGACGCTTTTTGCCAAAGAATAACGACATTATCGTGACACTGAACGATAGCCGCACGGCACCTTTGGCGGCCGAACTATCAACAACGCGTTCAGCCGCGGCAACAGATCTATGGCTGGATCGGATCGATAACGCCATTCTGGTCTTTGGCAATGCCCCGACAGCTTTGTTTAGAGTGCTGGAACATATCGCCAACGGATGTCGTCCTGCGGCTATTCTCGGGTTTCCTGTTGGCTTTATCGGGGCGGCAGAGAGTAAACAGACACTGGCGGAATTCTTGCCCCAAGTGCCTTTTGTAACGGTGCATGGCACACGCGGTGGATCGGCCATGGCATCGGCCGCGATCAATGCATTGGCGCTTGGTGCCAGGGACGGCATGTGATGGCTGTCTTGATTGTCGGGGTGTCGGAGACAGGTGTTTCCAACTTGCCAGCAAGCCTTCAAGACCGGATCGCCGCGGCGGACCATATCATCGCCGCACCGCGATTTCACAAAACTCTGCCAGATGGTCCAAAGGTTGAAGCATGGCCAACGCCATTCAGTGACGTGTTTGCGCGGATAGACGCGCTGCGTGACAGACAGCTTGTGATTGTGGCGACCGGTGATCCCATGTGGTACGGCGTTGGCGCGACGATTCAGCGCCGCCTTGGGGCAGGGGCTTGTGAGGTCATTCCCGCGGTATCCGGCTTTCAAATGGCGGCAACGCGGATGGGCTGGCCGCTTGCCAATTGTGAAACGCTGTCGATCCATGGTCGTCCGGCCAGATCGATATTGCCGCGCCTGTATCCGCGGGCAAAATTGCTGTTGCTTGCAGAAAACAGCCGTTCTGCAGGTGAAATAGCAGCGCTTCTGGCTGATGCCGGTTATGGCGCGGCGCGGTTATCGGCACTTGCTCATATTGGCGGTGATGAAGAGGCTCGGTTTGACGGTGTTGTCTCATCCTGGGATCATACTGACATTCCTGATTTTCATATTCTGGCAGTAGATTGTGCGGATTGCCATAATCCGGCAGATGGTTTTGCACTGCCTGACAACGCCTTTGTTTCCAGCGGCAAAATGACCAAGCGTGATGCGCGTGCCAGCGCTTTGGCCAAGCTTGCACCTTTCCCGGGTGCTGTATTCTGGGATGTCGGCTGCGGGTCTGGCGCGGTAGCGGTGGACTTTCTGCGGCATGCCCCGCGTGGATCAGCCTTTGCGATAGACCGCGATGCCAATCAGATCGATATGGCAAAACAGAATGCGGTGGCGCTCGGTGTGCCACATTTGCAGACAATCCATGGCGATTTGCCGGAGGCACTTGCGAACTTGCCACAGCCTGACGCGGTCTTTATTGGCGGCGGCTTGTCGGCTGATCTGGTCACCCGTGTTTATGAGGCGCTGCAGCCGGGTGGTGTGATGGTTGCGCATTGTGTCACCATCGAGAGCGAGGCGCTGTTGACCAGCATGTGGCAGAAATTTGGGGGCAATTTAGCGCGTCTTTCTGTGCATCATGCGGATCCGGTTGGCGGCTTTCATGGGTGGCGTCCGCTGATGCCTGTTACGCAATGGCATTTGGTCAAGCCGGTAGGGGACGCGACATGACAACTGGAATCTTGTACGGCATTGGCACCGGTCCCGGCGACCCTGAATTGATCACGCGTAAGGCGTGGCGGCTTATTGAGGCAGCCCGCGTGATTGCCTATCCGGCACCTGATACCGGCGAGAGTTTCGCCAGATCAATTGCTGCCGAGGCGATTTCACCGGATGCAGTTGAAATTCCGATGATTGTACCAATGCGCACCGGACGCGATCCCGCACAAACAATTTATGATTCAGCTGCCAAAAAAATCGCTGTGCATCTCGACGCCGGAGAGGATGTTGTCGTGTTGTGCGAAGGGGATCCGCTGTTCTATGGGTCTTTCATGTATTTGCTGGCGCGTTTGAAGGATAATTATGAAACCCGGATCGTTCCCGGGGTGACCAGTCTGACGGCCTGCGCGGCGGCACATGCTCGCCCGCTTGCGGCGCGCAATGACATTATGACAATCCTGCCCGGACCATTGGCAGATGATGATCTGACAGCTCAGATTGAGAGGGCTGATGCGGTCGCAATCATGAAAGTAGGACGGCATATGCCACGCCTGAAGGCCCTGTTTGCACGGCTTGGGCATTTGGATGCGGCGCTTTACGTTGGGCATGCCTCGCTTGCCCATCAGCTTCAGGTTCCGCTCTCAGAAGCGCCGGATGATGCTCCATATTTCTCGATGATATTGCTCTACAAAGGGGACGATCCGTGGATCAGATAGCGCCGTCAAATGGCAAGAAGCCTGTTATCGTTACCCTTTCAGCCGTCGGGTTCAGCCTTGCCCGAAAGATCGCTGATGATCTTGGTGCTGAAATTCACGGTCACGCAACGCGCTGTCCGCAGGCTGATGTTACCTTCATCAAGGCTCGCCCGCATATTGGCGAATTGTTTGCCGCCGGACGCCCGATCATTGGTATTTGTGCCGCCGGCATTTTGATCCGTTCAGTTGCCCCGTACCTTCAGCACAAAAGCCGCGATGCGGCTGTGCTGGCGGTGGCGGAAAATGGCGCCGATGTTGTGCCGCTGATTGGCGGGCACCATGGTGCCATCACATTGGCGAGCGAGGTTGCCAAAACTCTTGGCGCGAATCTGGCGGTGACAACAGCTGGCAATTTGCAATGGAACATTTCGCTGGATGAGCCACCTGCGGGATGGCGCCTTGCAAATCCTGCTGCTGCCGGCCGGATCATGCCGCGATTGCTGGCTGGTGATGGCGCGTTTATTGATGGCGAATGCGCCAGCATGCTTCAGGACTGGGTGATCGATGTGCCGCGCGGTGATGCGGTGACGCTGACCTTCACACGGCAAGTGGTCGTGCCACACGAAAATCAGCTGGTCTATTGCCCACAGGATATGATTTTGGGGCTTGGCTGTGCGCGTGGCTGTTCTGTTGACGAAATGATGGATCTGGTGATGAGCAACTTGACCAGCGCCAACATAAATGCCGCCAGTGTCGCCGGAGTGTTTTCAGTCGATATCAAGGCGGATGAGCCCGCAATGCAGGCAGTCGCCGATATGCTTGATGTGCCGTTTCGCGTCTTTGACGTTGCCACTCTGGAGGCTGAGACGCCACGCCTTGCCAACCCGTCAAAGGTCGTTTTCGATGAAATCGGTTGTCATGGGGTGAGCGAGGCTGCCGCGCTGGCCGCTGCTGGCGCCGATGGCACGCTGGAAATCACCAAAAAGAAATCAGCCAATGCCACAATGGCGCTGGCCAGAATGCCGTTTTCGCCGGACTCCGCGTTGCCGGGGCGTAAACCGGGCCGCGTGATGCTGATTGGCATTGGGCCCGGACAGAGTGACTGGCGCACCCCAGAGGCTTCGCGCCTTGTGCAAAGCGCGGATGAGCTGGTCGGCTACGGTCTTTACATCGATATTCTTGGCCCGATGGCAGCGCATATTCCTCGGAAAGACTTCGCCCTTGGCGAAGAAGAGGCGCGGTGTCGCTATGCCCTTGAGACAGCCGCAACGGGCAAGGATGTGGCGATCATCTGTTCAGGTGATGCCGGTATCTATGCCATGGGGGCGCTGGTTTTTGAATTGCTGGATCGGGATCAGGATGCGGGTGGAGTGTCGCCTGCGGCCCGCCGCGTTGATGTGATGACAACTCCGGGCATTTCGGCCTTGCAGGCTGCAGCTGCTCGCTCAGGCGCGTTGCTCGGCCATGATTTCTGCACGATATCACTTTCAGACCTTTTGACCCCGTGGCAATCAATCGAACGCCGTATCCATGCGGCGGGTGAGGGTGATTTCGTCATCGCCTTTTATAACCCGGTTTCAAAGCGGCGCCGCACCCAATTGGCGAATGCGCGCGACATTCTGATGACCTATCGTGGTGGCGACACGCCAGTGCTTCTTGCCAGTAACCTGGGGCGTCCGGAGGAAAATCTGCGGTTTCGGACGCTGGAAACATTGGAAATTGACGAAGTCGATATGTTGACCGTGGTCATGGTAGGGGCCAGCACGTCAAGGCAAATTGACCTTGGGCGTGGATCGGTCATCTATACACCGCGCGGCTATGCAAAACATCTGGATCAGGCTGCTGATGCGCCTCTCCAATCCAAACAGAAAGAGGCCGGATCATGACGGTTTATTTTATCGGCGCCGGACCGGGTGATCCGGAATTGATCACTGTGCGGGGTTTGCGTCTGATTGAAAGGTGCAAGCTGTGCCTTTATGCAGGATCACTGGTGCCTGAGGCCGTTGTCGCTGCCGCGCCGTCAGATGCGCGCCGGATCGACACTGCCTCAATGACCCTTGATGACATCATGGCAGAAATTGAGGCGGCGCATGCCAA
>Ga0181591_10005229_pt1 | contig 11281 bp, 9 predicted proteins | sample 071ome_33_FD_133757 | JGI IMG/M metagenome (GOLD analysis project Ga0181591, IMG submission 133757) | Coastal salt marsh microbial communities from the Groves Creek Marsh, Skidaway Island, Georgia - 071412AT metaG (megahit assembly) | ecosystem: Environmental > Aquatic > Marine > Intertidal zone...
CCCGCGGGGTGCCCAAACCGTCAGTCCATGATGTGCGCAAGCAGCACGACCCCGCGCTCAACTGGACTGTTCAATGCTTAAAACTCTGTTCGTTATGGACAACCCGGCAACCACTACGTTGGATGCCATCAGCTTCGAAACCTACCTCAACGATTACCCCAAAAAAGGCGAGCCTAAAACCCGCGTCATAAACCTGTGCGACACTCGTCGGTATTTGGGTCAGGGTTACTATTGCTCATTACTGGCCGAAGCCCGTCGTCACCAAGCCATGCCGGACATCAGCACCATCAACGCCATGCGTGATGGCACCGCCTGCATTTGGTTAGACCAAGCCACGTTGACCAAATTAGAGATCGCCGTAGACGACCAGTCCGAACACCTGGTGTGCATGGGTGAATGTGCACAGCCTGCCTACAGCAAATTGGCCACCCGTGCGTTTAGCGAATACCCTTGCCCAGTGTTTGAGATGCAATTAATCCCTGAAAACACAGGTATTTTGCTGAAGCTGAAATTGAGCGTGTTGGACGAACTAGGTGACGAGCAAAAACAATTTTGCATGGACATTCTGGACCATTACCACAATACGGTTTGGCGTAAAAAAGGCATCGATAAAAAACACCACCGTTGGGACATGGCACTGCTGGTTGACCCAGAAGAAAAAGTGCCGCCCAGTGACAAGGGTGCCATCAACCGTTTTATTAAAGCCGGCGAAAAGTTGGGCATTCGCGTGCACAAAGTCAGCGCCAGCGAATTGCACAATTTAAACCTGTACGATGCGCTATTTATTCGTGAAACCACCGCCATCGACCACCACACCAGTCGCCTAGCGCAACGCGCCGAAGAACTGGGCTTAGTGGTTATGGATGATCCAAAATCGATTTTGCGTTGTTGCAATAAAGTGTTCTTACACGACGCCTTTAACTACAAAGGCGTGCCCAGTTTAAAAACACAATTCGTGCGCGACGCCAGTGATGCAACACTGACACAAATCGAACAGGACTTTGGTTTTCCCGTGGTGTTAAAAATGCCAGAAGGTTCGTTCTCGCGCGGTGTTTACAAAGCCAAAACCCGCGAAGAACTGCACACCATCTTAACCGACTTATTGCAATCAACCGCCATCGTACTCGCACAGGAATACATGTTTACCGATTACGACTGGCGCATTGGTGTGTTAGGTGGACGCGCCCTGTATGCGTGTCGCTATTTCATGGCACGCGGTCACTGGCAGATTTACAACCATAATTCGTCGCGCGCCTTCTCGGGTGGCTTCGATACATTACCGACATTCGAAGTGCCCAAACAGGTACTGAATGCCGCGTTAAAAGCCGCCGCATTAGTTGGCAATGGCTTGTATGGTATCGACATTAAAGAACTGGACGGCAAAGCCTATGTTCTTGAAGTGAACGACAACCCTAGCATCGACCACGGCGTCGAAGACCTATACCTAGGTGAAGAGCTGTACATGCAAGTCATGTCTGAATTTTTGCGCCGCCTCGAAGCGCGAGGCCGCTAATATGAGCAACCCAGCAGCAGGGTTTCGCATTCGCGAAGCCCAGCTTAGCGACGTGGCCAATCTTTTGGCCATTGAGCAAACCTGCTTCAGCGTAGACCGCTTGAGCAAGCGCAGCTTTCGTCACCACATACAGTCCGAACATTCCGCGCTATTGCTTGCTGAAGACCTCAGCGAACAAACGGATGGCAACCCAAGCAACCTATTAGGTTATGGACTTATTTGGTTGCACAAGGGCAAGCGACTGTCGCGTTTGTATAGCCTTGCAGTTATGCCTCACGCCCGAGGGCGCGGCATTGCACAAGCCTTATTAGACAAGCTAGAAAAACACGCAGCCGAAAACGGTAAGTTGTTCATGCGCCTCGAAGTATCCAGTAATAACCAGTCCGCCATCACCCTGTATAAAGCACGGGGTTACCGCATCTTTGGCGAATACTGCGACTACTATCAAGACCACAGCGATGCGCTACGCATGCAAAAGCAAATTCGCACGCCGTCGCAAAATGGTTTTAACCGAGAAACCCCATGGTACAAACAGAGCACCGAATTTAACTGTGGCCCCGCATCCTTGATGATGGCCATGGCCAGCCTCAAGCCCGAACAACTTTGCGAGCAAACGCTCGAACTGGATATATGGCGCGAGGCCACCACCATTTTCATGACCACGGGTCATGGTGGCTGCCATCCATTTGGTTTGGCATTGGCCGCCAAGCAACGGGGTTTTGATGCCAACGTCATGGTCAATCAGGCAAACCCTTTGTTTATCGACGGCGTACGCACCGAACATAAAAAATACATCATGACTGTGGTGCACGAACAATTCGCCCACCGCTGCCAAGAACAAGGTGTCGATGTGCACTTTGATGACCTTTCGCAAAAACAAGTAGAAGACTGGCTAAGAGAAGGTTGGGCGGTATTGGTACTTATCAGCACCTATCGTTTAGACGGTAAAAAAGCCCCCCACTGGGTGGTGGTTACCGGTATGGATGATTTGTGTTTTTACTTACACGACCCCGATTGCGATGACGACCAACTGCCGATTGATTGCCAATACATGCCCATTGCTCGTACCGACTTTGATCGCATGACGGCCTTTGGTGCTCGACGTTTACGCGCGGCCGTGGCCATACGCCCAGTGCTGTAAACACCAAGCCAAAACATAACCTGTTATTGATAACCGAGCGCGCGGATTTGCGTCTGCGCTGCGTCGGACATCACATAGCGAAACAAGGCTAACGCCGCCGCGTTATCTGCTGCCCCAGTCAACACCACCATGTCCTGCAAAATAGGCGCATAGTGGTCACCGGGCACCACCCACACATCAAACGTCGATGCCTGCATCACTTGCGAGCCAGCGACAAACCCTAAATTCGCATTACCAGAAAACACAAACTGAAACGCTTGCGAGATATTTTCACCCTGTATCCACTTACTGCGGGTCGATGATGCCAAATTCATCGCCGTCAAAGCTTGCTCAGCCGCCAAACCATACGGCGCTAATTTGGGGTTAGCCAACGACAACCGAGAAAAGCGGCCCTGCTGCAAACGCTGCAATGGTGTCAGTCCATCCGCTTGCTTTGCGGCCAACAGCACCAAAACCCCTTTGGCATAGGTGCCATGATAGCGACTCAAGGCTAACCCTTCGTTAACCAAACGCCGAGGTTTATCGGCGTCCGCCGACAGAAACACATCAAACGGCGCACCATGCTGAATCTGTGCATAAAACCGCCCCGAACTGCCTGACGATATCCGCACGCGATGACCGGTTTGCTGCTCAAACGACTGCGCCAACTGCGTCATAGGCGTTAAAAAATTCGACGCCACCGCCACGCGTACATCATCTGCCAATGTGAATGCCGACAATAACGACATCACACAACTTATGGACCACTTCATCAACCGCTTGAGCACAACGCCTTTCCTCACCTATATGTGTGAATCTGTGCACACTAAATAGAGCGGGATTGTGCGCAAATCAAGGCGTGCTCGCAAGCGTGGCCATGCGCACAGGTAGCGACCCCGATTATACGCCCCACAAGATCAGGCTAATGGCGTCTAGCTTTACCTCATCTTTATTAGAGCCGTAAATTTTTAACAGACCATCAATGGAGGCTCTAGCTGGGTTGCGCTTGCCAGAAAATATTTCTTCTAAGATGGCCGTTTCTCCCTCTAAACGGATAACGTGCTCGCGGTTTAACTCACTGGCGTGAATGCCTTTTATCAAACTTTCTTGCACATCCAACGAGAAAATCTCTGTACCGTCTTCTGGCTTAATGACGATCTCTGGGCTCCACTTTTTCAATAGAACGCGTAGTTGCTTAGTTTCATTAACACGTTCTGAAAACGTTTTTAAGTGTTCATTTAGCATGGACATCACAATTACCTATCGCTTATTACAACCACATTTTTGTACTGTCGTATTCACATTTCTATTAATTAATTTATCACTATAGAAATTTTTCTGTGGCTTTATAGCAAACTTTTCTGACAACAAAAATAGCATGTCGTAATTGAGCACATTTATTTTGCCAAAAGACGAATTGGTACAAATTACCAGTGTAACGATAATAGAAAAGTCTTTTAATTTTAAAAAAAGATGCGAAGAATAGTTTTATAAATCCAAGCACTAACTGAAAAAATAATAATTTCAAAAAATAATTTGATTAAAAAATAAAATCATAAAAATCAAATTGTTCAGTTTTATAAGCTTCTTGGCACCAAAATCACACAAATGTTTAAGAGGTAATGGCATTTTGTCTCACGACAAAAGCCTGTCAATATCATGAATGCACAGATAAAAAACATGGATATTCTGAACCCCGAACGTTCGTTCATGCTGAAGCATATTCACTTCGACAAGGTGCTTACAAAAGCACAAGGGGTTCACGTTTTTGACGAGGATGGCAACCAGTACACAGATTATACAAGTCAGTACGGCACCGTTTCGTTTGGCCACAACCCAGAATTTATCTGGCAGGCGTTGGAACAAAAAAAGAACAATTGTTCACCGGCGCTTTCACAACCTTTTTACAACCAAGAGAGCCTAGACCTAGCACAACTGTTAATCAGTCAAACACCAGGTAATATGCACTATGTCACCTATGTAAACAGTGGTGCAGAGGCCGTTGAAGCGGCCATTAAACTTGCCCGCTCCAAAAGCAACAAGAACCGCATCATCAGCACGGCAACTGGCTTTCATGGCAAAACGTTCGCTGCACTGTCTGCAACAGGCAACCCAAAATTCAAGTACAACATTCATCATGATGACGAGCATTTTGTTCACGTCGATATAAACGATACCGAACAACTGACAGCAGCCTTCGCAGAAGGCGACGTTGCCGCGTTTATTATTGAACCCATACAAGGTGAAGGTGGCCTACACACAGCCTCTGAACACTTTATGCAACACGCCCGCGCGTTATGCGATGACCATGAAGCGCTTTTGATCGTTGACGAAATTCAAACAGGTCTAGGTCGTACCGGATATTTATTTGCATCCGAACGTTACAACAATGTGCAAATGGATATTTTATTAGTTGCGAAAGCATTGGGGGCCGGCATGGTGCCCATCGGTGCCATGCTGTGTAACAAAAAGTCATGGACGGACAGTTTTGGACTGGCGCACAGTTCGACATTTGCGAACAATGGCTTTACCTGTGCCGTGGGCAAAGCCGTCATGGAGCATCTTATTCGAGACGATCGTGCTTTTGTGCAGCGGGTCAATGAAAAAGGACAATACCTAAAACATCAATTAAATAAATTGGTGGCAAGCTATCCCAATGCCTTTAAACAGGCTCGCGGTGACGGCTTTATGTGGGGCTTAGAATTTGTCGCGCAAAAAAATTCCGGTTACTTCATTGCCCATCAAAGTGGTTCTGGCTTTTTAGTCCCCATTGTCTGCGGTTACATTCTGCATAAATTTAACTTGTTGACCTTGCCAACCTTTAGCGCAAATAACGTACTGCGTGTGTCGCCGCCGCTTATCATGGAGAAAGATGATCTCGACAAGTTAATCCACGCGCTCTCTGTGGTGGGTGAATTACTCACTCAAGGAAACTTTGCCGAGCTGTTTTCATACCTAGCCGGTGAACAAGAAAACTACACCAACGCCGCTATTCCTCAGGCTTACCAAACCGCACCCATCAAACCATCCAATGGTAAAAAGCTAGGTAGCTTTGCGTTTTTAATTCACCCCACAGATGAAAACGCATTAGAGAACAACTACCCGCCTGCACTTTCACTGTTTGCCGAAGATAAAACACTGGCCTTTAACAAGTGGGTGGGGTCGGTTGCGAAGAAGTTTTTTGACCCAGCCATTCAATACCATGTCGAACGGGTTTATGACCAAGACGGTAACTGGGTAGAAGGCTGGCTCATCGGTTGCACACTGACACCTGCACAAATGATGCGTTTATCAAAAGATGCCAAGCAACGCTTGTTTGATGGTTATTTAAAGTGTGCCCATGACATGGGCGTGGACCGTGTAGGACTAGGCGCGTTCACATCGGTCATTTCCCGTGCGGGACTAACGGTGATCGATAATGAATTCGATATCGACATTACAACAGGCAACAGCCTAACAGCCATCACGTCGGTCGAAGGTTTAGTGCAGGCCGATAAACAGCACAATGGCCAGCTTTCACATCATGCAGGGGTGATTGGCGCGGCGGGTTCGGTTGGCCGCTTGTCCGCATTACACATGGCCACTTACTATCCACGCGTTACGTTGTTTGGTAATCCTAAAAACCCCAACTTCCGCGATTCTCTCGTCAGCGTTGCTGGCGAGATGTACGCCCTTGCCTACGCGCAATTACAAGCAGGACAACAACAAGGCATTGCGGGTTCGCTGTTGCACATTTTAAACGACAGTACGCTCACCGATCATTTCAAACACACCCTTGAGCAATACATCAACGCACAGGACTTTGACGCCATCACAGCGTTAATCGACCAACGCTGCGACGCATTGCAATACCCCATCATCACACTGTCCAACGACGCCGTGCAGGATTTGCGTCCCGTGCAGGCTGTGTTGTCCGCCACCAGTGAGGCTCAATCATTTATTGAACCCGAGTGGCTCGCACAAGGCGCTGTGGTGTGCGACTCCGCTCGACCGTCAGATATGAAATCCGAAGTATTTGAAAAACGCCCGGATGTGTTTGTGTTCGAGGGTGCAATACTCACCATGCCTGACCCAGAGTTACGCTTTGGTCCTTACAACATTCTGGGCTTCCCGACAGGTTTAAACTTGGCGTGCTTATCCGAAACCATGAGCCTTGCCATGGCGCAACGCACAGGTCACTTCAGCATAGGTAAATCGCCATCGTATGAAGAAGCCTTGAGCATTTATCACGATGCACAGGCACAGGGCTTTGGTATTTGCCTGTATCAACCAGACGCACCTTTGACACACGCACCGCTGGCGCAAGCCAAAGCAGAGGTAAGCACCAACGAACAGTACGCCATTTCGTAATCTAGCGTGTAGCAAAACTGGCTCGTAAAAAAATGGGGGATAAGATGGACAACACATCGGTCGAGCAAAACGAAAATCTAAAACGCATCGCCTACCGCAAACAGTTGGTAGTCGATGCGCAAGACGAAGACGAACTGCGTGCACTCATGAAACCTAACGTGGCACGTTTTAATGTCCACCTTGGTTTACACACCTTGGTGTGGCTGTTGGCCGCTGCTGGGATTTTTTATTTTGATCACTGGGCTTGGCTTGCACTCTGCGTCATCGTTCTGGGCAATCAGTTGCACGGCTTCACCATACTGCAACACGAATGCGGACACAGAAACGCTTATCGCCATGATGGTTGGAATCGCTTCGTCGGGTGCGCTTTGGCGTGGTTCATTATCATGCCTTACACCACGTTTAAAGAATGCCATCGCCGCCATCATCGTTACCTAGGTGACCCGGAACATGACCCAGATGAGTGGAACTACACAGGTGGTCGCGCCCGTTGGATTCCCGTGCGCATTGCGACGTTTGTGCCGCGTTTTATTTTCATGTCACTAACGCGCTACACGCAAGATGTTCGCAACAAGGTCATCACCGAATTAACATTTAATCTTGTGACATGGGCAGCACTGATTGGCATCAGCCTTTATATGGACATGCTAAATGAGTTTTTGCTGATTTTTGCGTTACCACTTTTATTGCTCGCCGCCGTCATAAACCCGTTATCACGCGGTTACGAACATTGGCCTCTGGCCCGCATTGATGAAAAAGATCGCGATAGCCGGTTGGATATTGCGAAAACCACCATCAGTGTCACCCACCCATTCATCTCTTGGATTTGGGCCAATATTAATTACCACGTCGAACACCATGTATACCCAGGTGTGCCTTTCTATAATTTGCCGCGCGTGGCTAAATTAATGGAAAAACGCCGTTACTTGCGCCATCGCCACTTGCTGCAAGACATCTTCACCAAAACCGATTGCGGGCTCGCCAGCCAAAGTGCTTGCAGTGCTTCCGCCTCTTTGCACGAGGTTGACCATGCAAAAAGTCTCTGAATTTTTACAGTATGTGTCTGCCAGCTTGGGCATGGCACTGGCCATCAGTTGTTACGCCATCATTGGCAGTTTGTTTCAGTTTGAAAGTGGCCTGTGGCTAGTGGGCGGTATCTTGGTTGCGTGCCTATGCTGCTTAATTGTGGCCGGTGCCACGGCCGAGTTGGCCATGCGATTTCCCTCTGCCCCTGGCCTCAGAACCTACTTTAAGCAAGCGTTTGGCAACCAACACTCGCTGTTTTTAATTTTGGTTTACATGAGCATTGTGGTTTTTATCGCCAGTGTTGAAAGCTACGCCTTTGGCGAAATACTTCAGGTGCTGGATATTGAGCTATCGCGAGTACTCACTGGCATACTGCTGATTATCGTCATCGCCGCAGTGAATTTAATGGGTTTCGAAATGACCCTTAAAGTTCAACTATGGTCTGTGATACTGCTGGTGCTATCCATGGTGGGCATTTCTATTTACGGCATCATGACCGAACCAGCAATGAATCCGGCAACCGCCAATCAATTAATCCAACCTCTGGCCAGTCAAATCAGCGAGAGCAATAACGACATCATGGTCGCCATGGCCACGATAATTGCCACCGCACTGTTTTTATTTGTGGGTTTTGAATGGGTTACACCCATGGGGAAAAGCGCACAAGCTTATCAGCGTATGATTCCACTCTCTATGATGGTAGGCATCGCGGTTTTAGGCTTGCTATACGGTTTATTTGCTTACGCCAGTGGCAACCAATTAAATGAACAACAACTCCAAGCCAGTGTCGCACCTCAATTGCTATTGGGTGAAACCTTATTTGGCATTAAAGGCACTTATGTATTAGCTGCGATTTCTTTCCTAGCCATGTTCACGTCGTTTAATGTGGGCATGCTTGGTGCCTCACGATTGGTGTATGGCATCGCCCGCGAAGGCGAACTACCCGCTTGGTTCACTCGCATATCGTTCAAAACACTTGCCCCCTACGGTGCGATTTTATTTTTATCGGCACTGTGCATGATCGGCACCGTCATCACCAACTTGTACGCAATACATTTTGAACTGGCCAACGCCGCAGTGATTATTACCTGCTTGGTCTACACGGCCATCATTGCTGCTGCACTTAAACTACGTCGTGACCAGGGCAAGCTCTCGACACGTTTTGCATTGCACGGCGCGTTACTGATCCCCATGGCGCTGGTATTTCTCGTTCTAGGCCTTGTACTGTTCATCGAGAATTTAAATTCCGCCACGCCTTACATATTGCTCGGTGCGGTTGTGCTTGCTGCTCTCTACGCCTATCGCATACCGCTGAAAGCGCAAGCACTGACACCCTTTTCACGACTCACAACCACTAAATAATAAAAAGGATTCACCATGGACATCGAAGCGGTTAAAAAAGCACAAGAAATCGAAACTCACTCCCAGTATTCATTGGACGCTGGGTTCGAGAAACTCAACCGTGATATGCCGGCCTTCACGCCACAAGAATGGGATAAAGGCACGTTTAATATCCAACACTGGCTAGAAAGAACACCACAAAAACGCTTATTGGATACGGATTTTGGCCGCAAGAAAGACATCTTTGGTCCATCAGAAGCCGTGATGACGGACCCATTGCTTAACAGCGTTTATAAAATGGATATCGCCACATTTTTGACCGCTGAGCGTATCTCTATGATTAACATGTCAAAGATGATCAGCTTCGCGCCCGACGAAAACAGCCAAGTATTTTTGGCCACCCAGTCGTTAGATGAAGCCAGACACTACGAAGTATTTTGCCGTCGCTTAGCCGATGTTGGTATGACGCCACAGCAACGTCAGGACTTAGTAAAAGACATGACGCTGCCAAAAATGAAGCAGTTTTATGATTTGATTGACGAGCAGGTCGATAAAAAACAATTCGTGCCGGCATTACTTGCACACAATATCGTACTCGAAGGGATGGTGTACCCACTTTACCGTTACGAGATTAAGTATTGGTCCAAGCTTGACCCAGCCCTAAGCTCCATTGTGCGTAACGTATTTGCGGACGAAGTTCAGCACGTTAGCTTTGGCGAAGCCTTCATCGAGCGCGAAGCGCGTTCAGGTGCCCCTATGCGCAATCAAATTATTAAGCTTGCGGGTGAGTTCCATCAACTTATGAACGAAGTGTTCGACGAAGTGATTGACCATGTTATTGGCCTTTACCAAGCATCTGCGGACATGCACGCAGAAGTCATGGGCGACATTGAAATATTCCCTGGTCACAAAATGGGTAATCTGACAGAAGAAGATCAGACCCGTCTATTACAACAAGAGATTCAGCAAGAATATCAAAACCGTCTACAAGCTATTGGACTTGCGTAAGTTATGACTGCTACTGCCTCTATGCCTGAAAAAGTTACTAAGCGCACGGTGGAAAAACGTCCCATGGAAAAGATGCCAACCTGGGGCCATTGGATATTTATGCCATTGTTTGCGGTGATCCAGGTTTTTAATACCTTGGCGATTGGTATTATTTTATCAATCTCCACACTGCTGTTTGCTTTGCAAACCGTATTGTATTGGATCCCTGGCATTAAAAAATTCAGCCAAGCGTGTTCAGACGTCTATCATGATGGCGTACAGGCATTAGCAGACTTAGTACTAAAAGATCCAAGAGACGAACCCATACTGGCCGCAGTCATTGGTTTGACCTTTACTGCGGTACCTGTCTTTCTCGCGCAACTCTGGTTAGTCGAAATCAACTGGTATTTAGTCGCTGCGTTTTACGCTTTGGTTTATGGTCCCAATATTCGCAGTTTTGTGCGCTCATTTAGCGCCATGCATCAAGACGGCCATTTAAGAGGTGGGGTATTCAAAGGCGGTAGCTGGTTAGAAAAATGGACCGGTAATTCATTTGTGTATATGTATCTCGCCATCTTTCGCGGCATCATTCCCCATGCTGTTGCCCATGGCCAGCAACACCACCGCGAGAATACGGGCCTACAAGATGTGTACTCCACATCCGACTACGATCACACCAGCATGGTTGATTTCACTCGCTACATGATACAAGAAGTCATGTATCAGCAGTTTATGATTACACCTTTCATTTACTTTCGCTCTATTAACTTCAAAGAGCAGATGCGCGCGATGGTAGCTGGCAATCTTATATATTGGTCTCTGTTCGGTGCGCTAGCACTTTACAGCTGGGAAATAGCAGTGCTGTATATGCTCGTGCCTTGGTTTGCCAGCAACTTTCTAATGGGCGTAATCCATTGGTCGCAACATACGTTTTATGGCGGTCA
>Ga0181591_10005235_pt1 | contig 11278 bp, 11 predicted proteins | sample 071ome_33_FD_133757 | JGI IMG/M metagenome (GOLD analysis project Ga0181591, IMG submission 133757) | Coastal salt marsh microbial communities from the Groves Creek Marsh, Skidaway Island, Georgia - 071412AT metaG (megahit assembly) | ecosystem: Environmental > Aquatic > Marine > Intertidal...
AAATTGATCAGCAATGGATGCGCATTAGAAATAAAATTTAAGTATGCCATCTAAAATCATGAACAGTGCCATCTATCCAACTAACAACCATTCCTTGATCTGACAAAATTCCATTAAACATAATAATTTCTGTCATTTGTTCATTAAGTATATCGCCTCGATCTACCATTTCATACCATGTTGTATTATAATCTAAAGGATCTCTTTCTTTATAAACGATTAATTCAATATTATCTTCAAATTTATTTTTGTTTAAATAAAAATCTTTAACATCGAACCCATTTAGTGCTAAAAGATATATTAATTGTGTAACTGTGAATGTACTATAATGTCTAGGAGGAGTATAATTTTGAAATTTATGATGTAATATGTTTATAGTACTAGGAACACTTAGATACAGCATTCCGCCTTTGTTTAAATTTTTGTTTACTTTTCCTAAAAATTGCAAAGGGCTATATGTATATTGCATAACATCATGACACCATATTACATCAAAAGGTACACTCCACATATTTTCATTGCTATTAAGATCGTGATTTTTGTATTTGATATTCTCCCTGCTTGGTACATTTAATTCTGCATTTAAATCAAAACCTATACAATTAAAATTTAAATATCTTCCTAATTCGCCCTCTTCTGTCCATTCTCTCATATTAGCAAAATATTCCAAATCCTTGCCATTTCCACAACCAAAATCAGCCAAATGATTTATGCTACGTTTAAAATCATCGAATTCGTTAAGTATCTCCAATGATTTTAAACTGTGTTCATGGCTTTGTTCAGGTGTCCACATTAATCAATCCTAATATCTTCCATACCTGCAGTACGCAATCTTACAACATGCCCCATTTGCCATTGTTTAGTATCTAAGCCTTTCATAATACCGAGCCATCTATTTCTAAGTAATGCAACTTCGTTAATAATAGTTTCGAAATCAATAACCTCATCTTCTCCATCAACATACTTTTCTGCATCTCTGCTGGTTAACGCACGAGCATATCCTTCTAAATACTTTTGAAAATGTTTTCGACGTATTTTGCGTAGTTGTATGTTTAAGAAATTCAATACTGCTTCAATTTCTTGTAGTTGATTAAACCTATGTTCTGTAATTCCAGGCAGTGCGGTTATATTTTTTTCTACAATACCTTTAACATTGCATTCGCGTTTTGCTTCTTCTAGCTCATGCTCGTAGTATCCTATGAAACCAGGAATTTCAGCAAGATTATTCACAACTCTATTATACCATTGACTCAATAGTCTTCGTCCTCAAATTCTTCAAAATCTTCTTCACCTAAAAGCTCTTCGACACTATTTTTAATATACTTGTCAATACCGCCTAGCTGATATACTTCTTGTTCGTCAAGAAGTTCTTGTAAATCTTCTACTAAATGATCTGCTGCTAGTTGCATATCCTTTGCAGGTATATATTCTTTAAGAATTGTGTATATAGTTTCTATAATTTCGTTATTATTACTCATTTACTTCCTCTAAAATTTCGCCAGTTTCTGGATCGATTACATCCTTTGGTGCATCCTCTATACTTAGCAAATCGAGATCAGAAAGGTCTTTCATAATAACTTCTAGCTTATCACCGGTCCAGCCCTTTCGAAATTCCAGCATCTCTTCACCTGAAGCTGTAACATATTTCAATCTATTTCCTTGTTTAGTAAGTAATCCTTTTGCTTCAAACAAGTCAATAAGTCCGCTATATGGATCCATGCCTGTTTCATATGGAATCTTAACTTGTACACCTTCAAACGGTTTAGCATAACGTGTTTTCATAACCTTACAGGCTGCACGAATACCATTTACAGTACTTGTTTTGTTACCATCTAAGTCTTCTTTAAGTTTAAGTTTACGCATTGCAATAACAATACTACTAGCATAGATAAACCCTTGTCCGCCCGAGATTTTATCATCTGGATCAAACATGTCTTGTGATGCGTATGTGTGGTTTGTACACACCATGCCTACATTGTAACTACCAATCATATTAACTGTGTTACGCACAAGTGCAGTAAGTGCTTTGGGCTTACGACCCATGTCACCTTTCATGTCACCTTTGTCAAACTGATCAACATCTGTGGGTGTTAGCAACATACCCAAACTATCGATTACAAACAATACTTTTGGTCGATCTTCCTCAGGCATTGCTTTGTAGTCTTTCATGAATGTTGAGATTGTTTTAGCAACATCATCAATCATGCTCATACTAAGTTTTAGTAGTTTGCTTTCATCTGTGTCTACGCCTAATGCTTGTAGCCATGCTTCATCAAGTGCGTTCTCACTGTCGATTAGCACTACAAAGATCCCTTGATCTTGTGCATTCTTTACAATATTTCCACTTGCAAAATAGCTTTTGCCGGCACCTGATTCTCCAGCAAATACTGTAACTTTTCCCATTGGAACACCTTTGTGAAAATCTCCACTTACAAGATAATTAAGTGCATAACTTCCTGTACTAATCCAATCTGTGGGATCGTTAAAACCAATCGATAATCCATCAATCGATTTTGTGATATCTTTTCTAAATTTACTTACGTCAAAAGGCTTAGCCATTATTTTTCCTTTATAAAACTAGTTCTACTGTTTGTTCGATTTTATTATTAAATAAAAATATTTCATATAAATCGTATACCGATTCTGTATAATTTGAGAAATTTCCAATTGGTAGATAACTGCCAATTGGGTCTTTTCCTTGTTGTTTCATCCACTGAATATAACTTTCGGGATATTTACTATTATATGGTTTTTTTATACTTACATCAAGTGTATATGGTAATTTATCAAAATTTGTAATTTTTCCAACGTTGTCGCTAAATTGCCATGCATCAAAATCTGTTCTTCCCAAACTCCAATAATCTAAATATAATTGACTTCGTCCGTGCTTTGCATATTTTGTAATATCCGGCAAACTTTCTAATTGGTGTGTAAAAATTGTATTAGAGTCTTGTTCAACATACTTGATACGGCAACGACTTTCTATACTATGAAAAGATTCGTTTATGTCGTAATACATTTGTAAATAATCTGTACCCATTTTTTCTAAAAGCAAAGGTAATGCGGGCTTTTCTATTTGGATATCTGCCCAAGATCTATGCATTTTGTTCAAAAAATCTTGATTAAATTCAAATTGATTATAATCAAAGATAGTGGTATGGAATTTACTTTTAAAAAGATTATTAATTTCGTGAATACATTTTTCGAGTCTAGTAAATGATTCGTATGGGAATTTATCTTCTTTTATGATAAACTTATTGGATGGTAAAACATCTAGCCAATGTTCGACTAATGATATAGATTCTACATCTACATCCAAATAATCTCCAGATTTTGTCCAAACAAATTTCATTTGATAAGTCAGGGAGGGTTTTGCAACCCTCCCTTTCTGCTTTAAGATTGACGGTTGCGAATCATTGCGAGAATATCTTCTGCTCGCTTACTTTCGCCTTCACCTGTAGCTGATGCAACGGGTGCTGTCACAGTTTCTGTTACTGGAGCAGGAGCAGGTGTATCTACCGGTGCTACTGTTTCAGTAGTTGGTGTTGGAGCAGGCGATGGTGCTGTCGCTGGTGCAGTAGACGTACTAGAGGTTGAGGAACCTGCAGGAGCGTCAACTCCATACGGACGATAGTATTGCCCCCAACGTTCAACGTCGTAAGGCTGTCCGTCTACACTTGCTTCAAACATTTCTTTAATGCACTGCAATTCTACATCAGTAGGTTTTTTAGGGAGGAAATCACTAAGGGTATGTAGACCGTGTGCTTCAATTGCTGCGGTTTGTGCTTCAGTAAGTGCCGATTCTTTACGAGCCCACTTACTTGTGCTATAATCTGCATATTGTCCTTTAGTTGTTTTTGTGATACGGAAATCTAAACCTTGTGTGTAATCAGTTGGCATTTCCTGAATGTCCGGATCCATTAGTGCATCCTTAATTAGACCGAAAATGCTTGGTGAGATTACAAATCTGCGAATCGGATTGTCTGGAGTAACATCTTCTGTAAGAGAGTTTTCCTGTACAAAGCCTTGGAAGATATAACTTCTTTTCTTCCAATATTTACGACCCATGTCTTCAAGACTAGGATCTTTAAACCAGCCGCGTACTTCTGAAAGGATTGGGCAAGTTTCATTCCACATTTCAACACACGGTACTTGTACTACAACAGGTTTACTGTTCATATCATTTTTAATACCGTTAAAAGGGAGACGAATCATAAGTCGTTCTGCCCAAAAGAATGTGTTGTTGGGATCACCATCTGGAAGAAAACGCACCACTGATGTAGTGCCTTCTGGGATATTCCAATGTGGGAAAATTGCGTTGTCGCCGCCGCCTGTACGCTCGCTGCGTGATTCTTGAGATTTAAGTTTTGCTCTAATTTCTGCCAAAGATGCCATAATTTTTCTCCTTATGTGCCTATTGTCTTTTGCCTTGTATGTGCCTATTCACATACTATGTTTAATAGTATATGCACTTTTATTTATCTTGTCAATAGATATTTTTTGATTTTTTTGAAGTACTGTAAAGCAATGCCGGGCGATAAAAATTTACAATTTATGTTGCTTCCAGTGGATTTAAATTTTTTTGTCTGCTTATTTTTGAAAAAAGGTCTGGATTTAATTTTGATATAAGACGCCGATTAATTTCACCATTTCTCGCTTGTCCTATAAGTAGTTCTTTACTACTTGCTAAAATTTTACCTAGTATAGTGATGTTTTTAAAAGGAGTAAAGGTAATAGTATTGTCTAAATGAAAGTGTTGATGATCATTTAAATTTCTATTCATTATCCAAGTGTATACATCATCGACATCTGAATAGTTTTCCTCTATATCTTTATATGTTTTTTCTGAAGTTTTTGTAAGATAGTAATAATGATAATCCTCAGGTAGTAATATATCCTGAAAAGTAATTCCGTGCTTGCGAAGAGCCATTGCAAGTGTAATTGGACCTCTTAGGAAGTTTTCATCACCATTACCTCCTGTAAGAAGCACACAGGGATCTTGCCATAAATGTATATTTGTATATCCCCAATGCCGTCTCAAGTAAGTTACATTCTTTTTCCAAAAATATGTATGTTTTATATATTCATATTCAACTAACTCATAATCTTTAGTAAAATGCTCAAGGTATGCAAAACTTGTTGTCGTATCTAATCCACCAGTTAAAAAAACTTTTAAAGGTTTTGTGTTGTGTGTCAAAAACTGATCATATGTAGTCATTAAATCTTCGTGTATACTATTAACTATTTGATCATCGTCAAGTTCTGGCATACTGTCGTAAACTTCATACCAATGCTTTGTAATTTTAAAGTTGTTATCAACTGTTAGATAACAATCTGCCCATATTTGTTCACCTATAGGCATAAGATTTGTAATACAATTTTTGTCTACCCACAGCGGAAAACCTCTGTTATTGTCATGTAAAATTTTTATACCAGAATCTGAAAAAATGAATGCACAAAAATTGCCTGATATTTTAGGAATATTATCGCTTAACAAGCACTGTGCTAGTGTTTCATTATTAAATTTGTTCGAATATCCTTTGAGTATTACTTTGATAGCACCATACTCGTATACTTCCCAACCTTCATCAGTGTTGAGTACAAAATTATTTGATATGGTATAATGACAAGTAAAGTTTTGCTTTTTTCGATTGCTAAGTTCAAAAAACATGCCGATCCTTATATTTTAATCATATTTTAATCTATTGTAATACAGTATGATATCTATGTCAAGAAAAAAGTAGGACTGAAGTTCTCTGTTAGTTTGTATTAATTTTTTTCTTATTTTTCTATGTCTTGTAGTTTTCGTAGTTGTCTTGCCACTATACTTCTTGGTGTGAGTTGGTATCCTTCTTCGCCTTCGTGTATGCCGTGGTTGCTCCTAAATTTTGACCCTACGCCTGCCATTGCCTTCAACTTCGCAATGCTTTCCGCCACTTCGTCTGCCTCTGGTAATTCTTCAACTGTTTCTTCTACTGACTCATCCATTTGTTTACGAATCATTTCAATATCGCTGTCGCTAACCATTGGATGCATATCTTTGATTTCTTCGTTAGTTGCACCATCTGCAATCATTTCTTCAATGTGCATCATTAGGTCTTTCATTTTGCCTTCGTTTACGCCTTCGATTACTTTCATTAAGTTTTCGATTCTAGAACCTGCAATATAATCTGGTAGTACTTCCTCAAGTGCTGCTCTAATGCCTTCTGGACTTGTGTCACCACTTGCGTATACTGCTTTTTCAAATGCCATGGCAAAGTTTTCCAACTCTGGATCTTCTTCCATTGTTGCTGCAATATCATTTACATCGTCCTCTACATCAATTTGTAGAATACCTTCTTTGCCTTTTACAGGTTCATTGCCGTATTTGCCGTCTAGTGTTGACAGATCATAATCTGCTTCCTCAACGTCTTCACGCTTGTTGCCAAATGTTCTTGGAATTGTCATTTGTGTTTGATCTGGACCAGTTTTATTAATCTCATCAATAGCCATTTGCATTACTTCTTGATATTTGTCGCCGTAACTATCAACATGATCCATTAACCATCCGATAATAATTGGACGAGCGTCTGCTTCTGGATCTTTGTCGCCTGCGTCACCTAGATCATCAAATAGTTCATCATCGCCTAATAGTCCATAGATAGCATTAGTAGCATCTTCACCGCTATCGCCGAGTGCTAGAGGCTGTTTCATCAGGTCAGCAATTTTCATTGCATCTGCTTCTGTTTCAGGCAGTGCCCATGTGCCCTCTGAAATCATTTCCATGCTTTGTTCGTATGCTTCAAATGAACTTTCTTTAGCTTTACCGAACTTGTCTTTCTTAGCCTTTGGTGATTGTAGTTCTACTTTACCTTTTAGGTACTTAACTGCTATCTGCATACCAATCTTACGCCCTTCAGTTGATCCTAAATCCAAGTTACTGAGCGCACGTGCTGCATTATCATCTACCATGTTGTTTGCTAGATACTCGATGATGTTAACGATCATGTTCTGATTTTTCTTCTCAGTTGGCATATCGCTCTGCTTCATCATAGCTAGATAGTTTTTAATTTCTTCTTTGTTAGAATTATCGTATACTACAATATTTTCGTTATTAGCAGCAATGTCTGCTAGAGCTGCTTCACTGCTTGCTATATTAGCGGCTGCTTTTTCCAATTCTTTCGGCTCTTGCGGATCAATTGTATTATCAAAATAATCACGCATTGGAGCATCGTCGTCGCTTTTTGCTTCCATGTTTGCTTTATAATTCATTGCTTTTCTCACACTAGGTAAACTATCTGTGAGTCTGTCATCATATACTTCACGAGTTAGCTTTTGTTTTAAATCTTCAATGTCGTTTTCATCTACTTCAATTTCGCTAGGTGCCCAATTTTCAAAATAGTCAACGTATCCTTTTGCACTGCTGATGCTTTTAAGTGTATCTTTAAGACCATAGTATCTGTCAGTTGCTGCACTAATAACTTCTTGCGCATCTTCATTTACATAGTCTTGATTCTTTACAGTCTTAACAAAGTTCTTAAGTTGGGTCATCTCATCCATAATCTCAACAATATGAACACCGTGTTCATCTTTTGTGATACCGCCGTTACTGATGTGACGTGCCATTGCACGTGCGCCTGGTAGATAGTTATTAACAAACTTAAAACGTTCACCGTCGCTATTTTCAATATAAATTGCTTTGATATCTCTACTACGCGATCCTAATTTCTCTTCATCTACAGTATTGTTGTGTTGAACAATAATTTTTGCTTTTCCTGTTTCTAAGTAGCTTTTACGCTTACTTCCATACATTTTAGTTTCCATCACTTCGTCCTGGTCACGTTGCGTTAAAAACTGATAATCTTTCTTATCAAGTCTCTCTTTTGTAATGTTTTTTGTCTCAAAATTAAGCATATTTCTTGCACTGAAGTTGCGTAGTTCTTTTAAAAATCCATACCAAGCATCTGCTGTACTACTATCTGCACCTTCTATCATACTGTTAGGAAAGTATACTTGTAGTATACCTTCTTCGTTAAGGCTGATTGCTACAGCTCCAATTGGAGCTTCTTTGTGTTTGAAATTAAATTCAAAAAACCGTGCTTCTTTAGGTTCTGTAGTAATTTCACCATCATTGTTCCCCAACTTGATATTGGTGACTCTACTACGAATTTTATCAAACAGTTCTTCTGCTATATTATTTTGCGATCTCATGTGTATATTTATCCTTTTATATCATTACAAATGGCATTGGTTCGATAGAAAAATCATCACTATCTCTAATATGAACATCTAGTTCAGGATTATAACTTTTTACAACTTGAGCCATACGCATTACAAGTAATGTACTCATTACCAAATCATCTGTTTCCCCTGCTTTAGCACTATAACTATTGCCTTGAGCTATAAAACTTTTAAGCTCACTTATTAAAAGTTTGCTATTAATTTTGACTTTTTCGGTTTCTACTAGAGTTTTAAATTTTGCACAAATTGTAATTTTACTTTTATGTGTAGTATTAAATCCTCTACGGAGTTGCTTACTGTTTCCGTGTGCTTTTGGTTCTGTTAAAAAGAATCCTGGTATATTTTCTTCTCCTATCTCCATTATACTCAATAATGCTGCTTCACCTATTGTATTATTTTCTACACTGTAATAAACACTGTTTGCATCTCCACATTCTTGAGACAAATATGTAGTAATGTCTACTAAAATACGAATTTGTTGAGGTATAGGTGTTTTTCTATGACTCCATTCTCCTATTTGCTCCATGCTAGGAACTTCAAATATTTGAATTGCAGCAGGATCGCCGCCTGTTCCTAAACTTGGATCTAAACCAACAAGATATGTTTTTCCATGTTGAGGTTTTTTATACCATCGTACTGTTCCATGAGTATATTCTGGATCTTTTCCGTACATATTTGTTAATACTAAACTATCAATTAAAGTTTCGTCGTATATTATAAATTCGCAGTCATGCTCGCGTCTAAAACGCTCTTCACCAATACGCCCCAACTCTTCTTCTTTCCATTTTTCATCTCTGTCGGGATGTTCGTACCAATAACTCCTATAACTTTTAAATCCATTTATACCTACAGTTTGTGGTTTACCATCAGTATCATATAATTTATTAGCATCTCGCCATATAAGAGCAAATTGATCTTCGTCACTGTTTGGCGTACTTGTTATAATTGCTTTACCGCCTGTAGCAAGTGTTGGCGAAATACTAGTCCAAAATTCTCGGGCGATACTAGGACGCACAAATGCAAACTCGTCACAGTACAATAATGTAATACTCATTCCTCGTCCTGTATTGTCAGTAGTTGCTTGTGCAGTAATACGAGAACCATTATCAAAATCTATACTTCCTTTATTATAATTTATAACGCCTGCGCGAATATGATCTGGACAGAGCTCATATGCATATCGTATACGTTGCATGATCTCTTGTGCGCCTGCATATTTGTGCGCTGCAATTAAAATTGTACTATCCGGTACAAACATTGCATACCATAACAAGTATCCAGCTGCTGTTGTTGACTTTCCAGTTTGTCTTGGAAGCATGTTTATATTAAATCTATAATTATGATAAGTTTCTAATAATTTTTTTTGATATTCAAACGGTTTGTATAACATACGCCCTTGTGTTGGATGCTGTATATTAAAATAATGTTCCATAAAATAAAAAATACCAGTTTCAGGATGAGCACATTTAGCAAACTCTTCAAACTGTTCTTGTGTGAATTTTTCTTTTTTGTGTGCTTTTTTTACAAGCACGCCATCTAATGATTTAGACATTAAATAATCCTTGGTGTCTGCTTTGACGTAGTACTTAGTTTAATTATTTGAGCAACAACATCAAAATGTTGACAAAGTTCAGCAAATAATCTATAATTTAGTTGTTTGCTGGCAATGTCATAACTTGATTTACCAATGTTGCTGTAGTATTCTTTAGGCATTGTTCCTACTGTTTCAAAAACTCCAACAACTATTAAACAAACATCGGCGAGTTCTTTTGCTTGATAACTTTTTTGTTTTGTGATTTGTAAATAGTTTTCGGCAAATGTACCCTCGGGTAAGAAATTAGGTTGGTCTATATAACTACCTAGCAGTATAGCACAGTATGCTTCTATATCTGCAGGCAATGTATAACCAGTCTGTTCACTGGTTTGTGATATGCAATCCTTAAATACTGATATGTAATTTTCGTTAACATATCTCATACAAATATTTATAAAAATAAGTTTGATCGGTAAATATAATTACAATGAGCGATACTTTATTACTCAATACAAGCGGACAACCTATAAGTAGTTTTCCTGTTAGTACAATTAATTGGCAAAGAGCTATAAAACTTTTTTGGCTCGACAAAGTTACAGTTCTAGAATGGTATGAAGATTGGGAAGTCAGTTCTCCATCATATAGTATTAAAGTACCAGCTACAATTATGGTCAAAGATTATCAAAATATAGAACATAACGTAAAATTTAGCAGAACAAATCTTGCTTTACGTGATAATTTTACTTGTCAATATTGTGATACAACACATGCTTTAGATAATCTTACAGTAGATCATGTAATACCAAAGTGCAAAGGAGGCAAAACAGCTTGGGATAATGTTGTAATTGCTTGTAAAACTTGCAATGTATCTAAAAGCGATAAACTTTGGTCCCCTATTCGGCAGCCGCAAATTCCTGAATACTATCAGATGGCGGCTCTTAAGAGCCGTTTTCCTTTTAAAGTAAAGCACAATAGCTGGTTAAATTATCTACCAAACGGTGTAAAATGAAATTATTTCAATACGGTTGCAGTGTGAGTTTGGGTGAAGAAGCTACAACATGTTACGGTAAATTGCTTGCAGAAAAATACAATTTAGAATTTATACAACGTAGCGAAAGTAGTGCTAGTAATCCCTGGATAGCTTTGCATTTTTGTGAAACATTTTCAGATATCTCTAAAAATGATATAGTTATTTTTGGCTGGAGCCATCCTAATAGGCAAAGCTGGTATAATATAAGATCTAATAAATGGGAACATATGAATTATGTACAAGGTAAAAAACCAGGAAGTGCATTAGTAGATTCGTGTAAAGATTATATTCTAAATCAATACGAAGCGGATGGCTATATTGAACAATTACATTCCTGGTATCCCAAACATATTGTAACTACAACTTGTAAGTTACATGGTATAAAATATATGCACGTAGATTGTGTACCTGGGATGGTAGATATTTTGTTTGAAAATAAAGTCAAATATATAGCGGATCACTTACACCCAAATGATGAAGGTCACCGCTATATA
>Ga0181591_10005236_pt1 | contig 11277 bp, 10 predicted proteins | sample 071ome_33_FD_133757 | JGI IMG/M metagenome (GOLD analysis project Ga0181591, IMG submission 133757) | Coastal salt marsh microbial communities from the Groves Creek Marsh, Skidaway Island, Georgia - 071412AT metaG (megahit assembly) | ecosystem: Environmental > Aquatic > Marine > Intertidal...
CTGATAGTTCTTTTCTTACATTTTTTGAATCAATGCCAACTTTAATAGACACTCGAATCTCCTGATTGATAAGATTTCACCCTGTTTGAGAAGCTTTTGACGTATGTTTTCGAGGTGTTCAAGTATAATTATATCTAATTGTGCACAATTGTATACAAAAATACACTTTACTTTATTTTTTATCAAACCACGCTTTAATTTTAAACTGAGATAAGAGGTTTTGGAAAAGCTTACTTTCTATTTATTCGTTTATTTTTCGAAAACTCTCTTAAAAATCGTATCGACGCTTTTTGTATGATAAGCTAGATCAAATTTCTCTCGTATATCTTCTTCACTTAAGAAATGCCTCACATCCTTGTCGGATAGTAATTCATCTTGGAAATCTTTGTTATCTTCCCATACTTTCATTGCATTACGTTGAACTAATTTATATGCTTCCTCGCGACTTGCTCCCGCTTGTGTTAATGCTAGCAACACCCTCTGAGACATCACTAACCCTTTAAACTTGTTCATGTTTTTAAGCATGTTGTCAGGGTAGATAACTAAGTTGTCAATCACAGTGGCCAGCCGGTTCAAGGCAAAATCTAGATTTACTGTAGTATCGGGGGCAATATTTCTCTCGACAGAGCTATGTGATATGTCACGTTCATGCCAAAGTGTCACATTTTCTAAAGCTGGAACTACGGCCATTCTGATTAAGCGCGCTAGGCCAGTTAAATTTTCTGTCAGAACTGGATTGCGTTTATGAGGCATTGCTGAAGAACCTTTTTGACCTTCTGAAAAAAACTCTTCAGCCTCAAGAACTTCTGTTCTCTGCATATGTCGGATCTCTGTTGCAATATTTTCTATTGAACTTGCAATTATGCCAAGGGTGGCAAAAAATGCAGCATGACGATCTCTAGGAATAATCTGTGTGCTAATAGGCTCAGGAGTTAATCCTAGTTTTTCACAGACGTACTTTTCAACAGCTGGGTCCAAGTTAGCGAACGTTCCAACTGCACCAGATAGAGCACCTGTGGAAATCTCGTCTTTTGCAACGCACATTCTTTTAAGGTTTCGATCCATTTCGGCGTAGAAACGTGCAAAAGTTAGCCCCATCGTAGTTGGTTCGGCGTGAATTCCATGACTTCTGCCTATACGCACAGTCATTTTATGCTCAAGCGCTCTTCGCTTCAGTGCAGCCAATAGTTGCTCTATATCTTTTATGAGCAGATCTGACGCTCGTACCAGTTGAATACTTAAGCATGTATCCAATACATCTGAACTGGTCATTCCTTGATGTACAAACCTTGCTTCTTCTGAACCAATATGTTCGGCAAGATGGGTTAAAAAGGCTATTACATCATGTTTAGTCGTCGCTTCGATTTCATTTATTCGGGCAACGTCAAACTTAACGTCTTTCGCTTTCCAAACAGCAGTAGCATTTTCTTGAGGAATTAATCCTAAGTTCGCCATTGCATCACAGGCATGAGCTTCTATTTCGAACCAAATTTTAAATTTTGTTTCTGGTGACCATATTTTGACCATTTCTGGTCGAGAATAGCGCGGGATCATAAATACTGCCTTATATTGAAAGTGCAGTTTTGTACTTAACGCCTGTGATATTTTTGAGCAAGGGGCCGATGTTTGAAAATTATGTTATAAATAAACATCAATATCCCATAAGGGCCTGATCAAAGGGATATTTGGTTAAGTTTTCATATCCATTTTCAGTGACTAGAACTTGATCTTCTAATTTTATCGAAAAGTCACCATTCTCTGGACTTACCAGGGCCTCTACGCACAGCACCATTCCTGCCTCGATATGATAATCATAGGCGCCTTCAACGAACTTATCAGCATAGGAGATTAACGGCCATTCATCACAAAGGCCAACCCCATGCATAAGACAGGAATATTTTCCTACTTGATATTTTTCATCTAATTTATGGGCATTTTTAGTTAAGTCACTCATATGAACACCGGCTTTAAGCATCTCCATATTTTTCATAATATGTTCGTGGGCATGACGCATTGCGTAAATCATATCTGGGCGTGGGGATTGATCGCCTATCCACCAAGTTCGACTTATATCGACGCATATTCCATAAGCTCCCACCAAATCTGTGTCGAAGGCAACAATTTCATTATTTTGAACTATTCTAGGGCCGCATTCTTGGAACCATGGGTTAGTGCGTGGTCCCGATGTGAGGAGCCGTGTTTCTATCCATTCCCCACCTCTTTTGATATTTTCAGCATGCAAAATCGACCATATATCATTTTCACTTAGATTTTCATTACATACTTCAGATCTTGTAACTTGCTCCATTTTATAGATCGCTTTTTCACATGCATAAGAGGCACATCGCATGGCTTTTATCTCATCAATACCTTTTATCGACCTTGATTTCTCGGTCACTTCCTCTCCATCCATAACTTTGAAGTTTAATGCTTCTAGTGACCGTAATCCGTGAAGCATAATTTTATCTACTGCCAACCTATTATTGCTATTTCCATGCTCGTTTATTAGTAATCGCACTTCATTAGCGAAAACATCTGCCGCATCCCCAATTTTATCACCCCGATCAAAGTAAAAGAGATCTGCACCGGAACGTTGCTCTTTCACCAATGGATTAAACTCAGACAAAAAGGGAGAATTCTTATAATCCCAAATTACCATGTAACCATCAGCGCACAAAAGAACTGCTCGAAACGGGTTATGTGTGTTCCAGAGCTGCATATTTGTGCTGTCAGTTGCATATCGGATGTTTAAAGGGTCAAACATTAACAGGCCACCGTAATCACGGTCTACTATATGCTTAGTTAGCCTTTTCCATCTAAATTTTCGCATGGCCTGAAGGTCTGGAAGTTCCAAACCAGCGGTTTCCCACTCCCTTCTTGCAAGAAGTGTGGGGCCAATTTCTACTCTGTTTTTATCGTTTGGTGTATTATCGTCTAAAAGAAAACTTTTAAGTGGATCAATCTTTCTATTGTTACTGTGATGCTCGTTCATGGCTAGTTTGCTCCAACTCTCACAATAAACTTAACGAATTTCAAAAATTTTATCATGTCTGAAAGCGAAAATTCTTGTCGCTTTTATATTTCTTCTTTTCAGCATACAAATATGACTTATAGAAAGCTTTTTTCTAAATAATAGTGAGTGTTATCTATTAAAATGCGCAAAGCAATTTTTCAAAAATCTATCCCGTATGATTGGCAAAAAGTAACAAAATTGCCTGGTGTAATGCCATTAAAACCACACGAATGGTTAATATTTGATGACGCTTATAGCGATCAAATGGCGGAGCGGGAGGATTTGTTGAAAAATAATAATGACGTGATTGTGTTGGATAACAACAGCCAGGCAGTAGCACGCGAGCTTCTCACTATTTTATTACAATTTCTGCGTAAGGCAGATGATTTTGAAGTATCAGAAAAACAAGTAATTACTCGTGATAAACGTACCGTCAAAATTGATTATGAGAAACCTCTAATGACTTGTGGGCTATTGGTTCAAAATGATTTCTGTTTGATGGAAAAACGAAATGGTCAACACGTATTGAGCGCGGCTGTACTCTGTTTCCCCGCTAACTGGCGTTTGCTTGAGAAATTTATGAAACCCTTGGGTTCTATCCACATAGATGTTCCTGAATACAGTTCAGAAATTGAAAAACGCGTCAACAGGATCTTCGATGGTATTCGAGTTGGTCAACCCATGTGGAGATTTAACCTGTTAGAATATTCAGACCCTACGCTATATCAACCCTATAGGTTAAGTCCCGATCAGGCAGCTTCATATATTCGCAGTGAGCGCCAAACTTTTTTAAAATTGCCAGAAACCAGTGCAGTCGTATTTGGAATTCATACCTTTGTAGTAAAAAAGGTGCCTTCCGACACCTTTTCAAGAAATTTAAAATAAGCCTTAGGTTAGCAGCTGTAGTACATACCATATTCCACTGGGTGTGGAGTATGTTCATAGGACTCGATTTCTTCCATTTTCAATTCTATGTATCCATCAATTTGGTCTTTGGTGAAAACATTGCCAGCTAGAAGATAATCGTGATCCTTCTGGAGTTCTTCTATTGCTTCCCGCAAAGAACCACACACCGTAGGTATATCGGCTAGTTCTTCCGCCGGGAGATCATAAAGGTTTTTATCCATGGCTTCGCCAGGATTAATTTTGTTTTTAATTCCATCTAGTCCAGCCATTAAGAGTGCAGAAAAACACAAATATGGGTTTGATGACGGGTCTGGAAATCGAGCTTCAACTCTTTTAGCTTTAGGCGACTCCGTCCATGGTATTCTGACACAGCCGGACCTATTTCTGGCTGAGTAGGCACGAAGGACTGGGGCTTCAAAACCTGGGATTAAGCGCTTATAAGAATTAGTTGATGGATTGGTAAATGCATTGAGAGATTTTGCATGCTTTAATATTCCACCAATGTAGTAAAGAGCTTCTTGTGATAGGTCTGCATACTTATCTCCTGCAAAAAGTGGCTTGCCACCTTTCCAAATAGACATATTAACATGCATTCCAGTGCCATTATCACCAGCAACTGGTTTAGGCATAAATGTCGCAGACTTTCCATATGCTTGGGCAACATTGTGAATCACATACTTGTACTTCTGAAGTTCATCGCCCTGCTTTGTGAGACTGTTAAAAATTAGACCAAGTTCGTGCTGACAAGACGCTACTTCGTGATGATGTTTATCTACTTTCATTCCCAACCGCTTCATTGTTGAAAGCATCTCTGATCTTATATCTTGTCCATCGTCGATCGGATTGACAGGAAAATAGCCTCCTTTAACTCCAGGACGATGACCAGTGTTTCCCATTTCATAGTCTGTATCTGTGTTCCATGCAGCGTCAAGAGCATCAACTTCGAAAGATACCTTATTCATTTCATTTGAAAATTTCACATTATCAAAAAGAAAAAATTCTGCCTCCGGTCCCATGTATGCTACGTCGCCTACACCAGACGACTTTAAATATGCTTCGGCCTTTTCCGCAGTCCCACGAGGGTCACGTTCATATGCTTCACCCGTATCAGGTTCAACAACCGAGCAATGAACGCAAAGAGTTTTTTCTGCATAAAATGGGTCGACGTAAGCACTATCAGTATCGATCATTAGTTTCATATCAGACGCCTCGATTGATTTCCATCCAGCAATAGAAGATCCATCAAACATAAAACCTTCTTCAATAAAGTCTGCGTCTACCTGATCTGCCATCACCGTAACGTGCTGCAGTTTCCCTCTGGGATCAGTAAACCTGATGTCAACATATTCTACGCTTTCATCTGATATTGTTTTGAGCATTGTATCTGCGCCCATGATTATTCCTCTCTTTTTATGGTGTTATAAAGCTTCAGATCCGCTTTCACGGGTTCGTATCCGGATTGCCTGTTCAATTGAGCTGACGAATATTTTGCCATCTCCTATCTTATCGGTTTTAGCAGCATCAATAATTGCTTCTATTGCTTCGTCGACTTGATCATCGTCTAAAACAACTTCAATTTTTACTTTAGGTAAGAAATCTACAATATATTCCGCGCCTCGGTATAGTTCAGTGTGGCCTTTTTGCCTTCCAAAGCCTTTGACTTCGATAACAGACAGTCCTTGAATACCTGCGTCTTGAAGGGCCTCTTTTACTTCGTCCAATTTGAACGGTTTGATTATAGCTTCTATTTTTTTCATCAAATTTCCCAGACTGATTAATAATGATGGGTACATTTGTTTATGATCAAATGCCCAGATTCGTTTGAGGAACATAGGAATTTTTAGACAATGCACAATACAAAAGATTAAAAAGTAATCGCATTGATTAAAAAATAGTCAAATATGAAAACTTTGTAGGTTATTTTTAACTGGCCGGCAGTGTTCAAACTTACAAAAAGATCATTTTGGGTCTCGCAACTTGGTTTTTCTTTTGTTAAAGATGCCAGAGATTGTTTTTCGATCAACAGCGGGTGTGGCGAAATTGGTAGACGCACCAGATTTAGGTTCTGGCGCCGCGAGGCGTGGGGGTTCAAGTCCCTCCACCCGCACCACGTTCAACTGAATATTAGTGAAACAAGCTAGTTAATTAGCGTGCTTCCACGGGCCAAAATCTTTTCCACCCTCGACAATCTCGTACATGATACAAGGTTCGTCACCGATTACCCATCCATCATGCCCTGGTGCAAAATAATACGCATCGCCGGGTCCAACTTCGATTTTAGACCCATCATTGTGAGAACATCCTAATCTTCCAGATATAACGACGCCAACATGTCCAGCCTGACAGCTTTCTCCACCGACTGTTGGCTTAATACATTCTGACCAGACCCAACCCGGTTGTAGAACTAATTTGGAGGCATTTACATTGCCCAGTTTTACAACTTCTACCTTTGCCTTAGGTGGATTTTTGACTTCATCTGCATCACTAAAGTTTTTTGCATATAGATTTGCCATTTAACTCTCCTTTGCGCTCTATCTGGAATAAACCTTGCCAATTAAATCTTAATCTGTCACCCAAAAACAATATTAGTTTTCGTTCAAATTAAATTTAATCGATTAAATTTAGTTAGATTTTTAAATCTTTAAGACCATCCATTATTTTGGTTTTTTACGTCTTTTTTGCAAATCGACTTGCTCTTTTTCTTACGATATCAAAATTCATCGCTATTTACTGAAATTCTAATAAAATTTCGGGGTTGATCATAATAGACTGCGCATTTACTAAGGCATCAAATTCTAAATGAACAATTCTGCTAGCTGAATTATCGGTTGGATCGCGAGAGGAAAAAAATGAAAATCACTGAAACTTTAAACGAAGGGCTAAAGCGTGGCTACTCTATAGTGATAACTGCGAAAGAGTTAGATAAAAAGGTTGACGAGAAACTTAATGAGGCTCAACCCAATGTCGAAATGAAAGGCTTTCGTAAAGGTAAAGTACCAATGGCGATATTAAAGAAGCAGTTTGGTCCTAGGGTATTGGGTGAAGCCATGCAGGAAAGTGTTGATGGTGCTATGAATAAGCATTTTGAAAAATCGGGAGATCGTCCTGCAATGCGTCCTGATGTTAAAATGACAAATGAGGATTGGAAAGAGGGTGATGACGTTTCGGTTGAGCTTTCCTACGAAGCGTTGCCAGAAATACCTGACTTGGAATTCTCTAAGGTGAAGCTTAAGAAAATGATTGTTAAGGCTTCTGATAAAGAGGTTGACGAGGCTTTAGATAACCTTGCTTCTACTGCGAAGGACTACAAAGCAAAGCGTAAAGGTTCAAAATCCAAAGATGGTGACCAAGTTGTGATTGATTTTAACGGCATGGTAGACAACCAAGAATTTGATGGAGGATCATCTGAAGACTATCCACTGGTACTTGGCTCCAACAGCTTTATTCCAGGTTTTGAGGAACAACTAGTTGGTGTGAAAGTTGGAGATACGCCAGAGGTAAAGGTTACTTTCCCAAAAGAATACAACGCTGAGCACTTAGCTGGCAAAGATGCAATATTCAGTTGTAAGATTAAAGAAGTAAAAGAAGCTGTGGATGCTGAAATTAATGATGATCTTGCTAAGAAGTTTGGTTCAGATGATCTGAAAGGTCTCAAATTACAAATAGCTGAGCGATTAGAGGCGGAATACGCTGGTGCCTCCAAAACCGTAATGAAGCGGGAGTTGCTCGACAAATTAGACAAATTGGTCTCATTTGATTTGCCTCCCTCTCTTGTGGATGCAGAAGCGGGTCAAATAGCGCATCAGCTTTGGCATGACGAAAATCCAGATGTTGAGGGCCACGATCATGAGAAAATAGAGCCCACAAAGGAACATAACAAACTTGCTGAGCGAAGAGTAAGATTAGGTTTGTTATTGGCAGAATTAGGTCAAAAAGCCGAAGTAGAAGTTACTGAGGCAGAAATGACCCAAGCCATTATGGAACAGGCAAGGCAGTATCCAGGGCAAGAAAGACAGTTTTTTGAATTCATTCAAAAGAATGAGCAAATGCAACAGCAAATACGTGCACCTTTATTCGAAGATAAGGTTGTAGACTATGTTTTTGAACAGGCTAGTGTGACTGAAAAAGAAGTGACAAAGAATGTATTGCAGAAGGCAGTAGAGTCTCTCGAGGAGGAATAGCTTGCTGAAATCAGCGTAAAATAGGATCGTTCGAAATAATATAAAATATCTTTATGGGAGAATAGCATAAAGTTTTCTTTAGAGGCCAAAGATGGCAAGGCCCGTTTAGGTAAAATAACGACAGCGAGGGGAGATATTAGAACTCCAGCCTTCATGCCTGTAGGTACCGCCGCCACAGTTAAAGCGATGCTGCCAACTTCTGTTCGCTCTACAGGCGCAGACATTTTACTTGGAAATACTTATCATTTAATGTTGCGACCAACAGCGGAGCGCATAGCCTCGCTTGGTGGCCTTCACAAGTTTATGGACTGGGAATATCCGATACTCACTGATAGTGGAGGTTTTCAGGTGATGTCCCTGTCTGCTCTCACAAAAATTAGTGAAAAGGGTGTTAAGTTCAAGTCTCATATAGATGGTTCAATCCATTTAATTACTCCAGAAAGATCAATTGAGTTGCAAAGTCTCTTTGGTAGCGATATTTCAATGTGCTTCGATGAATGCACACCTTACCCAGTTGATGAAAAAACAGCGCTGAACTCTATGCAAATGTCTATGAGATGGGCAGAGCGTTCACGAGAGGCCTTTGGTTATAGAGAGGGTCGGTCTTTGTTTGGAATCCAGCAAGGAAGTATTTTCCCAGAACAACGAGAAGAAAGTGCTGAAGCGTTAAAATCAATTGGCTTTGACGGTTATGCGGTTGGTGGCTTGGCAGTGGGAGAGGGACAAGAAAAGATGTTTGAAGTTTTAAAATACGCTCCTGATTTTCTTCCAAGTGAAAAGCCTAGATATTTAATGGGCGTAGGCAAGCCTGACGATATAGTTGGTGCCGTAAAAAACGGTATTGACATGATGGACTGCGTTTTACCGTCCAGATCAGGAAGGACTGGCCAAATATTTACCCATAGGGGCGTCTTAAATATTAAAAATTCGCGTCATCAAGATGATCCAAGGCCTATCGATGAAAATTGTTCATGTCCCGCTTGCAAAAATTATAGTCGCGCTTACTTACATCACGTTTTCAAAAGTCAGGAGATAATAAGCTCTATGCTTTTAACCTGGCATAATCTTCAGTATTATCAAGATCTTATGGCTGGCATTAGGAGTTCAATTAGGTCAAATAGCTTTGATAATTTTGTTGATGAATTTTATTCTGTTCGAGCTGAGGGTGATATTGAACAAATATAAAGTTTAGTTGTTTCTATTCATTAGTAATATGTTAATCGGTATAATAGTTAGTAATAAAAACAATACAAATGACACACCTGGAATGAAAAACTCTAAGGTGAGTAAAACCAGGAATATGAGAGATAATATTTGGGATAATTTAGTGAAGCTCAATTTAAACTCTTATTATGAAATACATCTAATCAACTATTCCGAAATTCCATTTTAGATATTCAAATTCTTTTTCTAGCTCATCCAACTTATCAATTAGAATTCTACCATTAGAATTTCGTTCATTAATACTGTCAATGAATGCAGTAATTTCGCTCGAAACATCTTTCATACCATTTGCTAGCACTTCGCTCTTTTCATTAGAATTTGATAGCCTTGCCTCGAGTTTTCTAACAAGCGCGGATAGAAAAATATCTTGTTTTAATTTCGCTATTAAATGGTCCGATTTTATAAGGCGAGCAGTTAATCCATCCTCGCCAGCTATTGCAGTAACCGTACGATTTTTGCCGAGAATAAAAGATGCTTCTCCAAACAATTCGTTGTATCCTATAGAACTCAACCGCAGCCCACTTGGGCTCACTATTTGAGCGTGGCCTTCTATCACTAAGTAAGAATAAGTTGGGAGATCACTTGCAGAATAAACAAGTTCATTAGGTTCCCAAACACCTATGTCATTTTCAAGTTTCATTTACTTGTCCTCTATCTACTCGGCTAACACAGATTTCTACTCGGATAACACAGATTTTAGGAACCTGAACAAAGTTTCTTAAAATACTTCTGAAGTTTTTAAACAATGCTCAATCATTTATATTTCTGAGCTTTCAGTATGCAGGTTCTCTTACAGCTGTATTCCGTAACGGTCAGCTCTTTTCTGCGCAGGTTATGATGGTGGGTGATGAGAGACTCGAACTCCCGACATCTTCGGTGTAAACGAAGCGCTCTACCAACTGAGCTAATCACCCCTGACGGCGTCATATCTAAAGCTCCAAATATGTGCAATAGATTTTTATATTTTTTCGAACTATCTGGTTCAAAAACTAACATCATTATTTTTACAGCTTAGTGTGCAGTTGCACCCGGCGAACTTTTGTTATCTGTAAGAGATGAGCCTTGCTGTTCGTCATCATAATTTGGATCCCATTCTATCGGTTCAGGTTCCGCAACGAGAGCATACTGCAATACCTCTTCAACATGCGATACCGCTACAATGTTGAGCCCCTCTTTTACGTTTTCTGGTATTTCCGCGAGATCTTTTTCATTATCCAGAGGGATAAGAACAGTTTTTATCCCTCCTCTCAAGGCAGCTAAAAGTTTTTCTTTTAAACCACCTATCGGTAACGCGTTGCCACGTAGAGTGACTTCGCCAGTCATTGCTAAGTCTTTTTTCACTGGAATACCGCTTAAAACAGATACAATTGATGTCACCATCGCAAGTCCTGCGCTGGGTCCATCTTTAGGTGTTGCACCTTCCGGGACATGAACGTGAATGTCCAGCTTGTCAAAACGTGTCGGCTTCACTCCTATCTTTGGGCTAATAGACCTTACGTATGAACTGGCAGCATCGATTGACTCTTTCATTACATCACCAAGCTTACCGGTCGTTTTCATTCTACCTTTACCCGGTAACTTTAAAGCCTCTATCTGCAGCAGATCACCACCCGCCGATGTGTAAGCCAGACCAGTGACCACTCCAATTTGATCCTGTAGTTCCGCTAGGCCATACTTAAACTTTCTTACTCCCAAATAATCAGACAAATTATCTTCCGTAATTGTCACGGTCTGACTTTCTTTTTTTACAATTTTAGTAACAACTTTTCGTGCCAGCCGCGCTATTTCACGTTCCAAATTACGCACACCCGCTTCACGCGTGTAAAATTGAATAATTGCGGTCAATGCATCATCGGATAGCGAAAATTCACTCTCTTTTAAACCGTTGTTCTTGAGAGATTTATCTAAAAGGTGCCTAAGAGCGATCTCTCTTTTCTCATCTTCTGTGTACCC
>Ga0181591_10005237_pt1 | contig 11277 bp, 19 predicted proteins | sample 071ome_33_FD_133757 | JGI IMG/M metagenome (GOLD analysis project Ga0181591, IMG submission 133757) | Coastal salt marsh microbial communities from the Groves Creek Marsh, Skidaway Island, Georgia - 071412AT metaG (megahit assembly) | ecosystem: Environmental > Aquatic > Marine > Intertidal...
AATCAAAAAAATCAACCTAAAGAGGCTCAAAATGACCACACAAAAACAAGAAAACTCACAAAGCAAGATTAACCATATCACCGCAGAAGCAATTAGATCATCAGCAAAGTTGGAAAGACAGTCTATTGACCCAGCTTTCAACAAGTGGCAATCACTCATTGAATTGAATGATGATTACGCTCTATCTGTTATTGCCGGACAGTATTATATGTCTGTTCCAAAACACAATATGCCTAAGTTTGAACAGTATGTTGAATACGAGGCAGCGTTTCTATCTAGAGACGGTTTCGTTATGTTTGGCGAAATCTTTGAGGGTAACGAGTTTGGAATCTCGGAACACGAACAGGTTTGGCCGTACAAATCAATGGAAGACATTGTGAAAATGACAAATATGATTATCGACCACATCAACAAGAATGAGGGGGTGCAAAATGCCTAATTGGTGTAGCAATCACATAAAAGTATATGGCTCTCCTGAAGACCGTTACAATTTCCGCAAGAGATTGAGAAAAGAAGATCATAATGTATATTCGGCTATTCGTAGAGCTTTGGCGATGATTGTTTCAGAAACTGTAGAACCGACAATGATCGAGATTCACAAGGCTCACTTGTTGAAAATGGTGCAAAACAATGAACCGTTGAATGAAGCGAATATGAGAGTTTTATCCTCAATCTGGAACAATTTCGATAAATCTGTTTTTGAGGAAAAGGCTGAAGAATTAGAAGCCTTTTGGAAAGACGGTGGCTTTCATCGGGATTATATACCATACGATCAAAAAGATAAGTCTTTTGCCGGCTTCTTGAATCGTGTTGATCCAGAGGAACAAGAGGAGGGTCTTGTAGAAACCTTAGACTTTAGTGTGTTCGTTCCAACGGCTTTATGCTCCGGTTTATTGGGCTTCAACAGTTTCACAGAATCATTGATCCGTCAGTTTGCTGGCAAGATCACAGACATTAACCACATTAATTTCAATCGTCAGAATTGGGGTACAAAATGGAATGCGGTTGATCCTCATATTATGGAAGACGAGGACTGTATCGAGATTCGATTCTGTACGGCTTGGTCGCCAGCAGGAGCTGTTTATGAGAAAATGGCAAAGCAGCACCCACAATTATCCTTTGACATAACCTTTGAGGAATCTGGTATGGCCTTTTGTGGTCGAGAGGTTTGGAAGAATGGAGAAATGTCTGCTGCTTTGGACGGAGAAATGTCTTTTGAAGAGGTAGGCGAAGACGGCTACCGAACCGTTATGCCAGACTGGTTTTACACTGATATACAAGATTTTTTGAGAGGTGCATAATGTATTATCTCAAAGAGAAAAGAGGGGCTTGTCTTATTGGTATGGGTGGCGACATTCGCCTGTTTAAGACGATACCAGAAGCGATAGCGAGAAAGAGTATTACGGCTTCGATTAAAAAGTATGTACCAGACATTCATCATTTAGAGGGCTTAGAATACTTATCAGACATAGGTTTTACAGTCAACTCTATTGAGAGAGGCAATGCGATCCAAGTATCTTTGGACACAATCTGGAATGCTCCAATGTCGGAGATTTTGAATACGGTTCTTTCCGGAGATCATTACCCAAACAAGGACCATCGAGAAGAGTTTATTATCCGTTTCAAATACCGATCTTCCGTTGATGTAGGTCTTATGGATATGGACTTGATCTTTGATGTTTCGTTCATCGTTAATGGGCAAGAATATAAACCTAGCGAATGGAGGAGAGCATAATGAGAGGCAGAAACAAGAACAATCCTTGGAATCATTTTTATCGGAATGCGAACCGTTTGATCTTCATTCTGGGCAAAACAATGCCAGAAATGCTTCGTGACGGCTTCTTTCGTCATAAGAAAGAGGAATGCTCTTGGCCTTTCCCTTTGCCTACAGACACAGTTTTCAGACGCTACAGAAGAATACTCACAGGAGATTCCAGACTGCTTCTTGAAGATTTATGGGTTGTAGCCTATTGTCTGAATGTTGATCCAAGTGATCTCGCTTTTATGCCTTTGGAGCAATTTTTGAATAAATATGCAAAAGAATCTTTGACAGATTAAAAAAGGCTAATTAAATAAAATACACACCGCTTCATAAGAGGCAAAAACAAATAGGATTAATTATGGGAAACGAAAACCGTTATCACCGATTTAGAATCTCAAAAGGGAATGGTAAGTATCGAGAGATCACAGCTCCTGATGAAGACTTGAAAATGGAACAAGATACCTTTCTTAGAGAGGTGCTATACACAGTTATGCCACATTCAGCTGCAAATGGTTTTGTGCCAAATCGCTCAATTGTGACAAATGCCGAACCACACACAGGGCAAAATGTTGTCCTCAACATCGACATTAAGGACTTTTTTGGTTCAACCAAGAGAAAAGCTATAAAGAATGTTTTATCTCGTTTTTATTCAGATAAGATTCCGGCTTCTCAGATAGACGACAAGGTTGCTCTGGTGTCTTACCGAGGGTACTTGCCCCAAGGTTCTCCTGCAAGTCCTCACATCGCAAATATGGCCTTGTATGACTTTGACACTTGGCTATCCAAAGAATGTGGCGATAAGGGTTTGAAATATACTCGATATGCGGACGATATAACCGTTTCTGGAGATTTCATTCCAAAGGGCTTTCTAGGTCAGATTTTAGGCAAATTAAGAGAGTATGGTTACGCACCAGCTCCAAACAAAATACACTTTGCTAAGAAGCATCAAAGACAGGTTGTCACCGGTCTTGTAGTGAATAAAAAGGTACAGTTGCCAAGAACCACAAGACGATGGTTTAGAGCGGTGCTGCACAGTGGAGGCTCGCTTGGCTTGGACCAAATGCTTGAAAAGAGTAATAAGGACTATGACCAGATTCTTGGCCTCATTGGTCTGCAAGCTCTCTATGACAAAGAATTGGCTTCAAAACAAATCAAAGAATTACAATCAATAAACAATCAATAAAAAAACATAATGCCGAGCAAGGTGGGATACCGACCGCAGGTTGGTGCGAAGCGTAGCGAAGCAGGGAGAGAATGAAAATGAATACAGTATATAAAGGACAGGACTTAAAAAACCTACAGGAGCAAGTGCAACAGGATTTACTTTGCATTATGGACGGAATGGACAATGACTTTCAAAACGATGTTTGCGACACAATTGTTCGCTGTTTCAGAAAGTTTATTATCGAAAAGAACGGACTGATTGAAGACCAAGACGATCTTCCAAGAGAAGAATATATTGCGATTATGCAATCTGTACTTGGAATCCAAATGGATTTTGGGGTTGAACACCTTAGCTCAGGCTCTATTGTGCCAGTTTATGCAACAGAGGGCGAAGAGTTTCAAGAGTATGCCTATATCTCAACAGGTGACATTGTTCCAAACGATACTCTGGTTGGATATGAGATTATGAAAGGTGCAACCTTTACTTTCTATATGCTTCCGGACATAGCCTTTGCAAACTCAAAAAAATAACAATTAACAATAAAACACCACCAATGACGAATGTAATGAGGAAATTGGTTGAATGAACGGAGAGAATGAAAATGAGCAGATGTATATTAAAACCAAAAGAAGAATTAAAAGATAAAGTATCAGAGCTTGTGATTGGCTTTGACAGACCATTGAATGTTTGGTTTATCCAAGTTTTTGGAGGAATTGACAAAGACGGTGATGATGTGATTCTCATTGATGAATGGGCAAAACCAGCTGAAATTGCAGTAAAAATGTTCGAGTATGCAGATATGGACAACCCATTCAACAAAGGTATTTACTTGGCTATTTTAGAGAGAGAATGCCCACAGAGCAAGTATGGAACAGACCAAGTCTTAGATTACAGAACAACAAAATTAAACAATATGTTTCCGCTTTCAGAAGACGATACAAGGGATTTATCAATCTGGATTACAGATATGCTTGTAGAATTGGGCTATGTCAAGGACTGTACAGATACAAACGATCAAGAAGAGTTTGAGGTGCAAGATATGATTACTGAGGCCATAGAGATCTGTGGTGTTCGAGGAGGCTCTGAGTTGGTTGCAGCAAGTATTGCAGACAATATGATGAAGATGGGCTTGGAAACATATTCTTGGGATTTAGATCACGAAGTCCGTACTGATCTAGAGAACAAAATTAACCAAAAAATCGTACAATTTAAGGAGGAGCGATGTTCGTAAAAGTTACTGATGTTTGGGTTGAGAAGCCAAGAATACTGGCTGACGGCTCTATTGAAATGAATGTAGGCACAAAAGAGATATGGGTGAATAGTGATATGATTTTCACGATGAATCCAGTACCTTTTGAGTTGTCGCACCAATGGAAATCAATGCAAGGTCATAAGCTTCCAGAATCCTTTACTCTCAATGAGAAAGAGTATCAAACTCTCACAAGAGTAGGTACATTAGGGAACGAGGCTTGGGGGCATATTCTGGAAACACCAGAGGAGATTATGTCTATGCTTGAACCAAAAAAGGCTGATGAACCTGCTGCACCAACAAAATCAAAACGAGGCCGACCAAAAGGCTCAAAAAACAAACCAAAAGAAAACAATACAACCGATTCAACAGAATCAAAGGAAAATTAAAATGGGAACAGATATACACATTTCAGTACAAGCTCACTTAAATGGTGCTTGGACAGACATTACAGAGCAGGCTTTGCCTCTGAAAACCAAGGTAAATAAGATTTGGAATAACGATCCAGAGTATGCTCATTTGTCGCAAGAGGAAAAACAAGAGATTATGCACCAGTATTTTATTTGTTCTCCAGAGGGGCGAAATTATACACTTTTTGCATTGTTGGCGAATGTTCGTAACGGATACGGATTTGCAGGCTGTGAGATTTTTAACCCAATAAAACATTTTGAGTTAAAAGGTGTTCCAGAGGACTTGGAAGACGAGGTGGATCAAGAGGGTTATTACAACGGAGGATACCATTCGTACAATCATTTCACCTACAATGAGCTTGTGAAGAGTAAATTATGGGATCAAAAAATAACGGTAAAAGGTTTTGTTAAATTGAATTCTTTCTTAGAGTTTATCCAAGCAGCCAAAACAGACGAAAATGCCTCGCCTAGCGATTACTGCGGTGATGTATCTGGTGGAAATGTGGTAAAACTATCTGGAGCGAAACTGCGTCTTCTTGAAGCAAAGGGAGAATTGGAGGCTTGGCTCGAACAAAATGTTGATTTGCATACCCAGTCTGTTTATGTCAAGCATTCTTGGGAAGAAAAGACGGCTCTTAAAGATTCGGCCTTTTATTCTTGGCTCACCAGCGGTGAAATGGAGAAGCTTGTCTATGAAGACTGTGGTGGTCCAGACGATGTTCGTTTGATCGTGTCTTTTGATTCATAAGGAGGTAGAAATGGAAAACAATAAAATGCTAGAAATGTTAGAACGAAACCTACCGGCTCTGTCAGAATGCTTGGAGAATATGGACGGCAATTCAGATTTGCAATTGACGCAATTGGTTGCAGGATTGAACCAGTATTGGGGCAAAAATCACCCAGACGATCATTATGGTGTTCAAATTGGGCTTGAAAATCTTCAAAAGATTCTGTCTTGTATATTCTATGGCGATGAAAACGCTCAATTGGACATTGAAGAATCTTGCGAGTTTGGTTCTTTGGGTTGCTCTGGAGGCAAATTAGAGGCTTTGATGAACAATTTTGACAAGCATATTGATGATGTTGGTTGGTCGCTTGTTGGTGTTGGTGGTGATGAAGACAGTCTTCCTTTTGCCTATACCGTTGGGCTTAGTGTTTCCAACCCAGAGTTTCCAGAGATTATGTGCCTAGGGCTTCACCCACAACAAGCAGGTGGTGTGATTGACGGCTTAATACAACACTGGAAAGAGAACGGCTTCTGTATTGGGTCGGTGTCCGGTATTATCGCAAACGATCTAGACATTCGATTATCTATGATAGATGTAGCAGCCGAGAGCGATGTGATGTTCGAGTTTTTTCCTCGATTCGCTTTTGAGTATCGTGATGAAAAGGGCAAGGACGCAGAAGCAACAGAGTTTGTTCAGCTGATATGGCCTACCCCAGATGGAACATTTATAGAAAGCGAAGAACAGCCTTTTTTGCCCACAAAGCCATATCTCAAGGAGGTTTAATATGCCAAAAGTAAAAAATGTTTCAGCCGTATTCGTCTATACAATTTCTATTCCAGTCAGTATTGAGGGAGAATATGATTCTATTGACGAGGCTATACAAGAATTAGAAGAACAAGCAGATTATGAATTGAGATCGCCAATTGCTTTTACCCCTGATGATACCGAGTGTTACAATCTGAAATATGATGAAATAGAGGAAGAATCAGAGGAGAAATCTGAACAAAATGAATAAATTACTGAAAACAAGCTTGCGAGCTTAAAAAAGACAAATTAAAAACAATATATAGATTTTAACCAACCGCTACATAGTAGCATTTAACCAAAAAAAGGAGGACAGAAATGTCTTGTTATGAAGAAGAACGAGGTGGGTGGACTTTCCCCACGAAAAACTGGACCAAAGTACGCACACGATTGATCGAAGCGGAATACAAAATGAATGAGGATTATCACAAGGTTCTTACAGAGCTTTGGAATATGAGCAAAACAATGTCTGCAAAGGCTTTCAAAGACAATCTTTGGGGAAATATGGGTGTTGCAGAAAAGAAAGTGTTTGGCCAAAAGTATGTCGGTGGATTCTTTGGGGGCGGTGGCTACCAAGTAAATACCCCATCTGGCTGGTGTCGCTGGGTTATTGAGGACAAAATTGCTTATGGTGGTGAGAACGGCTCTGGTAAAATGAAGAAGCCTCTGAAGCCAAAGAAACGCAAAAAAGAAGACGATATGGATTTTTCATTTGAAGACGCTTGTCTTTCACTTAGCCATAAGTCCAGAAGAATTGATTGGACAGTATTCAACAACAACCATTCTGTAGATCGCTCTTGGTCACACCCAATTGGGCAAGAATTAAACAAGATTCTTCGAGAAACAGAGTTTAAGGGCAAGAATGGTGGTTACACAATCTACCGCTGCGAATACCAAGAAGACTTTGAACCATCGTACAACAATGTATATGGACCAGAAGCAACAAAACGATGTTGGGGGCGATAATGGCTTTATTATCTGAATTGAAAGTAATGTTTGATACAAACAAGAATGTGGATTGGTGTTCAGCTGATCCTGTGGAAGAGATTGAATCCATCGGCAAAGTGATTGATCAAAACATTGAGTTTATGCAGCCGTTCTTTGAAACCAAAATCAAAGCAATTCTCGATGATGAAGAGGGTATCTCAACAGAACAATTACAGGCTCTCAAACAGCTTGTAGGGGCTGTGGTGGATTTTGACTGGGGTAAGGTTGAAATTAAATCTGCGAACGGTCGATACTATGTTGATTCTGACGAAACGGAAATTACATCGCCTCTTATTAGTACGAAAGAGTTAAGTGAGATTCTTCAAGTACCGAGAAAGACAATTGAGCATTGGGTTACTCACAACCATAAGAATATACCTTTTATTCGATTGGGGGATCGCACAGTTAGATTTAATATAGATTCAATCAGAAAATGGCTCAAAGAGCTTGAAGATCGCTCTCAAAAAGATTAAATAAACCAAACCAAACCAAACCAAAACAAACTGCAGGTCAGGATTCTGGCCTGCACCTTATCAAAACAGTTTTTTTACACCGCTACACAGTAGCATTTACCAACACATACACAGACGGAGAATAGAATGTCTAGTGATTATTTATATGGATATAATATGAATGGAGAGGGCTGGAAGAAAGACGGCCTCAAAGCAGCATTTGGAGCAAGAACAATCCAATTGGGTTTCGGTATGCCAAACGGAAAATTGGACATTGTTCCAAACCGAAAATCATTGATTTCAGAAGACGAATTGTCGGAATCAGCTCTAAAGACTTTGATTAACGATTATGGTGCGTTTCAGAAAGTCATTGATTGGTATGCCAAGAATTATCGTGATTTGGAAGATTACGAGGTTTATTCTGTATGGGGCAAGGATTCAGCTCTACAGGCAGATGTTCGTTGTGCTGGTGGGTATTGCTATATCCGTATTGGTATCAAACAACCTATGGAATTGGGTTCTTTCAAAGATTATGACAAGTACAAAGAAGCCGGAAAGCCGGAAGACGATAGTGTCTGCTTTCTTGATGTGCCTATCCCAGTAGGTACAAAGGTTGAGGTTCGCTCTAGAGGTGAATGGGTGACAGGAACAGTCTTAACCTATACAAAACTCGGTGGCTTTGATTACGGCATTGTCTTGCGTGATGAAATGCCAGACACTTGGGACGATCCTTGGACAATGATGCCTAACTTTATGAACAATCGAGAGGTCAAGGTTATATCGGAGAAAGAAAATGTTGCTCAATGATTCAACCGCAATTCAGTCTTGGAAAGGCAGCGAACGAGTTTATACAATCGGTCCTGATTATGGCTTCTGGTGGTATTTTATTCGCAAGTCCGCTCATTATTATTTGTCTGTTGAGTATGTTGTCTATCCTACAGGTACTTACTCTGTCAGTTGCTCAAAGAGAATTGATGAAATGCGTATTTGCTCTTCATCGAAATCCGTAGAAGAAGCACATAAATTGGCAAGCGATGTTTATTACGATTTTGTTCAAGAGGTTTCAGGAAAAGACATAAAACCAAAACATACACAGGGGGTATGAAATGAAAATTAGATACTATTGTTTTAATTCGGATTGTCCGGTTACGGAATTGAGAATGGATTCTTCTGTAGATGCCGAATGTCCTTGTTGCAAAAGATCGGTTGTAGATGCAGACGATCACGATGAACAGGTTCGAGAAGAAATCGAGCAGGGGAGAATCCAAGACGAAGAAGACCGAAGAATATACGGTTGTCCTTATGAAGATATGGAAAGTATGAATTACAGACCACAAGTGATAACAAACGAAGACGGAGAACCCATTGGCTGGGGATAAGGAGATAATTATGACTAGATTTGAAGAAAGAATGTTGCGTTGTTTAAGCAGAATTGCAGCGAACACAGAGAAAATAGCAGAAAATACCAATAAGGAACATCGTGACGAAATTGGTGCGGAACGCAGAGAAGCAGAAAATACCACAGAATATGAATGGGATACATTTGCTTCTGGTGCAGATTATGAGAGTATTCCTGAGTACCTTAGATATGAGTCTAATAAGAATATGTATGCTTTTGCAGCAGGTATCATTAATTCATTCAAAGAAAAAGGCTCACAGGGCGTTGCAGATTTTATTATGCTTCACGAACGCAGAAGAGATATACAAAATGCTCTTGATCCTGAATGCGAACAGATTACTTGGTCTGTAGAAGATTTTGAAACAAGAGCTTTAGAAATTGAAGAAGCGAGAGGAAAAGAGCAGATTTTTGATCGCTCAAAGTTTTCAGAAGCTCTCTATACAATGATAGATCGCCACGATTCCAGTATTGGTATTACTTGGGAATCTATTGATTATCACCTAGAAGAAGATTGTTTGCTAACCACAGGAGAAGAACAATGAGTGAAGAAACTTACGAAATTGAGGTAAAGTGGGAGATTGTGACAAGAATCTCAATTCCGGCAAGATTAATTGTTGCCGACCCAGAAGACTATGATGAGGTTGATGAGCAGGTTTTGAGTTTGATTTGTGATAAAGATTTGCTTCAGAGAATTGATGATCATACAGTTGCTTTTAATGAAGATTATTTGTCAAGCAAAGGCATTACTATGGAAATGGATGTGTTTGGCGATCCGTCACCGATGAATACTTGGGAAATGCCGGATTGGAAGATCACTGGACCGGAAAGAGGCTCAGAAGAAGAACCAGATTCAACGGATTTTTAGGAGAATATATGCAGCTCAATTTGGACTTAGCTCCCTATCGTGGGAGTGTCCATTTTGGCAATTGGGGTTGGAGCGTCTTGGTTGATAGAATACTCGATTATTCACACCGAGATTATGCTCTAACCGATCTAATTGTTAGAATGGCAGAAAATTACTACAAACACATACCTATAGAAGCAATTGTACTGGACCGAGAACAAGGTGGAAAGGTTTTGAAAGAAGACTTGCTGAGAAAGGTTGAGGCCAAAGTCGGTATGACAAGAGATAACCCCTCACTGATTCGAGCTTTGATGAAAGTGCCTTATGCTCTTGGGTGCGTTAATTTATGGGATAAACAGCATTCTGGTTCTTCTGGGATACACAAACCTATGCACCGTTTAATTGATTGCAGAAAGGTAAATATGAAGCATTTAGAATGGTGTGGAACAAAAGGCTTTGGGTTTCACCAAGCAGACGGTGATCTCTGGATTGATTTGGAAGAGAGAATTATACACTGGGAATGTTATGAAAGGTTATATCCTCTCCACAGAGATTTGATTTCAGAGGTAACAAAGCTCATAGATATACATTTCTTTTCGGATAATAATGGGGGGGTAATTGTAACCCCAGAAGAAACAAAGAGTTACGGCAACGGCAAAGAGGTGCTGTATTCCAAAATGAGTACAGTGGGATACAATCATCGTTGGGGCGTAAATGGTCTTGTGGCTTTCAAAGAGCCTGAAATGGCCTATAAGCAGGTGTTCAAAAGAAAGACATTGCAGGGAGAGGTCTGTCCGAAATGCGGTCAGGATTCCGTATATAAGACAATGAATGAATGGACTTGCGGAGCTTCTTGTGGCTTTGAAATACCTTTTGTTATTCAAGGTAAAATTATATCAGATTCATACGCAGTACAATTGGCAGCAGCATAAAACGGAAAGATTGGAGGAAACTGTGAAAATTAAACCATTAGAAGCTATTGTTTTGGGCAAAATAAGCGAAATCGAAAACAGTATCTATAAGGCCAGAAAAGAAGCCTTGAAAGCGATTCTCGATAGAGAGCAACGGCTTGCTATAGAACAAGGCTTAGATATGACAGATTTTGCTTCTTGGTCTTCTTATCCTCAATGTTGGACCAGTTGGGCAAAGACAGAAACTCATTTTTCTCAGTATGAAAGTAATGACGGTGGTAACAGATATGAAACCCATTATTCCACAGAGATTGTGTATGGCAAGATTCGTGAGTATTGGAAATCTGTTGATCTCAGTCTTGTTCCTAGTCCGGAAGCCGATTTGCTTGTACAAAAGTTGAATGAATACCTTTCTGGAGAGGAATATGGCATTCACCAGTATGAGCAGTCTTTAATGGAAGACTACAGATTTCAAGACTGGATTGGTAATGTATGGAATAACTTTAATTCTTCCAGAAATCAGAACACTGAATCTTTAATGAAAGAGCATTTTCCGTTGCAGTTAG
>Ga0181591_10005238_pt1 | contig 11275 bp, 9 predicted proteins | sample 071ome_33_FD_133757 | JGI IMG/M metagenome (GOLD analysis project Ga0181591, IMG submission 133757) | Coastal salt marsh microbial communities from the Groves Creek Marsh, Skidaway Island, Georgia - 071412AT metaG (megahit assembly) | ecosystem: Environmental > Aquatic > Marine > Intertidal zone...
AATTTGCTGCCTGGGGCGGTCTACCTTTCGGACATCAAGTGAATAAGCCAATCCCTCTCTTTCCCCGCAAGGATCTGCCAGCCTCTAAGTAGTCAGCCAAGGGAAAATCAACCTTCATTTCGGCTCATCGAACCCCTCAAGGGGGGAGGCTGAAATCGGCGTGAGGCGCTTGGAAAGTTTCCCGGTCATCCTCAAGTGAGCTTCCAGCTGGTAGCCTTCTGATGACCGACGACCAGTAGATCCCCCTGATCGCTGGTGAAGGCGGCCTGGTGCACATACATAGGGGATTCAACCTCTAGAGCTGCCTTCTCTGCCTTGGGTTCGAGCAGGATCAGGAATCCCTTGCTACTACCTCCGGCGGCTACCAGATGAGAGCCCTCAGGGGTGAATTGAAGCCCTTCGATGAGCCCCTTGTGAGCCTCGCTTTCAAAAGTCCCTACCTGCTTGCCACTTTGGAGCTCGAACCATTCGACCCGTGCCTTGCCACCCAGCCCATCAACATTCTGCACGTGGCCCATGCCTCCGACAGCCAAAGTGGATTGGTCAGGTGAAAAACATAGGGAGCGGATGCCACCTATGGAGCGCAGTCGTTGAACCTCGTCCCAAGTATACATGGTCGAGGCGTGCCAACGCTGCAGTAACTGACCGCTTGAGACTTCCCAAATCAGGATTTCCCCAATGCGGTCTGCCGAGGCAATGAGAGCCCCATCGGGAGAGAAGCAGCAGGTATACAGCATGGATGAAAAGCCCTGCGGGCTTTGCGCAGCATGTCCTTCAAGATTGTGGATAAGCCTCCCGGTTTGGCTGTCCCACAGCCTTAGTTTCATGTCATCCCCAGCTGTGGCCAAGGTCATGCCATCTGGTGAAAGCTGCACATCCCGGATCCATTTTTGATGGGCCTTCTGGCTTGAAATGAGGCTGCCACTTTCGACGCTCCACCGATTAAGCAAGCCGTCGTAGCTGACGGACCAGAGGTAGCTCCGACTGCAAGCCACACCCGTGACGTAACTTTGATGGCCTTCCAGCGGTGGGCGGGTTGGTGCCGGCTCCCCAGTGGGGTTGAGGCAATGCACGCGGCCATCTGAACCCCCTGCATAAAATTCCCCATCACATCCGCTTAGCGAGAAAAGGATTTCTTCTCTTCCGTGTTCATGTTGGAGTTCGAGCTTGGGGCTTGCCATAAGGTGGGGTTCCAGTGTCAGTGATCAGACCATCAACTCAAAACTTGGGTAATGGGCTCGATGCCGTAATTGACCAGTGGTATGGGGCGCTGACCAAATTGATAGTGCTTGGTATGTGAAATGCCAACTGCCTCCAGCATGGTGGCAAATAATTCGCCGGCGCCGACCTCTCCGTCGATCACCTCTTTGCCATCGGGGTCAGTTGCCCCGAAAACGGCACCTTCCTGTACGCCACATCCGGCCATGAGAGCACTCCAAGCTCTTGAAAAATGATCGCGCCCGAGCTGTGCGTTAATCTCTGGGGTGCGACCGAACTCTCCCATGACCACGACCAGAGTGTGGTCGAGCATGCCACGTTGCCTGAGATCATCCAATAGGGCGGCAAGGACTCTGTCGAGCTCGGGCACCATCTCCTGGTGAGTTTCAAAATTCTGACCGTGACTATCCCACCAAGCTCGTCCCACACGGATAAAAGGGACTCCCGCTTCAGCCAGGCGTCTGGCCATCATCATTTGTCGGCCAAACTGACTGGGGCCATAGCGTTCTTGAATGGCCAGGGGTTCCTTTTCGAGGTCAAAGAGGGATTGGCTGCTCATCAGCCCTTGAACCCGCGCATAGGCCGCAGCGTGGCTCTGGACCCATGGCGAGGCGTGTTGCTGTGCGAATTGTTTAGCCAGCAGTGCCTGAAGCTCCGCTCTGGCCTGGTGATCCAAATCTGAAAAACCCTCAAGTTTCTTCAAATTGGGTGGCATCAGGGATTGGTTGAGCTCCATCGGTGCATAGCGAGCCCCCAAAAAACTCGGGGTCAACTTTGAGAAATTCCGACCTTCGGTTTGCGAGTAGAAGGAAACATAATCCGGGACTGCGCTGTCTGCGCGGGCCAACTCTTTGGCTAGAATGGCCCCGATATCAGGGTAGCGCATGGCTGGTTCATCCTTACGCCCACGCATCATCATCACCGAAGCGGTGTCGTGACCACTGTCCTTGGTATTGAGTGATCGGATAAGGCAAGTTTGGTGCATGCGCCGAGCCATCAGGGGCATGAGCTCAGACACATGTAACCCAGGAATGGAGCTGGGGATGGAGCCGAAGGGTCCTCCAGTGGATCGTCTTGGTTTAGGGTCCCAGGTTTCAAATTGGCTCGCTCCTCCAGCCAGCCAAACCAGGATAACGCTTCGACTCTTTGCCTTGAGTTGTTGCTGAAGTGGTTCCTGATCAAACAGGTGGGCGGCTCCGGCATTGCCAATCAGGCCGCCGGTGCCTGCCAAGCTCACAGCGAGGCTATTCATGAACAGGCGTCGGCTGAGCTGGTGCTCGGTGGTTGGGCAATGGCCAGGAGGATTTCTTGGGGGTTGCATGATCGATTTCAGTGATTGAATCGGTTTTCAGGTCCGGTCGTCATGGACCAGATAATCGTTCTCCAAATGGAGGTCTTATCCGGCCCGGCTTTCTCCAATACATCCACTAAGGCTTGGGTTTCTTCTGTTTTCGGGGAGCGCTGCAGGATGTGCCAGAAAAGGGCTTGGATTGCCTCTTTGTGTGTGGGTATGCCCGCCAACTCTGATGCTAGCGACGAGCCTTTGGGGTGAAGGAGGGATTCAACCGCCGGGTTGTTGCTCATGTGAAGAGACTCTTCGACGGTGAAATGAACCAGGTCCGAGGACCTTTCAAACCATTTAGCGGTTTCACTCTGTTTGGCTAGCACCTTATCCAGAAGCTCCTGATGTTCCTGCGAGTCAGGGCTGATATCCTTCCAGAGAGCCATGCCTGAGGCGGCCATGTGGACGTTGGCTGCGTATTGCTTAGGGGTGAGGGGTCGGATGGTTTTAACAGCAAAACGGCTCGGAGCAGGTCGCTCGGAAGCATGCCACTGACTCGAGCGCTGATAACTTTGAGAGCTGACTAGGGCTCGAATCAAAGCCTTCATGTCGTAATCATGACCTTGGAACCAGCGGGAGAGCCAAATCAGGAGTTCAGGATGGGAAGGCAGGTTGGCCCCATGCATTTGATCCACGGGTTCAACCAGCCCTCTGCCCATAAACTGTTTCCAAAGGCGGTTGACTGCAGACCGGGCAAAATAGCCTCCCTGGTCGTTAGCCAGCGCCTCCTGGACCAGTAACCTTCGACGGCTGGCTTCAGGCAGGGTTGCAGGCAATTTTTCCTGTTTGAGCTGTTCGAACGTTTCCTTTTCTGCCTGACGATCGGCATCATTCAGGCTGACCAAGGTGCTTGGATTCAAGGCCGGTCGATCTAGAAACCGAAGATCCGCATCAAGAGTCTCTCCTCGAGTATTCTTATAACTGACCTTGCCCTCGCTTCTCTCTGCTACAAAACCGCCGTTATCGAAGGTGGAGGCAAAGAAGGATTTCATCCCATAGTAACTTGCCTGGGTCCAGTGTGGTACATTGGGATGATCGTGGCATTGGGCGCAACTGATGTTGACCCCGAAGAATTGCATCGCGACGTCGTTGGTGAGGCGGTCCAGGTCACCGACCCGTTGTTTGAGAAATGCCGTCGCACCGGCTGCTGACTCATTTTGGTAATCAGCAAGGATGACTTCCTCATAAAGTTGCCCCCAAGATCGACCCTCTCGCATCAGGAGTGCGAGGTAAGCCCGAAATTCCTGATGGTCCTCTCCCATTAACAGCCAGTTCAGTTCGGTAATCTGATGTTCGATAAATCCCGGGCTTTCCAAGAGTTGGTCCACGATACGGGCCCATTTGTCACCGCTGGAATCAAACAGGTAGGCCCTTAATTCTGCAGGCGTGGGTGGTCGACCGATCAGATCCAAGCAGAGACGCCTAAGCCTGATCGACTCCTCAGCCAGCGGGGCGGGAAATAAATTGTTTTGTTGCAATCCTGCCAGAATAAAGGAATCGATGACCTCCTCTGCAGACTCATCCAACGATGGGAGGGTTGATTCGGAGCTCGCCTCCCACCATGGAAGATTTGCCTCGCTGGATGAGCTGAAGCTTGTATCGGGAAACACAGCCCCCTGGTTGATCCAAGTTTCAAAGTCCCTGATCTGTTGCGCATCAAGCGCCTTCTCAGGGGGCATCTGGATGTCTGGATCCGTGTAGCGAATGGCCTGCATCAACAGGCTTGAGTCGGCGTCTCCTGGAACCAGTGCGGGTCCGGTGTCACCACCTTCGAGAAGATGCTCCCGTTTTGTCAGATACAAACCTCCTTTGGATTTGCTGCGTGCCTCCGAGTGGCAATCATGGCAAGCACTCACCAGCACGGGACGGATGCGTGACTCGAAGAAGTTTTCGGCCTCAGAAGCTAGCGAAGTGAGGCTCATGTCAGAAGCCAGCCACCCAAAGATAACGGCATAAAATCCCCAGCCCATCCTGGGCTGTTTTCCATGCCCTGTCGACCCAAGGTGGGATGAGACCATGCTGGAAAGGACCTTCATGCTGAATCCCATTATCTTAGTCTTCTTGCCCCTCTGGACAAGCTCAAACGAACCCAGCCTTTGGATGCATCCCCAATTCACCAGGCTACCTAGCCAAGGCCATTACCAAGCACCTGGTCCTTCTCCATGGTTGCATTCAGGCGGAGGATTGGGTTTGCTTAATCACCTTGAATTCACTGAAGTCCCAAACGCGTCCTTCCAAGCTAAAAACCCTTCTTATCCTGGGGCGCATTTCTAACCTTCCCACTGTGTGGTCCAACCTGATTCTGGGCTGGTTGATGGGGCATGCCGAACCCTCTTGGCCGATTCTGGGCTGGTTGTGCCTCGGGGGAAGCTTGGCCTATGTGGGGGGCATGTACCTCAACGATGCCATGGATGTGTCCTTTGACCGGAGCTTTCGTCCTGAGCGCCCCATTCCCGCCGGAGCCATCTCATTGCTCGCAGTGCATTGTCTTGGGTGGGGACAATTGCTCCTGGGTGCCTGGTTGCTGTGGGCGATTGCCAAGGTTGAGCTGCTGCCAATTATGGGCCTGATGCTTAGCGTGGTGACCTACAATGCCCTGCATAAGCATATTGCCTTCTCACCCGTTCTCATGGCGGCGTGCCGGTTTTTCTTGGTATTGATTGGTTTCGACGCGGGGGAGGGAAGTGCCTGGTGGGGAGGAGCTCTGTGGCCAGCTTTGGCATTGGCAGCCTACATTGTAGGCCTGACCTATGTGGCCAAACGCGAGTCAGCAGGTGGTGCGATTGCCTGGTGGCCTTGTTTGTTTCTCTATTTTCCCGTGCTCATGGCCTGCCTCATGCACCATCCATCGCTTTGGCCGGCAATGATCCTACCCTCTTTGCTATTCCTCGCGTGGACTTTATGGTGTCTGCGCCATGTCTTTTGGGGAGGGCAGGTTCACGTCGGGCGGGCGGTTTCAGGTTTGCTGGCGGGTATGCCGATGGTTGACATGCTCTTTATGGCGACCCAGGAAATGGTCTGGTTGCTTGCCACCGGTGGGTGCTTTTTGGCGGCGCGTCTTTTTCAGCGTTTCATACCCGCAACATGAATCACACCTCAGGACATCACTGGCCACCTTTAGCTTTTTGATCCAGCTCTTCGAGTTTAAGACGAACGCTGACGATGTAGGGTGACTCTCCCTCTTCCCAGTGACCATAGGTTGTGGTGACAAGGGTGCCATCTGGCAGGAGTTCTACCCCAGGATAAGCGCAATCTGCAGCTTTGGTATTATCCATCAGCCTCACCCTATACTGCCCTTCCTTCCCCTCCTTGATATCCTCATAAGTTCCCACCCAGGCAACCCAATCGCCCTTGGTGGAGGATTCGTGGGTGGTGTCCCGGAAGGAAATGAAAAGGCGACCATCTGGCATCTGAACCCCAGTATGCCGGTCACCGGTGAGCGATGCGGGGAGTTCCCTGGGTTCGCTCCATGATTTGGCCTCATCGTGGCTGAAAATCACATGAGCATTGCGCTTTCTTCTGTTTTCACGCAGCAGCACTGCCATTTCTGAGCCATCTGGCGATCGGATCAACCCTGGTTCACAAAGATGCACCTCAGACGAGCTGTAAATCGCTTTGGGATACGACCAACTCAAGCCTCCGTTTTGGGAGAAAGTCTGATATAGGGTCATGGTGGGATCTCGTTGCCCTTGCTCGGTAAAAAAACGGCCGTCGTCGTGAAACATGGCTAGGTAATGCCCGGGACCCGTTTTCAGAGGGACCAGGCAGCCCATGACCACGATGCCACCCCAATCGCCCGCTGGTTCAAGCTCGCTCCAATTCATCCCATCATCATCGCTGACCGCAAGGCGAGCCGGGTAGAGCCCGGACCACATGATGATCCTTTTTTTTCCCTCTGCATCGATCACGCGATGAAGTGTGGGGACCTCTTGCGATGTGGCCCATGAATCGGGAGTGGGTAACCTTTCTGACCAGGTCTTGCCTCCATCAGTACTGCGTTTGTAGACGATCGCCCCCCGCCCATGTCCCTTGGGGTAAACGCAGAGCATCGTCTGACCATCTTCCAGGAGGCAGGTGGTCGGGTGGCCCAGGTATTGCCCCGCCTCACGATCCACGACCACTTGGCGATGACTCTCCTGTGCCAGGTCAATCACCGGCAAGGTATATCCCCGCGTCATCGGTTCGGCTTCAAGTAGGCTGGTTAAAGTCAGGCAGATTGAGAGGATACCCCTCAGATCATAATGTCTCGCAAACCGTGGTGTCGAGCAATGGGAATGGTATGGCATGGTGAAGGCAGTCATCCTAAGTGCCTCCTACGATAATCCAACCCTTTTCCTCTTTCGCTCTTGGTGCCTGCGAACGGTAGGGGGGAGGGGAATGATGCTTGATTGACGAGCTGGCTCCTAGCACCCTGATGGGATGATCCGGTGCCATGCATCCCACGTGGCGACAAGATTTCATTATCTCGTGGCAGCGCGCACGATTTCAGAATCAATGATAGTAGACCCGATGCAGGGTCAGCCCGCATGCAGGAGCATTCATACCACTCTGGGAGCGGTTTTTGGACTGGAGGATTGTTGGGATCATGCTTGGTTCCCACTTGCCTTTGCCAACGGCAATGAGGGTGCCAGCGATGCCTCGGCACATCTTGTAAAGAAAACCGCTGCCCTCTAGCAGGATTATTACGTTTTCGGCCTGACACCGAACCTCACAGCGGAAAAGCGTGCGGACGGTGCTTTCGTAGTCATAATTCCGATTTGAGGCAACCGATCGAAAATCGTGCGTGCCTACAAATTGGGCTGCCGCCTCCTGCATCGCTGGGCGATTAAGCCTTACTGGAACGTGCCATGCCAGGCCGTTCAAAAGGGGATTCATGGCCGGATGGTTCCAGATGCGATAGCGATATTGCTTCCTGCGAGCATCATACCGGGCGTGAAAGCCCAGTGGGACGCGAGTCGCTCGTACCACGCGTACATCGTGAGGCAAGTGCGCATTCATGGCTAAACGCAATTTTTCTGGCGGCATACCAAGCCCTTGGCGAGGTATTTCTATATGTGCGACCATGCCTAGGGCGTGGACTCCCGTATCGGTGCGGCTGCAGCCACAGAGGCGGCTGGCTTGTGGGCAAAACCGGTGTAGAGCCTCTTCGACCACGCTCTGGATACCCAAGCCTGTCTTCTGGGCTTGCCAGCCCTGATAGGCAGCGCCGTGGTAGGAGATGATTAATTTGAGTTTGACTAGGCTAACGCTCAATAGGTAGCGATTTACACTTTTCTTTGGCTGCAAGAAAGGTAAAACGGGCCCATGCATGATTTCCTCCCAATCCGCTCTTTTCACCTCTTTTCCTGTGTGATGGTTTACCTGCTCGGACTCCCAGTTCAAATGGGAGGGCAGGAGAGCGGGGAGGTCGGAGCCAGGGCCCGTATCAAAGCTTCCATGCGTTTCCATGCTTCCTTTGACCGAGGTATGGAAGCTGAGCTTGCCCAGGGAGATCCCTCGATTTACACCCGCACAAGCACCCAGCCAGAGGAGACGGTTCGTCGGGGCCTGCATACGCAGGGTAAGACCAACTGGTCGGCTCAAGGCGGCGTGAAGGGCGGAGCAGCCCTGCATTTTACCGATCGTGATGCCGCCTGGATTTTCTATCGAGGGGAAGAGAATGTGGCTTACAAGAAGAGTGACTGGGAAGGAACAATTTCACTCTGGCTGAGACTGGATCCAGAGGAGGATCTGGCTCCGGGCTATGCCGACCCACTACAGTTGACCACTCGGGCGTGGAACGATGCAGCCTTTTTTGTGGATTTTAATCAGGACGGTAACCCACGTGACTTTCGCCTGGGTGCCTTTGCCGATCTACAAGTTTGGAACCCTGAAAACAAGGATTTGGCCGAATCAGAGCGCCCTCTGCTGCCTGTGAAGGCGCCACCCTTTTCGCGAGATGCCTGGACCCATGTCTGCTTTACTTGGTCGGATTTCAATTCAGGTGACCGCGGAGCTATCGCTCGACTCTACCTCAATGGCAAGGATCAGGGACAGATCACCGGCTGGGATCAACGCTTTACCTGGAAGCCGGAGGAAGCCATGCGTCTCTACCTCGGCCTCAACTACATTGGTTGGCTCGATGAGGTCAGCTCCTTTGACCGCTGCCTTGATGCGACTGAGATTCAGTGGGTTTTTCGTAACCCTGGTGAGCTCCTACCCTGAATGGGGGGGCAAGCCTTTTCAAGGTTCTTTGCGGGGGCGCTTACTGTAGGTTTCGTACAATCGCGTGTGTCGGCTTTCCAAGGAGCTGGCTCTACCCTTGATCCACATGTGGGTTACCTTGGATCGTATGTCCAATAGGGGGCCATCGGTGATGATGATGGAGGCTTCCTTGCCTGGTTCCAGCGAACCGAGCCGATCAGCCACCCCAAGCAACTGGGCAGGATAAAGGGTGATCCCCTTGATGGCTTCTTCCCTAGGTAAGCCAAATGCCATGGCTTGCGCGGCCGCGTAGGGAAGGTTTCTGAGGGCTGAGGCGGCAAAGCGATCTGATCCCTCACTGAAAGTGACCTGGACTCCAGCACGGTGCAGCACCGAAGGGGCAGTAAATTGAACATCATAACTGGCGGTATCCTGATGAGGCAGGGTGAAGGTGTGCTCATAGATCACCGGGATCTTTAGTTCGGCCAGCTCATCGGCAAGCATCCAGGCATCTCGCCCACCCACGAGTATCACCCGCGTTGATTGGGAGCGGGCCCAGTCTAGCAATGAGCGAATTTGACGGCGTTCATTGGCATGGACAAATAATGGGAGCTCACCCTCGACCCAAGCTGACATGGCCTCCCAGCCAGGGATGCGGGTGGGGGAGGCATCGTGATCCACCGCCTTGTCATACGCCCTGGCTGCATCGAAGAATTCGGTGATTGCCTTGACTTCTTTTTGATGGTTTTTCCGCTGATCCTCGGGGCTTTTCCAGCTCGAAGGATCTTGTAGGAGTGCCTTGGGAGTGTGTCGGATGGTGGCATCTGGCCAGAAGAGGTGGTATCCTGTGGTCGGTTTGACTAACAGCTCCTCAAGGGTCCAACCCTGCAGCTGGATCAAGCCTGATTGCCCACTGAGCTTGCCTCCCAATGGGATGGGCTGGGCATGAGTGATCCCGTTGGCTCTGGCGACAGGCAGGAGTTCAGAGGAGGGGTTCACCGCTCTCCAGGACAGGACCTCAGGTGTCCAGTCACCCACTTCGGTGGTATCCAAGGTGGCTCGAACCGAATTGATTTCAAGCAGTCCCAGGGTAGTGGTCATGGCAATCATCCCAGGGTAAGCATGCAAGCCCTCCAGAACGATGGTCTGGTCAGCAGGTAAGTTGATATCCTGAGCCACCATCGCGATCCGCTCATCGATAATGAGCATATCACCGCGTTCGATGATGGGATGATTGACAGGATGCAGGGTCGCGTCTTTCAGGAGAAGGGTGGCTGCCTGCGGCTGCAGGCATGTCCAGCCCAGGATCAAGGCTAAGAGGCGAAGTAGCAGTTGGGTCTGTGTCATGGTTTTTGAATAGTGGGGGTCGATGAATCCCGATTTTGTTTGAAAGCCTTAATCATCGCAGTGGAGGATCCTTCCTTCGTCCTGCTTTTCTAGAGCCGGCAGGAAGAAGAGGTCAAAGGATGATGCGTCATGCTCATCCTTGTCGGGGCTGGAGGATGTGGCCGAGCCCTTTCCTTGTGCTTTGGCGACAAGGGCCGCCTTTTCCCGTGCTTTGGCCAGGGTACGATCCCTGTCCTCATGACGATCGAAATACCTGACTCCTTCAATCCAGGTCTCAAGACAAATGGTTGAGGTATCCAAAGGGGACCCAGACCATAGGACAAAGTCGGCATGCTTCCCTGCCTCCAGCGAACCAACCCAACGATCGATGCGGAGCTGCTGAGCCGGGTAGAGGGTGACAAAGCAAAGGGCCTCCTCGGGTGGCGTATCGCCATATTTGACCGCCTTGGCTGCCTCAAGATAAAGGCGTCTGGCAAGGTCGCTGTCATCGGAATTAAATGAAACAAGTGCACCGCGTTGATGCATGAGGCTGCCGGCATATGGGATGGCATCAAGCACTTCAAACTTATAGGCCCACCAATCTGAAAAGCAGGAAGCGCCTGCTCCATGCGCTGCGATTTCATCGGCCACCTTGTAGCCCTCGAGCACATGCTGAAGCGTGCCGACTTGGATGCCGAATTGCTCCATGACTCGCAAGAAGACCAGGATTTCATCCTGGCGGTATGAGTGGCAATGGATCAGCCGTTCCCCCTCAAGTATCTCCACCAGGGCCTCTAGCTCCAGATCCATTCGGGGGCGTTTTGGATTGGAACCATCGTGGAAAGCCTGCCATGTCTGTTGATAGGCAAGGGCGGCAGTGAATCGGTTTTCATAAAACACAGGCACCCCCATCCTTGACTGAGGGAACCGGGTGGTACGGGCCTCTCCCCAGTTGGATTGCTTGACGTTCTCTCCCAGGGCAAACTTGATGCCCGCAGGGGCCTCAGCAAAAATCATGGCATCAGGGCCTGCTCCCCAACGGAGTTTGATCACCGCATTCTGACCCCCAATAGGGTTGGCCGATCCATGCAGGAGGTTGGCTGTGGTCAGGCCTCCAGCCAATTGGTAGTAAAGGTTGTCGGTTTCTGAATTCACCACGTCTGAAACCCGCACCATGGCAGTTGAAGGCATGGTGCCTTCATTGAC
>Ga0181591_10005239_pt1 | contig 11274 bp, 10 predicted proteins | sample 071ome_33_FD_133757 | JGI IMG/M metagenome (GOLD analysis project Ga0181591, IMG submission 133757) | Coastal salt marsh microbial communities from the Groves Creek Marsh, Skidaway Island, Georgia - 071412AT metaG (megahit assembly) | ecosystem: Environmental > Aquatic > Marine > Intertidal...
AATTAAATATTGATTTTTACCATCTGGATAGATTTCTACTCCAGTAATAGTACTAGTTGCAACACTAACACTAGTAACTTCTTTTCCACTAATTGTAGATACTACCGCAGAAGCACCACTTCCTTGAGTATTGGAATTATCAAAGACTACATGATCACCAACCCTATAGTTATTTCCACCACTATTAACCCCAATAGAATTAATGGTTCCTGGAGAAACTGCTTCGATGTTAATTGTTTGTGATAAATTGTTGGGAATAAAAGTATAAGAATATGTATTATTTTCTTCTATTAAATTATATGGATTAATTACTCTGGACCATTCGGAATTACTAAGATCAATATAATCTTGATTTGCAGTTCCAGTAAGATTAAAAATATTTGGAGAATTTTTAAAGGACTTTCCAATTACATATGGGAAAATTGGTCTTCTATACTTTGCAAAAGGACCAGAAGTATCAGAAACATTACTGATTGTTGCAAAATATGCATAAGTTCCTTCAGGAAACTCTGGAGTTACACAAAAACGACCATTATGTTCATCAAGAGTATCTTCACTTAAAATGTTTTTATGTTCATAATCTTCCACAAAAAATCCATTGGGGAAAACACTAGTTGGTGGCCTGTCATCTGAAATATTTAATTGATATCCAGATTTCATTAATACTACAGATCCGCCATTTCTCTTGGAGTATCCATATGGTCCGTATATTGGATTTCCATCATATGCCCATCCAATGATTGGCGAGTGATCTACGGAAGTGGACTCAATACTATTAATTTTTCTTAGATCAGTCTTACCGTATAAAGTATTTCCACCTTGATCAACTGAGAATAATTGCTCTCTTAGTTTTCTCGGCGCGTATATGTGAGAATATTGAAGACCATAGGAATCATTATTTCCTTCTGTAAGGAATCCATCATCTAAAGTAAATTTATTTAAATATCTTTCAAATAAATTAATATTCCATTTTTGTAAAACTGGTTTAAACTCTGCTCCCTGACCAGATGAATTAATTGTAATAGACGTTTCTTGAGTATAATTTATTCCTCCATGAATTACTTTAACGGATGTAAATCTACCATTTTCAATAACTGGAGTTAAAACGCCACCAATACCTTCTCCCTGAATAGTTAAATCTGGAATACTTGTATAGTTTTTTCCTGCATTTAAGATAATAACTTCTGAAATTCTTCCTCCACTAACCACTGGAAGTAATTGTGCTTCAGAACCTGTGCTTAAAGTTACTAAAGGATCTCTTTCAAAATTAATAATTTCTGAAGATCCATATCCAACTCCATTATTAGTCAGATGTACAGAAGTAACTTCCCCCCTAAAAATAGGTTGAATCTTAGATTCAAAATTTTCTTCACCAATAGAAGATATTCCAACACTACCCACTAAAGAAACTACAATATCTGGATAGTTGAATACCTGAGTTCCAGTACCTCCAGTTGTTAAATTAACATATTCTCTTTCGTTATAAAAAAGTTCTTTTACAGTGGAAACGCCAACATTAATCTCAGATAGTTTGAAATTATTATTATCCACTTTAGTTACATAATATTCAGATCCCGAATTTAACCCAGAAATTTCTGTTCCTTCAGTGGTGTACTTTACAAGTTCTCCAGAATTATAGTCATGATCTTTTATTGTTATTGTATTTGTAGCAGTATTAATTCCAACAGGAAGAACAGTTCTTTTTTTATTTTCATACCCAGATCCAGAATTTATTACACTAATAGAATCTACTACTAGTTTCCTATTTACGGATTCTAAATTGTGATTTCCTTCTCCAAAAGCACTTAAAGTTATAGTATTGATTCCAGCAATTGCATCTCCTCTCGTTTCATGTAGTTTTACAGTATTTGAATTAACGATGGAGGTATAGTAAATAGATCCTGTTGAAATACCACTGATTCCCTTTTGAGATCCTGTTCTATAAATTACTGGTTCTCCCGCCCTGAATTTATGATACGTACCAAATCCTATTGTTGAATCTGCAGCACCAGTTGTAACATTTAGTACTGAACTGAATGATGCAGAATGCAATACCTGTCTCATTGTTGGAGATGCTTTGGCACCCTCACCATTTCCTCCAGTGATTTTAACAGTAGGAGCACTTATGTAATCAAATCCAGGATCAATAACTCTAATTTCTTGAAGAGTGCCAGAAATCGCAGCATATCCTGTAGCCCCAGATCCAACTTGATCAGATATTACTAAAGTAGGTGGATTAACGACATCATAATTGAAACCAGGAGAAGTTACATTAATCTTTTCAATTTTTCCATAATTTATCGAATTGCCCGATTTGTAATTTAATAGTTCTACACCATTAACAAATATTCCGATGAATCCTGAGTTAGTTACAGAAGGAGATGTAATTTTGTTTGATGGATTAATCTCTCTAAGAATCTTTTGAGATGATAAAGTTTTGTCTTTTAACTTAAATGGTATGATTGTGTTATTATAAATTGTGACAGGATTTTCAAAGGTAATATATTTTGAATTGTATAGATTTGATCTGCTCAGTGCAAATTTTACAGAATTTCTATCAACTCTTTCTACAAAGTAAAGACCATCATCAAATAATGATGAATTTCCATTAGAGGTATAATATACGGCATCTCCAGTATAAAATCCATGATCTAATTGTGAGATGGTGATCTTGTCTCCAGTAAATGTTCCTGAAAAAGTTACAGATCTGTTAGTAGTTACAATTGGTTGTGAATTATAGTTTGGTAAAGAACCGGATGCAACTAAGTAATTATTTTTATTTTTATTACTTCTGTATAAGTTTTGAATATTAGCTGTGTAAATTGAAGCATTTATGAAAGTATTTGAAGTTACTTTACGTATAGATCTTTTGACAATATAACTAAGATTTTCTGAAAGTTCCCCTTGTCCACGAACTGTAATTGATTTGCCAGAAGGAATTGCAATTACAGTCGCAGATTTTTTCTGCCCATTACTGTAAATTAACTCAATTCCATCACCCAGATAAAAATAATGAGTTACATTTAAATTGAGATTATATGTATTATCTGAAGAATCAAGTAAATTAAAGGTATTTACTTTATATGATGGAGAAGCATTATATAACCAATTTTTCGCCTTAAATGAATTGTCAATTACTCCAAAAGTTTTTATCTTTGCAGTGTCTCCTCTTCCTTGGAGATATGCATTTTCATCTACTTGCAAATCAGACAGAACTGAATTAATTCTAACTTGAATAAGTTCATTATCATCAAAAGCGGCAGTTCCATATGCAAAAGTATTAATGCCAATAGGTGTTGCATCTGGAATTTCAGAATCTATATCTGTGCAGTCTAGGAATTGGTTAAGTGTCTTTGATCTATACGAAATAACACCAACAGTATTATTCCCATAATTGAGGAATAATTCTCCATTAGATTCAAACCCAACAGTAGAATCTACTGTAATTGCAGAAGATCCTGCAGATACTTTACCTATTACTTTAGTTTTTGGTTGTACTTGAAAATCACCATAAATTGACCCAGAAACTCTAATATCTCTATTGTATCCCGCATCAAATACAAGTTTGTAATATGTTTGTCCAGTTCCAACTCTTATCTTTTCAACAAAAGTAATTGGACCATATGCTTTATTAATTTTGCTTCCATATGGATCTTGAAAAAGAGTCGATCCTTGAAGTTTCTCTGGATTTCCAAAAATAGGTTCGACTACTAAATCATTGGTTATTCTCCATTGTGCATTAGATGGGGTACTTAAAAGTTCAGATGGATTAACAATTTTTACATCTTCATTATAAAGAGCTTTAAATAAAATTTCAAAACCTCTGTCCGTACCTTTTGCAAGATAAAAATCTCTAGCATTCTTTAGGAATATTTTTTCATTTAGATTTTCATTAAAAGATTTATTTTCAATTCCAGGAAGTATTTGGAGTTTTGTTTTATATAAAAATTCTTTTAAAAATAAAACACTAAGATTTTTTACTTCTGAACCAGATTCATGCTGAGAAGATTCTGAAGTTTTGAATACTAACTGGTCAGTATTGGAATCATCTTTTAGTGAAGTTACTCCACTAAAACCTCTTATACAACCTGTAAAAGAAAAGTCAGTTTTTCCAGTATACGTAATAATTTCATTGCCAATCTGCAAAAGACCGTATGAATCGGGAAATCCCCTTGTGCCTTGAGGAGAAAGAGAACCGTTTATAGTTATTGTTTCATCAAATTCATCGATGCCTACACCAATGAAAGCAGATTCCGTTAAATTTGTTGTCTCGTCAATTTTTATGTATCTATCGATATTTTGAATTAAATCAACGGGAGCACCTTGAAATTCTTGAGCAATGTAATATTGTTCTAAAAACTCTTCAATTAGAGGAAACTCATTCCTAACATAATTAGGAAGTTGATCTTTAACGATATTGTTAAGTTGTACTCTTTTTTCTGACATTTTAATATTTTACGGACTTAGTAAGATGAACCCGAAGAACCTGAACCACCTGAAGTGGAAACAGTGTTAGAAACTGCTTGATTTGTTGTTGATGTAGTAGTAGAAGCCAATGCACCTAATGCACTAGAGCGTCCTCCAGAGCGCACCAAATTTCCATTTGGATAACTAGAAGAAACGACATAATTTGATGCTGAAGGATCTAATCCAGATGAAATTTCATCCACAATAGTTTCAAAATTACTATTACTAATATCTAGTTGCAAATATAAGTCCTGTAATCCGACAACATCATTAGATTTTGGAGAAACTGATATTTCAATAATAGTTTGTCCATCTTTTACTTTTCCACCCAAAATATTAATTGGATTGAGTGTGATAATTCCTTTAACATAATCAACTGTACCAATATTTCTTCTTACGATAGTGGGACTTTGAGAATTTTCGGAAGGTAAGGTGAAAAAGAACAAAGATCCTGTTGTTCCATCAGAATTTGGAATGTCAGAAAAGTAAATATCATCTTGAATTCCCGCAACTCTGAAGGCAGATGATTTTATGTTAAATCCATCCTGAAATTTTACATAGAATTCATTACCAAAACCAATTGAATACTCAGCAAATGAATTTAAGACCGCCCTTAAGTCTCTCCTCATACTTACAGTCGTAATATTCGATGTAATTGATTCATGACTATCATCAAGAACTTTTAAAAACTTACTATATTTAAATCTTGCGCCATATTTGTTTAATTCTGTTGACTCGGAATACTTATTTGCGTTGGTTTGAACTAAATCGGAAACATATGCCGATGATGGTGCTAAATTTGAGTTGTAGTAAATTTTTGAATCCATTTCAATAAACAAATATTTCAAATCCAAAATTTCTGGAACAATCCCAGCAACAGCATACTTCCTTAACTTATTTTTTATGTCTTGCTTTGACAAATTTGAGAGAAAATCTCCAGTTCTTGGTTTTATGCTAATGAAAACCTTTCCATACTGGGGTGGAACTAACTCTTCTCCACCAAAAACTGATATTGATTCTGTTTGTGGATAAATCTGAGAGGGAATTAAGGTTTCATAGTCATTAGAAGTGACTGCTCGATTTTGTGTTGCATAAACTTTAGGTGCATATTTTCTAATTGACTCTACTGACTCTATATTTTCTCCACCACTGGCAGGAGAAATTGTTGTCACCAGAGAAATACCAGAAGTTACAACATATTCAATACCATTTCTTGTATATGAGATGTTTCCTGAGAAGTTGAACTCATTTACTCCATTAGCAGTATCACCATTAGATACAATATAATTGGCAGTTATAAAATTTCCCTCTCTTAACTTCTCTCCGAAGATGCCATCACCAAAAAATAATTCATATCTTTCACCTTCTATCTCTTGTAAGTAAAAAACTTTTGAATCTCTTTGTACATCTAACAGTTTATGCTGCAAACTATACTTAATTTGAGATGTTGACTGCTGATTATTCTTCACTGTAACTGAAATTAGATCAGTATCAACTCCACTATTTGGTAAAATAAACTTTTGATTGGGAGTTCTAGTAGAATATGTAAAATTAGATGTCAAAAGAGATCCTTCATAGACTCTAATATTGTTAAACGAAGCAATTCCATTAAAAACTGGAACTGTAATATCCTCTAATATCGAAAAAATAAGTGATTGATTGCCAAATCCAGAAGCAGAGGTCACTATAGGACCTTTTTTAAGTGTAATACTTGCTGGAGTTGGGGTAATATCGATAGTATCAATGAAAAAACTTATAACCGCAGTTGCTGCTTTTCTAGAACGAGGTAAATATCCGATATTTTTTGCCAATGATACGACATTTTCTCTTAATGTCGCACTATCAATGAATACTTCATTTGCAACCATGTTTGCATTATATGAAGTGATGTACGTGTTGTATGCAAGTACATCCAAAATCGTTGAAAGATTGGATCCTTCAAAGTCATAGTCTGTAAAATTTGAGTTTGACTTAAGATAATTGACCAAAGATGATTTTACTTGGTCAAAATCTAAGTTAGAAAAGTTGACTAGTGTCATTTTTACCTAGTTGATTGCAAAACGAATTGTAATTCTTGTGGTGGAACGTCTGCCCCAATAATGCCATATACAATAACCGCATCAAATGCGTTCTGATCTGGATTTGGATAAGCATTCACAGATATTAAATTCACTCTTGGCTCATAACGAGAGATCGATTCGCGTATTTCATCGGCAATTTTAATAGCAGATATGTCATCTATATTTTCAAAGAGAGAAGCCGTGATTCTAGACCCGAAGGTCTCATCAAAAAACTTCTCTCCTGGTACGGTAAAGACAATATTTCGAATTGAACGAGCAATTGCAGACTCATTTTTAAGTGCGAGTAGGTCTCCGTTCAGAGGATTTCTCTGAAAAGTCATACTAATGTCTTTAAAACCTTGACTTACTCGTTCTAGAGGCACAAAAATACAGCGATTTATACTTATTTATTAAGGATTGGGATCAAAATTCGTTCAAAGGAATAGGTTCTGTGCCATATTCCCAATCATCATAGTCCTCGTCATTGCGAATTTTTTCGTGCAATTCATTTTGAACTTTAAAATCATGTTTTTTTGGTGTTAAATCATCATTTGAAATTTCACGAAGCATCTTTTGATGTTGATGATTTGCTAAATTGTCTAAAAAATCGTTATTTGGTGCCATAGATCCATAATCGGTGATCAATTCAACTGTTCCCCAAGTTTCTTTCATGTAATCTTTGTTTCTATCTACTGGTGAATTGGCCATTTTTTGCTCCTGATTGGTAAATCAGAACTTTTTAAGGGGTTACTATCCCTTAATCTGCATTGATGCACCTCACATCGCATGGGTTTTGTCCGCAGTTTTCACAAACTTCTTGTTTTTCTCTTTCTTTCGCAGTTTTCCAGAAATATTCGTCCTCACGACCCATTCCAAGACGCTCAAATCCATTCTCAACTTGATAATATTGAGTTGAAACCTTAAAGTCGGGCATCTTTGGTTCAACAGGTGTCAAACTATTATCAAAAATACGCATTCTATTGTTAGGATAGAGTGCATACTGACCATTATTCAGTTGAATAAGATTATGAGACTTATGTTCAGCTGGATTTTCACTTGTTGCATAGTCAATTGCATCTGGATCTTGATGATAATTATCTAATGTGCAGACATATGTACCTTTCTGAATTCCAAAGTCACGAGTATATAACTCAAAGTCCATAGAACCGATAAATTGCTTTTGAACAGCAACTACACCATAATCCATACAGTTCCAGAACTGTAGGTTAGGAAGGTCCAGATCGGGGTCTGGAAGCGCCGGAGACGAGAGAAAAGCGCTAATAGGTAGTTTATCATACATTGCAGCGTATTCTGGTAAATACGTCTCAAAATAAAAAGTGCGCCCAGGAATCGACTTTGCCGAAACCCAGACGCCTTTAACAAATTCGCCATGTCCACTTTGATGGTCAGTAAGATATTCTTTACGGACCCATACTTCCACTGAAGGAAGATTAGCAATTAAACAAGGCATTCATTTAAGAGTAACTGATATTATTTACCTTGCCCACGATACTTCTTCTTTGCTTTATTACGAGAAGTCGCGGAAAGCAGCGTGTTTTGTGACCTACCTTGACGAGTTTTTTTCGGTTTTCCGGGGACATAACTTCCACCTTTCATCATTGCCATAATTAATACCTCCTATCAAATAATGCGAGTTTTTTCGTGACCAACGCGAATCCGAGGATCGCACCAAATATCAAATCCAGCTTCCTTAGCATCAAGACAGAATGAAACGTCTTCACCACACATATCTTGTACCTGACCAGATTCAAAGACTTGCATCTTAGGTGCAAACCAAGGATACTCAAGATTCTCAAAGACACCCTTCTTAATCAGTACCCAACCAAAACCAGTGTAATCAACAGTGAAAGGCTTCTTACGCTTGGTGATTGTATCCATAGTTTCATGATTCATGACTCCACCATTCTTACGGAAGTCATCTTCTTCCAACCAGTGTGCTACTGAGGTTGTGTGCCCATCTTCTGTGGAATACCACCCTGCCACTACTTCGCGTTCTGTGCCATCTTCAGAGATTGCAAGATCACAGAGTTGCCAGAACTTCTCTGTGTTAAACACAATATCATTATCAATCCACAACTGATAATCATATTGAAGTTTACCATCCCAAGGAATTTGCTTTGGACCACGAAGAACATTTGCACCCAGACACTTACAACGTGCAAAATTAACCATAGAAGAGTAATCTTGGCTAATCTGAATACTCATCTGATTCTGTACCATATCAAAGCACAGTTGTACAAAGTTCTTCAGAAAAGTATATGAACAACCCCGACCAGGAAGACAGAAAACAATAGTCTTACCTCGCATACGTTCTTTAATTGCAGCAATATCCCACTCTGCTTCACTCTTTACAGGTGGTTTTGCTTTTACAGTAAATCCTTTTGCCATAACTTTGAATTGACTTCAGTTCAATTTTAACAGTCTATCTATACAATGTCAATAACTTGCTTCTTCTGCTTTATGTACGGTTAACTCCTCATATGATAAATCCTCAAGAGTATAGTCGGTGTGTAATAAACCAACCATACCCTTGAGAGATGACCATGCCTTATTAAATTGTTCCTCAGTTAGACTATTATATAAACACTCTTTCTTTGCGTAAATGTGATAAACCTTAGTAGTCATAAAATCTCCTACGAATATGAAAAAAGAAACTCCCTAACAAAGGTCTCTGATTTCTCTGCACCAAAATTACTTTTTAAATATCCTGCAACAGGATCTAATTTTGTCATATAAGAATCAAAATCCTTATACTCATTTGTATCTATACCATTAGGTCTCTTATCAAATAACATATCGCGATATACTTCCAAATACTTTCTAAACATAGGAAGATGTTCATCTACTTCTTCCTCAGTACATTTGGCAATATACAAATTATCAGAGAAATGATTCCCTGGCTCAAAAAACCGAATACCACCCTCACACTTAGGAAGACCATCAACACTAAATCGATAGTTCTCTACAGGATGCTGAAAGTCAAAAGTAATAACTACCTTCTTCGGAAAGAACATCATTAAATCCATACCAAAACATGGAAGATTTGATCCTGTCTTTGGATAGATAATCGTATTATAGATACAAGTCTTCTCATTCCAGATCTCAACTTCTCTGGACTTTAAAATATACTCATCATTATATAACTTGGCAGAAAGGTTTAAACTCTTCCCTTCCCAATCTGCCCAGTCACATATATTCTCCATATTAGGAAACATTTCCCAAAGAACTTTCTTATAGTTCTTCCAAACATTATTCATGATTCCTTCTTCTCTGTTGTGCTATTCTTTGTGCTTCCTTATAATTATCATCCCTCTCCCATGATTTCTTATTCTCTTCCAAATCCATCCACATTAAATTACTTACATGATTATCGTGCTTATTCCTATTCTTATGCTCTACTGAATTATATCCATGGGGGTTTGGTATAAATGTCTCTGCTACAAGATTATGAATGTTTGCTTTTACTTGCCTTACAAACTTCCCATTCTCATCTTTAATAGAAATATTAATACTCGGATATTGATACTTTTTTCCTCTTGGGTTCCCACGTAAATGAGTGTTTAGTTCAATTAATCCATACTCATTTAATGGTGCGTTCCTATCATATCTCCCAGGTGCTCGATATGGCTTCCCTTCCTCACTGATATAATACCCAGGGTATTTCGTCTCTTTTATATTCTCCGGAATTTTTATCTCTGGATATACTGGAGGCTTTAATTTATTATCTACTCCATACTTTGTTCTTTGATAATATAAGCGTTTCCATTCTTTCCGTTTTTCTGGATCCTTATATGGCATAAAAATTACTCCGGAAAATTTTTTTGAAATCGATATCTAAAGGTCGATTTGTCACATCTGTAGGTTAGGGAAGTGAGTGATTTTTATATACGCAACGCCCGCCGCAACGCATCAACAACCGCCCCAAAACACTGTCGGTTCACTGTTAATCAGAGTCTAACACATAAGGGGGCAAGGTGTCAACCACTGCCCCCACGGTTAGTATCAGAATTCGATCGGATCTGCGGTCGGTTCAGTATAAGAAATCGACTGCTGATTGTCTTCGATAAGACTATCAAGAATCTCCAGGATTTCGGTGCCATTATTAGCACGACCCAGCAGAGAAAGCATCACAGACTTGGACATGATTACGAAAGGAAAGTGTTAGTTAGAAACGGTGCCTAGTTTATACTCATACGACATGAGTAAGTGTTACTTAAGACTAGAAATCGAACACGTCAGAGTTAATCTCAATCACATTAACTTTAGGATCGGCAAACTTCACACCGTCCTTAGTTTCAGTCACGCCATAATACTCATAGAGATAATTTACAAACGTTTGATAATCACCACACTCACGTGCAAATTCATACAAACCTTCCTCATTGTTGATCCACAGAGCAACATTCCAGGTCTCGTAATTCGTCCAACCGTTATAGGTCTTGTCGGTGAGATTGGTTTGGAAAGTGGCGGTCAAGTGTGTTCGAGTCATGCTTACACTACTGCGACACTTTACAGGCTTCAGTTACTTACACCTACCACTGACAAACTATCACCATCGATCGATAAGTACACTGTCCTTATCTTCACCAACGACCAGGATTTGACAGGTCTTCGATATAAGCATCACACTTCTCATTGCCCTGCAAATCGAATAACTCTTCCCAGTTAATCTGATGAGGATTAAAGTCTGCTAATGCTTCAATTTCCAGAGTGATGCGATACTTAC
>Ga0181591_10005240_pt1 | contig 11273 bp, 15 predicted proteins | sample 071ome_33_FD_133757 | JGI IMG/M metagenome (GOLD analysis project Ga0181591, IMG submission 133757) | Coastal salt marsh microbial communities from the Groves Creek Marsh, Skidaway Island, Georgia - 071412AT metaG (megahit assembly) | ecosystem: Environmental > Aquatic > Marine > Intertidal...
GTACGTGTTAATACCGCTTTTTTGCTCGCTGTATCAATCAAAGCAAACTCAAAAGTTTTACTTGTTACATCTTGCGCCTTCTGATCTTCGTTCTTAAACGTGAAAGTAATAGGGTTCGAAACACCCCTGAATATCTTTAATCTTCTGTCGTACACTTTAGAATTTCTCCCGTGATAACCATTTATATAGGCTATTACCAAATTTGTAAGTAAATACCTCGATACTGTTTGCATATAGCATATTTAACAGTATTTATTGAATAGCATGAACGAAGTTTTTGAAACACTAGGAAAGAAATTTCCTTTTTTATCACTCATACGAAAGGGAGACCTCGAGTTTGTTGGCATTATTTCCAATCAGGATAACCAAGTGACTAGTTTTTATGACTATGGACGTATAATGCTACCTGAAGACAAAATGAAATACCTCAAGTTGGGTGAAACTTGGTGGTGGGAATCAAATAGGAAAATTCCAATTAATATATTTTTAAGAGGTGATTGGAGTTATTTCAAATCAACTTTGATTTCTTTATCTACCAAAGATATTGAAATTGTGCATGGACCTTGTGTGCGATTAAGTGATATTGCCAAAAAGAGAGTTAAAAGAAGAACTATACAATTAGTAAGACGACCTATTTAATATACCGCAAAAAAAAAGCACGATAACCACCGTGCCATTTTATTTCAACATTTTTTTTGAGCCAAATTTCCTGCCATTCAGGAAAACAGTTTTTCAACCAATCATGGCTGTCCCATCCGTTGTCTACTCGGCAACGCATAGGTTTTTTTGTTCGTCTTACAAGGTCTAGTTGTTTAGATAGTTCAACACCAAGCCAAAGATCAGAGGGTAGTTCTACTGTTGGGAGAGTTTGTTTTTTAGTGAGTTTCTTTTTCCGGTTGTACACTAAAAGCATATTTACCTTTTGCTATTAAATTCATCTGCACAACTATGGCCTGTGCATATGCAACCGCATGCGATTTTTTAAAGAAGTAACTGCCATCTGTAGGTTTGATCCAAACTTCTTGCATTATATCTTTCCAATATTTGTACATTAGATGTCTTTTGGCTGGTCTTATAATTGCCAACACAGCCGCAAGTTGTTCTATTGTTTTTGGTTCTAGTTTTGACACAATGCTAAAATGACCATTCAAATGAAAAAGTTCATCTACAATCTTTTTGTCTTTGAGCATTTCCCAATTGGGTTCTTGAATCATTAGTTCAACTAGTTCTTGTTCGTCTTTGATATTTTTATAGATGTTTACATTTAAACAGTCAATTTTGAAATAACCTCGTTCTTCTGCTTTTTTATAATCAATACTTGCATGTCCTGTTACAGGATCTTTTGGTATATTATGAAAGTAAACTCCAGTCTTGTGTTTTTCAATTTTGTCTTCTTTTATTATTGACGCTGGAGTGTGTTTGAATAACTTCAACGCTTTTTCTCTGTCAAAAAAATCAATATCTACATCAGGCATTAGTGTAATTTTTTCTTGTTGTGTTTAATAAAATCTTCTTTTGTTCCTGGTTTTAATAAATCTAAAACCTCTAACATTTTTTTGTATCCTTTAGTGTGTTGTGTCTCTTGTGACATTTCTGGCAAAATTACTTTGCCAATTGATCCGTCTTTTTTGATTACAACAACACTGTCTCCAACTTCCATGTCTAAATGATCATCTATTTTTATATCAAATTTACTCAATGTGTGCCTCCTTGGCTGTTTCTTGTACAAACAAAAAATCTGCTGGATAATTTTTAAACTTGTTACGCCAAAATTCTGGATCAATGTATGTTTGTATCATTTGTAATTGTTCGTCTGTAAACGATTTTAACATTTTTTTGCCTGCTTCACAACCTAGTACCAACCATGGTGATATCTTACCTGATTGTATGTGTTGTACACTTCTGCTGGTATTAACTAACCGAAAATAATCTGACCATTGTACATTTTGTTCTTGTGCCCAATCCATCATTGTTGCTATAGATCTTCTCAATGCGGCTTCTACAGGTTCTGTTTTTAAAGTGTCTTTTAGATATTGTTCATACAAATCATCTCTACTCCAATGATCTAACTTGACTCTGGACAATATCACGTAGTCAATATATTTTTCTGGATACAACGGATTGGTATGCATCATGTAACGTCCAAATTTTACAAATGCATTATAGTATGATGAATTACAAAAATCTTCATACGTTTTTTTCTTTGTATTTTTTTGATGGATTTCGTAAAAACGTTGAAACACAATAAATCCGTTTTGCACCCATTTTTCCGATTTTTGTAGGTGTCGTCTTTTGGGTTCACACATATGAACTTGTAGTGTTCTTTCTCTTTGAAAACTTTTATTACAATATGTGCAAGTAAAATTATTCTGTGATTCCATGCGACTCTAATAGTTCTTCTAATTCTCTGTCAGTTATAACTTTGTCTAGTGTTTCAAGATCTGTTTCTTTTGATTGTGGAAAAAGTTTTTGTAACTGTTTCAAACTTTTGTTAGGTACACGTTTCATTGGCTTTATCCATGGATGAAACTGTTGTTTTAGTCCACCACACATAGCAGTCAATATCCAACATAATTTTTTGTGTTTGCCCGACAGTGTGAATAGATGTTTGTTCACACACTCGTTGATCATCTCAACATAGTGTTCTTGATAGAATTTATCTCCTGTTACACTTGAAGCGTATCGCATGATCATGTAAGGAGAATACAAAGACTTTTCTTTTTCATCAATTCGATCAAAATAATCTTTGTTTCTAAAATCTATGGCTTTGAGACCATTACGCAATTCAAAAAACTTTCTATTTGTATTCTTTGCCTTCATATATCAATCTAAATTTAGTTGCATGTTTGTAATCTTCAAAATATATTTTTACATGATTATTCATAAAATTAAATCCTTTAATTTTTATTTTATACTCTTTGATTAAATCTAGCAAGTTTGGAAAAAAGTTTCTTTCCATCCATACTGGCTCTTTGTAACCATCTCCCTGTTGCACCAACAAAATCGGTGCTTTTATTTTTACAATTTTACTATTAATTTTTCTTTTAGAAACATTGCCCATAATCTAGTAGTTCGCACTGTCTTGAAATATCTTTGACAAAATACGCACATGGTGGATTTTTTCCATCAGCAAGAGGGACAGCAAGTAATTGTCCGGATTTAATTTTTGGAAAGTACCATTTAACTTCTGTATAGATATCAACTATGTCTATTTGTTCAAATTCTGGCATACCACCTGTAAGTGGATTAAAAAGGAAAGCATCAAAACCTCTGTCATTTAAACTTGTAATTGGCATCACGTGCAGTTCTCCTTGTTCGGCTTCACCTATCACCATTTTCCAATCTAGAGGCATACTGATTTTATATTTGCCTATTTGAAGCACAGCCGCAGGCGAGTTAAACGATTCCAAAAATATCAAAGGAATATAAAAATAATCCGGATTAGCAGGATCACTGTTGTCAAGTACAGCAAACCTCATTTTGTCATCTACAAATTCTGGTATTTTTTCCAGTTTGTATGTTTCGTTATCAAGTGTAAGAATTTTCATAATTAATTTTTTCTATATTATACGGATAATTTGCTTCTTTGTAAAACTTTTTTCTTTGTGTCAAATGTCTCTTTGCAAATTTACAAGAACTTGTTATATCCCATATTTCAACATGGTCTTTGTCCTCTGCTTTTCTTATTCCTCTTCCAATTGATTGAATTACTCTCACAAATGATTTTCCTGCTTCTATGAGAACAAGATTAAAAATCCTAGGAATATTAATGCCAACACTGGCAACTCCATATGTGGCAATAATAATTTTATTTTTTGCAAGTTTAACTTCATCGTACTGTTCCTTTCTGTCTAAAGTTTTTGTTGATCCTGATATAAAAACTGAATCCGGTAGTTTCTTTTCAAGCATTTCTCCTGCACTTATTCTGTCTACCAGTATTAACGTGTTTCCAGAACTAGCAATTGTGTTTATGGTCTGTGCAATATAATTCATTCTTTTGTCATCGGTGGTTAACCATTTTAGTTCTTCTTGATAGTTGCTAAACTGTTTTGTTTCAAGTGTTTGTAAGATATTCACATTACAGTTTGCAAGTACACCTTTGTCTTGTAAAGTGCTGGCCGCAATCTTGTTTACAACTTCACCAATACTACATTTGATTCCCATAAACTCGTATTCAGCCTTTGGCACTGTTCCTGTAAGTCCCCAACGAATGCCACAGTGTGCAAAAGGACCAGTCAACATTCTTTTTAAGACATCTGCTTTGGCCATGTGTACTTCGTCAATGATAACTGTATTGATACCTTGTATCATTTCTTTAAATTCTGTTGAATGTTCGTCTTTACTTTTTTTTTCAAGAACATTTAGTGATTGCCATGTTGCAATTGTGTTGTATCTTCCAATTTCTTTTCTGTCACCATAATAGACTCCGGTATCCAAATTACAAGCAAGAAAGTCTTCTTCGGTTTGCGTGACTAGACTTTTGTTTGGAACAATTGTTAACGTTCTGCCATAAGGTTCGACTAACTGGCACAGTGCCGCTGTAATAATAGTCTTACCTGCACCAGTTGCGTTCTCTTGAATACATTGTGGATTTTCAATAAACTTGTTTATTGTTTCTATCTGATAATCTCTCAATACAATTGGTTGTCCTGCACAAGGATGTCCCTCGGGCCAATTGATGTGACTTAAATAATTTTTGTCTACAGATTTAAATTCAAAATTGTGTTGTTTTCTTTGATCTTCAAAGTCAACATACACACCACCTTCTTCTAGTATAGGCAGTATTTGATCCACCAAACTGAGATAGGTTGTGCCTCCCAGACCAAAAAATGCAATCTTACCGTCCCATCTGCCTAACTTTACAGCAGGCAAGTGTCGTGCATAAGGAACTTCGTATTTGAATTTGTTAGATAATCTTTTTCGCCATTCTAATGATAAATTTTCAAATTTAACATTTACTTCATCTTTGATTACTAATTTACAAGAACTCATAGTTTTATTATAGCACGATCCTTCCACTGGTAACTTAAAGGCTGTGATGTACTATAATACAACTTTTTTGGCAAATTATCAAGTAATCTTTTTATTTTCTCTCCTCCGGTATGGTAAAAACCTCCGCCAATTGCTGTCAGCGAACATTTAAAATTTAAATTGGCCCTCATGAATGATCTTGTAAGTCTGTTTCTCACAAAATATATTTTAGTATCGCTTGTAAGTGTTTTAAATGATTTGCTAAGTTGGTAGAGATCGTATCCAATTTGCCATGTTTGGTCGTCCATTCTTTTTTTCCAGTTATTAATTTTCAATTCCCATTTTTCGTCTTTGTTTGCATCTTTCCAAAGTTTTGGTTCTTTAAATTCAAAACCAAATGCTAAATTTTTTTCAGTAAACCCGTGTCTTTCAAAACATGTAATCCATTGTTGCATGTCAAGTGTGTCTTCTATGCTGTCTATTATTTCACCAGACACAGGCATTATTAATGGAAAACAATCTAGTTCACATAAGCCTGCTATTATCTGATCTTTTGTAAAACTTGCTTTGTCAATCCATAGCATGTTGTTGGAGTTGTGTGCTATCTTTTTTCCAATGTCTGTATAGGCTTTTACATTAATACCTTTTTGATGAACACCTAAATTTTTACACACATCAAGTTGGACCAATGATTTTTTATCTACAAGATTCTGATTCCAATACTGTATTAAGGAGTCTGAAGCATTGAGTAATTTAATTTTGTCATGTAAAACTGCACACACCTGTTTGTGTTTTAACTTTTCTTTTTTGATTTCAACATATTGATCTAAAAGTTGTGCTGACGAAAATTCAAAATTAAATCTTATTCCAATTGCAACTATGTAATATGTTGTTACGTCAGTTTTACGTATTGTCCATGTCTTGGTTTCTCCATCGTAAGAAAAATAACCTTCTGGCAATCCTTTTCTATCTCGCAAACATCTTAAAAGTTCTATTAATTTTTTTACATAAGGAAAACGCACAACTAAAACTTCGTTTTCATTGCTGTCTATATCTTCTTCAATTGTTTTTGCGGAGTTAATGACTCTGAATGGCTGATCAAAAGTTGGATTTACTAATAGATCGTTTATTTCAAATCCTCTTGATTCAAATTTTGTTCTGTATCTTTTAATCAGCAAAACTGCTAACTTGGCTTGTCTTTCTGTCCATGCATAAGGTGCTTCTGCCAAAGACGTAACAGTTGGACGATCTTTATGGTGAGGCGCCATGTCTTTGCTCTCCCATGCCCATTCATTATATGCTAGTATTTTAATTAGGTCGTTTATTGTTTTTGGCTCTGTTTTTGGCATATTTTATAATATTAGTGTAATATATTAAACTCCGTTATTTTGATAATTACAAGTATAGCACACTTGGTAAATTTGTCAATTGATATGAAGAAAAAAATTAAAAATACTAAAAGATCAATCAGATTAAGGGTAAAAAATGCCCTTAAAAAGAGAGAACATATAAAGACCTACAAACCAACTTTACCAGTAGCACAGAGCTGGTTTAGAACCCTTAACAGGGGTCTTTTTGGTGGCAGATTAATAGAACCTAATATTTGTGTTAAAAGGTTAGTAGGCGATTGGGGAAGAGTGGTTGCTAATTGGGATAATAGAAAAGCCAGAGCCGGCACTTATGATCAAAGAGTTATACCCTATGAAAAAACTAATATTGACTACAAGTTAGAACTGCATTGTAAATTTCCAAAATGGAAAGATTTCATAGAAACTCTAGCACATGAAATGGTGCATTTGTATCAGATGCAGGTAATGGAAGATCCATATTCTAACCATAACAAAAACTTTTACAGTTTTAGATCAAAATTTAAACAGCACGGTCTAGCACTGTTTCGTTAAATTCAGTATAACTTAAAATTTTAAATTTATTCTTATTGGCACTTGGATTGCTAACTTTCAAAAATTCAGGAGGGTTGTTGTGAACAATATTGAACTTACAATAAGGTCTCATGTGTTGTATTTTTCTCCATTGATCTAACCAACCCTGCATTATTTCTTCGCCGTTCCGCGGTCCATAGTGCCTTGTATCTTGATAGATATTATTAAGTTTATCTTTGCCATATTCACGAAAATCAAAACCTATTAGAAAAATATTTGTGTGTCCATGAACTGTGGCAGTCCAAAATGCCGCACTGCCTGATATCCATCCAGGATTGTTTGGAATAAGTTGCAGGTGTGGAACGTACCTATTGACTTCCAAAGATGGAGCGTAGTGCCAACATTTTTCATATACTTTGTCTTCAACCATGGTTTGTGTAATTTTACTGTCAACACTGAAGATATAGTCAGGTATAAAATCTCTGTACAAAGCGTTACAGCCATAGGTTTGTCCTGTGGCTCTTAATTTGTTTAGATCAAAATTTTTACGGCTTGGCCCGTTTCCGATGATGTAGGCATTACCTCTGGGCACTGCCTTAACTTTGTCATCGTAAAATTTTTTTTCTAATATTTTTTTTCCTTTGCGAATAATCGTGTTCACAGTTATTTCTTCACCAGTATATGGGGTATATGGTATTTCTTCTGGTATCATTTGATATATTTTTCTTGTAGACAGTTTCTAATTCTCTCCCATGGAACACCTTGTTTGATTTCGTCTATCCACCATTCGGTGTGGCATAATTTGTGTGCCCATTCTTCTCTGTCTGGTGTTTTCGGTTGCACAATGTCTTTGTAATCTGTATTGGCCACATCATAACTTAAACTTGAAGGAGATGTAAAAACAGGTACACCGTTAAACACAGCCTCCATGGCAGGATTACTACTGTGATTAACAACTGCATAAGCGGTGTTTAATTGTTTTACAAAATCTGTGTCGTCATAGGTGGCAGGATTTTTTCTTGGTATCTGTGTTTGTACGCCTGCCATTTTAACTGATATCATGTTGCGTGGATGTGGTCTGATAATAATGTTTTTGTCTGTGTGTTTTCTGATAGCAGTAATTTGTTCTAACAACCATGCGTTCATGTCAGGAAGGTCTTTCCATTGTTCACTGCTGTCGTGCTGTCCACAAATAATAATGTTTTGCCCTGATTTTTTCCATGGTTTGAATTGTATTTCAAATTTTTGCCACCTATCTCTACTGTACTGCTCGTTAGCAAAATCAGCGTCTCTGTTTATGCCGTTGATTCCCATTTTCCATGTGGTATTCCTTTTTATACCACCTACTTCTAAAACCACCACAGGCTTTCCTAGTGATTGAAATTCTCTCCAAATTTTTAGATTGTTACGCATCCTACCTTGCCATAACACCGACCAAATTACAGCAACATCTGTGTTGTGATCCCATTTATCAATTTGAAAATCTTCATTTTTATTTTTAAGATTTTGAATGAACGCATCAAAAACTGGTTTTGAATTTAAACTACCGTATGATGGAAATACACTTATTTTCATCTTTATTAGTTGCCTTGTTTGCCTTTTGCTACTTTGCTTATGATGTCTTGTGCTTGTTTAGGATCAAACTTTATACCGCCAAACGGATCATAGTTCTCGACATTTTTCCAATAGTCTTGATTGTGTTTGATACGTAGATCACTGGCTGAACTTTTGCCTTTAATTTTTCTTTTACCTTTCATGTGGTCGATATATTCTCCCAACACACTATTAATAAAAACATGATGACCTTTTGCTCCAGCACCTTTGCCAATATCAACTCCATCATTAGGTGCTATCCTTTTAATCATTTGCCAAAACAGATAACTGTCGTGCCATTCTAATTCTTTGAAGATTGTATTTTTGACATAAAGGTCGGTCCAGGCATTCATAAATTCTTTTATTTTAGGATGTCGCCTGTTGTAGCACACCCAACCGCATTCAGGATACTTTTCGCCTCTACCTAAAAAATTTACAAGTTTGTCTTGTGGCAAAAGTCCTATGACAAATTTTTTTGTTATTGGCCTAAAAGTGTATGTGTCGGCATCCAACCATAGAACATAGTCAGTATCAATATTTTTTATGGCATGATCTACTGCAAAAGTTTTATGGCTAAAACGCACAGCGTCCCAAAGGTAACTGCCTTTGCTCTTATCATTTTTTCCTGCATTAGGATCTCGCCTTACGCCACCTGGTATCTGTTGTAATTCACCATTTGCCACAGGATCGTTTTTATACTTGTTCTTAAATTTTACAAGTTCAGGATTTACTGCTTCAATGTTGATGTAGCGTATTTTTTCGTGGTTTAAATCTGGTTGTTCGCCTTCATAGTAGGCATAGATTTTAACGTCATTTGGCCAAAATTTTATATGGCTCTCTAGCATTCTCTTTGCGTATGCTTGCCATCGATTGGGCGGAAAAGTTGTTATTACTGCAAGAGTCTTCATTAAATTAATTATACTATATTGTGTTGTCTTTTCCAATCTTTGAAAATCCATTTGCGAAACAGTTTTTTGTAAAATTTTAGACCACGTCCATACTTTTTATTCCATGGTATTTGAAAAAATAGTTTCGGAGATTTATGGGTATCTAACCAATGTCCAAAAGGTGCCGTCCAACCCGTTTTAACTTTTGTTAACATTTCTTTTGGTAAAATATCTGCATAAGCAAGTTTACTAGGTAATTTTAATTCACCAGTTTCCAAATTAAATTTTTCAGAACTATGTATTGAAAAACAATATTTCATAAAACTTTTTGTTGTGAAAGGGAAACGTCCCTCTATGGAATTTGCCATCCCAAATTTATCATTTCTTCTTAAGAATTCATAAGGCACATTTGTCAAACATTCAATTGCCATGTATGATCCCAATGGATCCTCATCGTTCCACAGTGGCTCTACGTAAAATTTTTTAAACTTTTTTATGATAGATGTCACAGGAAAATTCAAAGGATCTGTATGGAAAGGACTTGCTGAATTAAGCGTTTTAAAAAAACCCATAAACTGATCTGCATTTTTTATTTTATATTTGGAAACAAATTGAAAATGTTTATTGTAGCCAGTCAGTAATTCATCACCCATATCTCCCGCCAAAGTTATTGTTACCCCATTCTGTTTCATAAAATAATTTGTGTACCAATAAACAAAATTATTAGGATTTAAGTTACATTCTTCATTACTCTCTACACATTTTTGCCAATAACTTGTGAGTGTATCTGGAGTTATCAACACCTCGGTATGGTTAAAATGCTCCTGCTCAGCCAATAATTTTGCTACATTTGCATCTGAGTTATATCCTCTGTCAATTTTTTCATCTGTGGTTTTAAACCTGTTTGTGAACGTTTTTGTTTTTGAATTTATTTTGTTCATTTCATATGCAATTATAGAACTATCAAGTCCACCACTAAGGAAAATTCCAAAGTCTCTAATACCAATAGAAGTCATTTTAACTGTTTTACGTACTTGCTGGCGGAACTCCGAAGCAGAAAACTTGTTATTGCTTTTAGGAATTATCCTACAGTAAATTTTATTTTTAATTTTTTTGTTGTACAAATCATATGTGATAGTTTCTCCTGGTATAAGTTTTTTGATTTTATTAAACAGTGTTTGATCTAAAATATTCATTCCACACCATTGATAACAAGCCATGCCTTCTTTTGATATAGTATTACTGTATTTTACATGTGGTAGCATATTTTTTATTTCAGAACTAAAAATAATATTTTCATTTTGTGTTGCATAATACAAAGGTTTGATTGCTAAATGATCAGTTGATAGCATTAGTTCCTGTTTTGATTTGTTATAAAAAACAAAGGCATGCATCGAATCAATTTCGTCTATGAACTTATGACCAAATTTATCTAGTCCCCAAGCCAAAATTTCTGTGTCGCAGTTGGTCCTTGGAGTAAAACTATTTTTATATTTGTGGCACAATTCGTTGTAGTTAAAAATCTCTCCATTATATGATAGAACATTGCCGTTTGGAAGTTGCCACGGTTGTAGTGAATTGGTTGGACTATCTGTTATTGATAGTAAATTATGGCCAATGGTAACCTTATTATCGTTATAAATGTTTTGTCCATCTGGTCCTCTGTGGCCGCATTCTTTGATCATTTGTTCAACGATTTTTCGATCGTTATATGAGATACCATATACTCCGCACATTATAATCCTAGTTTTTGCTTGAACCTTTTGTATACAGTGCCATCACGTATTTCTTTGATACTCCACATTTTGTATCCAAGATCATTAAGCCATTGTGTTCGATCTGGCATTTCTGGTGTTTCTATTTTGGAAAGATCTTTGTTTGCTACAGGCCAACAAATTGCAAGATCGCTAGTACAAAAAGTTGGAATCCCCCTAACGCAGGA
>Ga0181591_10005241_pt1 | contig 11273 bp, 5 predicted proteins | sample 071ome_33_FD_133757 | JGI IMG/M metagenome (GOLD analysis project Ga0181591, IMG submission 133757) | Coastal salt marsh microbial communities from the Groves Creek Marsh, Skidaway Island, Georgia - 071412AT metaG (megahit assembly) | ecosystem: Environmental > Aquatic > Marine > Intertidal zone...
ATACTGTGGATGCCAATTACGTTGAGATTTAGCAGGTTTTTCTAAATCAAAATTGACACTCTCTATTTGAATGTTAAAGAATGAATTTAGAGGTGCTGCGTATGGATTGTCTTCTGAGGATTCGTTTGTTCCAGCATTTGTTGCTATACAGAAAACTCTATATGTTCCCCATGTATCGACATCAAGTGAAACGTTAGTTCCCACTAAAGCACTTAAAACTGTAGCACTTCCTGGTGGCTTGTCGATAATATGCCATGAGTAATTAAAACTTGCACTTCCATCAGCACTATCGACACCTGCTGCAGTTAGAGTAACTGTTCGAGGTAATGTCTCAGCTGAAAGAGGCATTGCTAAGTCTGATGTTATTGTTAAACTTACTGCCATTTTTTATTTCCTTTATGAGTTGCTTCGTTTTCTAATTGTGCCCATGATATGGACCATAAAACTCTCACCTATCGTCATTGTTGTAAATAACGTTTGTCCAGGGACAAGTCTTATATTGATACCGATATCGTCTGTTAATTCAGACCTGTTAATGTTTAATTCATATGCAGGTGCCATAACAAGTGTTGATATTTCATCCCACTGACCGACACTGTCTCCAACGTTTGAATCAACTTGTCGAATGAAGGAAGGTTGAGACCCTGCGATTGTCTCAAACGTGCTTTGATGATAATGTTGGACAGGACCTAAGTCTGAGTTTATCGCGTATCTATCAGTATAGTGTAATGTTAAATTATCTATATTCCAACCTGCATATGCGTCTGGGAATTTAAGATGGATATTAGTCATAATTTGTGCAGCTGATACCACACCACCTGCCGACACCATTGTATCAATTAAAGCATCTTCATCCTCACTGAATGGTGCTACTGGGTCTCCATCAGCATTTGTATATGGAATAGCTGGGTGATTTGCTTTACCCACCATCATCATATAATTTAATCTTGGAATAACAGCTACTTGATTACCGTGTTCATTTAAATTTGGAGTATCATAAAATGCTCTTACTGAAAAAGATGTCCCGCCAGTTTTAGTGTATTTTATTCCAACACCCCAGTTAAGTGTTTCTGTTAGAGTAATGACGTTTTGGTCTATTAAATCTTTCAGGCCTTGTAATGAATACATAGGTCTTGAGTTATTTGGAACTAACACAGTCCCTGTGGAATCTGCTGTTCCGTATGAAATTATACGTTGTAATTGTTTTTCAATCTTCTTCCAAGGAGTGTAAAATCCTAAGCCTTCAGTTGGTGAAGTTGGGAATCCTCCGACTAAATCATCTCTATTGTTTGCGATATTGGGTAAATCACTATCATCATAATCGAAGATGTTTATTGTTGCATCGAAATAACCTTTTCCTTTAAAATTAGCCGGATTAAAAGGTGAGGATGAATTAGTTGTTGATAAATCTTCAGCTAAAATCTTTCCTATTCTAATCGGATAATAACCTTCAGCATTTACAAGGTTATATGATGAATCCAGATTTGAGAAGAACTGAATGTTTAATCTTTGTCTTGTATTAATAGCACGAGTTGTAGGTGCATTATCAATTAGACTGAAGAATTCTCTGTTTTCTGTATCACCTTCTTCATAAACTGGATATGCATATATGTGCATGTCATTAGTTTGGTCTGTATTAAGCCAGTCTGCATATGTTGCTGATATATCAACTTGGAGTCTTGCGTCGTCTTGGTCTTCACTATCAAAAACAAGAACATCATGTTCTGCTGTTAATAATACCATAGGACTGAAACGTGCAATACCATTCGCGACACCGACACATCTAACACGAGATAGAGGTGCGCCATGTGGGATAGATTGTGATAACTGCCAGTTGAATCCGTTTGCAAGTCCTTCAAGTTTATCTAAAACACCTTGCTGCAACTCATTGGCATCTTTTAGGTCAAAACGTTGTAATGTTTCAAAGAGTATTTTTTTAATCATTTTTTATTCCTTTATACTTGTAATGATACGACTATATCGCCTAAACTTGCTCTTAATACGTGTCTTGCCGATTGTGGATAAATAGTTTCCAAAGCATTGTCAGTAGAAGTCGCAAACAGTGAGCAAGATAAAACTGGTTGTGTTGTCATTATGTGAGTTGTTAGAGCTGAAGGAATTAGATTTTCTCCGATATCTAACTCATTTATATAATCAACAATTGCTTCTTTTATCTGTTGTTTCATTGTTTCAGAGTTTTGGTCAGGTCTAATTATAATTCTAACATCCATAGAAATATTTGAAAGACTTGGTGGAACAACTCTAACACGACAACCTGCTGCTCTGAATCCAGTTAAAATAGCACCGTTATTAACATTACCTTCTATTTCATCCTGTAATTCAGCAATTAATCCTCGATAAACTCTAATATTGCGAATAGTAACTCTATCATTATCTTGTAAAACTCCATCTTTAAAAAAGATTAGACCTCTTTCAGGAATAGATACAAAATCATTTTCATCAACAGGGACATCTGCACCACTTCTTACAATTGATACCTGAGAAGCTCTAACAGGATTAACTGAAGGTCTTTGATGTGTTAAGAATCTACTTCCTCCACCGCTGATAACATATGAAATATCATTAACAACTTCAGATGCCGGACTTCTTAATCCTGTTCCATCATCAACAACTAATTGAGCAAGCCCTGGTTGTTCAGGGTCTTCGAATACTTTTGCGAATTTAAATGAAACGTTTTCTGAAGACCTAAAAGAAGTTCCTAAGAATTCTAAAGCAGATTTAGAAACACGACCTATAGAATTTATATAACGTGTTGCTCTATTTCTTAATGAAGCATCTCCTTCTCTATTTACACCGTTAGATATTTGTGATGTATTAGAAACTTCAATAACTGTATCTGGCATATTAATTATAGTATTAATTTGTCCTTCTATACAGTTTGCTAACTCACCGGGAGTTAATGCGACTATATAAACATTATCTATTTCAGTGTTTCCTGCTGGTATTGTAACTGCTTGAGTTGTTCTATATTGTTGTCCATTATCATTTCTTGCGACAATTTGTCCTGAAGGAATTATTAATGGGTTATTTATATCGGATTCATCTCTGACGATTTTTAATGCAGACCCAGCAGCGTTTATATTTAATTTTCTTTGAATTCCTATAGGAGGTAATTCACTGCAACGTTTATCTAACTCATCACCGGTCGCATTCTGTATTGAAAAACCTTGTCGTAAATTAAAGAATCGTGCCTCAGTATTTGCAATTTCTACTGCGACACCATTTAACAAGGTGAATAATGTAGAGCCGACATTTACATCAGATACATCTGTTCTTGAGACGACTTTAGCAAGCAAGTCTCTCAAAACCTGCTTTGATGTTCTTGGGACAAATACTGGCATATTTTTCTCCGTTTCTCTATTATATATATATCAATTATAATGTGTTTTTGTCTATTTTTTTAGAAGAATTAAGATATTGGAACTCTGACAGGAACTGGCTCAAACTCAATAGGATGGACCATGCATGAAACTTCGACTGAATCGTCTCCGTATGTAACCACAATGTCTGAAACACTTCTGATTCTAATATCTCTTTCTAAACTTTCTTTTATTATAGAAGCAACGTATGCTTCGTTTCCTATTTGTGGAATAGATGAAAGACCGAATGCAAATCCTGATAATTCACCTTCTGCAGTTAATAAAATACTTTTAACTATCTGAACAATATTTTGTTGTCCTTCAAAAAGTCCCATATCATCAAGGAAATTATCGATAACTAAATCTCCGTCTTCAGATAACATTAAATCTATTCCGATTGGGTCGTTTTCGTCTCCGAATGGATTAGCTCTTCCTAAAGTATCTAATGGGACGAATACTTTATCACCTAACTGAATAAATCTACCTTCAGCGTTTCTTCTATGGTCTCTGAATCCGTTAGCAGTTGCTATTCTCGTCCATAGTGATGGGTCTCTATAGAATTTTTGTGCAACGTTTGATAAATCTTCATCATCCATCATGATGTATTCAATACCGTTTCTGTTAAGATAATCATCTGGTGAAGGTCCTTCAATTAAATCTTTAGTAAATAAACTTAAATTAGATTCATTTGAAAGGAATTCGCCTAAGTTTCTAACATTGTATTTGTTTTGTTGTTGTCTTGTATGATGGAATTGACGTGGAATATGTCCTCTCATAATTTCAGTTTGATTTAAAACTTGATTTACGCCGGCAACAACTGACCCTAATTCATCTCTTCCTTTATCGTCATTTAAAACAACGAGAGGTTGAGATAGTGTTTCCATGTTTGATGTATCATTTGCAAAGGTTATTTTTGTCTGATAAACAACTTCTGTTCTAACTATTTCAGGTCCTAAATTTCTTTTCCACGTATCAGCAAAATCTGGACTATCTTCACCGACTGCAGCACTCCAACTGTCAGCAACGTATATTCCACTATCAACAACTGCTGCAATGTCTGAAGCGATACCTGCAGTATTTTGAATTAATCCACCTAAACTATTTGCTATATCTCCAGCTACTCTAATAGTCCCTGCAACGTTTCGTATAGAATCTCTGATTTTACCTACATAAATGTTAGAAACATTATCCAAAACGTTTCCTACAACACCAACCGCGCCTCCGACACCAGCTAATAGATTATCAAAAGTTTCAAGTGCTGAGATAAATGGATTAGTAAATTTAGTTGCATATCCATACGCCACGAAATCACATTTCCATTGATAATCAAATCTATTTTCTGCAGTATCTTTTGACCATGTAAATCCTTGAGGTTCTACTAATAAATGTAAATCTTCATCTAAACATCTCAGAATCATCTGAACGTTATCTTGACCTGTTGTTAGAGCATTAGAAATTTGTGCTGCTCTTCTATCACGAGGAATGTATCCCATTAAGTTTTGTGTCATTCCGAATTCTTGAGCACATATTTCCTGATAACGTTTGAAAAACTCATCAAACTCCTGAAATACTCTTTCACCTTCAACGTATAATAATTTACCGTTTCTGGAGTATGCCATTCGAAAAGCTAAACCACTTCTTCCGCTCATAGAAATATTATGTCTTCTAATAGGACTTGCTTCTCTAATAACACCACCTAACGTATATGAGATACGTGTTGGTTGTGGTCTGCTATATGCGACAGATTGTGGGTCGTAGGGAAATTTCATAACTGCTAAAACTTCATCACTTTTTCTAACTTCTAAAAAGTATTTCGCAGGAATCGCAGTTAATTCAGATAACATTGCTCCGGCAGTCGAACCCCCTAAGGAACTCATAATACCCGCCTGGTCTACGAGAGCAAAATCATCTATCGTAGCTCTTTCACCTTCGAATTGTATGTTTTTATATTTCGTTCTTAAACTCATATGAGCTCCTCGTTTGATGTCTGTTAAACTTTAGATACGTATCTATATATTTTATTGTTTAGTAAAAACAAATTATACAGAGACAAACCTCGTAATCTATTCTGGTGTTTTTGGAAGCCTGATTGAGGTGCAAAGTGAAGCGACTGCTTCTGAAGCTGCATCTTGTTTGCTCCTGATAGGAAGTGCTTGTAATACTGCGTCTGCATCTTTACTTGCTAATGCGATTGCTTGAAGTCCATTTACTGTTGTTTTGAGTGTTGTCATTGCTGCTACAACAGCTGCAGGACCACCTGCGGGTTGTAATTCTGCAGTTGGGGGAGTAATAATATTTTGACAAGCTAAATCTATTGCTGCCATTAAAGCATCGATATTCGCAGTTATATCAGTCTGCATTCCAGAAGCTTGTTCAAGTTTATCATACATTTCACCAGTAAAGTCATTATAGTGTGTTAAAAATTGAGCACCTTTTATTGGGTAATCATCACATAAACCATTTTTACTGATTCTAAGTATTCCTTCATTACCTAACTGAAGCCTAATATCTTTATTTGCTGAAACAACCACTCCGTATGCATCTGTTAAGTTTAATATGTTTCCTCTATTAGAAATTACATAATCTCTCACACCAACAACGTTGCGGTCTTCTCCAGTATCTGAGAATTCAATATTACGTGAAGGGACAATACTTGCTGATTTAAAAACTGACCCAATAATATATGGAGGTTCATTATGAGACATTTGAATCAGAAAAACTTCTTGACCAGCTGTATAGGGTGATGATGTAAAATTTTCTGAACTTCCTCCACCGGGCATAATAGTCTCAACACCTTTGTGAAAATTACCCATAGCATCCATAACTTCACAAACAACAAGATTATCTAAATCTCTAATTCCTACTTCAGTAATTGTTGCCATAGTTATGGTTGGTCTTCCATAATCTCCGTATGCTGGTCTATTATTATCTGTTTTCATTAATCTCTCCTTTAAGGTGTTCCATCTGGGTCATGACCAGCATTTCCACCGAATCTCGTAATTAGTGTCTGATATAAAGTATAATCATCTCTTGGGACTTGACCAGAGAAAATTATTTGTTGTCCTTCTGCAGGTGTTATATCACCTTTTGATAGTCTTAATGCAACATATGCACGAAGAGCTTGAGCAGTAGCAGAAGTTTCTCTAACTGCCGGCTCATATTGTGGAATAGTCGTTCTTGTTCTTGCTGCAGCTGCTGAAGTAATTGCTGTATCTTCCGCTAATCCTGCTCTTGCAAGATATTCCTGAACGTTTATTGTTGGTCCTTTATATGAAGGTAAATTAGGACATAATCCTCCATATGACCCTCTTTCAAAAGTAATTATTGTTTCTAAAGTTAAAGTGCCATCTTCTTGGTCGATAGAATAATCATGAGTTATTGCTGTAACATATGCTAAGAAATTTCTATCTTGACCGTAATTATGACTATAGACTTCTATCCAGCACCCAGGTGTTATAGATTTCATTAACTGAGAAGATAGAATCATTTGACCTGTAAAATACATTTGGTCATCACCCATCATCATATACATTCTTTCAGAAAGAGTTGAATATATCTGTCCAGCATTAATTAAAGCTTGTGCTGAAGGTCTTGTTGTAGGGGTTCCTCTATATTCAGCAAAAGGCCAGACTGGGTTATAACTTCTCCATCCGTGTCTTAATGCCATTTCAACATTATGAACCATATTACCTTCTGACGCATGTCTTAATCTTCCACTCATGTTTGCCATGTCAGGTGAAGAAACTTTAACTGAATTTACTCTTGCTCTATCAGTTTGTGAGAATCTCATCGATTTAATTTCATGTTTATGAATCATTGGAGGATATGCAATTGCATGCTGATAGTCTGGATGTGATGACGGAACTGTAGGATTGTATTGATACGGAAGAGCAACACCGAAAGAATTATCTTTATAATCTGCTATATTTCTTCCTGTAACAGGGTCTCTAACTGTTTCAGATGCAGGTTTGTATTGGAGAGCTTCTGTATATGAGAAATGTGATGCACCTCTTTGTCTATTTTTTAATTTTTCTGCATTTATTGATTGTGTGTTAATACCTACACGACCTACGAAAGGATGAATAGGTTTCATACGAAGAATAATCGTTGGGATTCCACCAATATACTGATAGAATGGATTTATACTAATTCCTTTAGCTTTATAAAAATCAACAACGTCTCTATTACTTGCATTAAGTATTACAGGAAATAATTCAATAATATATTCATCTGGTTGAAATGTCCCAGTTACTAATTCCCATACAGAAGTTGTTTTCATTCCATAATTTTTAATTTTATTCATATCAATAAAAGGCTCATCATTATGTGGCATAGTTCCCCATAAAGGATGAGAAGGAGGTATGTCATCTCTTGTTGTTGCAATATGACATAAGTCTCCTATAGAAATAGGTGATTTTGCTGATAGAGTCGGAGAACCTAAAAACTGTCTAAGTATTTTCACTTCATTAATAAAGTCTCCTTGTGATGGGTCTTGAGAAGCTCTTTCACCGTAAAGCTGATTACCTAAATCATCAAAAAACTCTCCATATACTCTCGCAGCAGTTGATTGAATACCAAGACTGTTCAATATAGGATTTTCTATTTGAAGAATTTCCATCATTGATATTGCACCGTTAATTAACAGAGCACCGATTTGAGGACCTGTTCTGTGATATAACTGTTTCATGTTTTCAACAATATCACTTTGATTTGCTGTAGAGAAAAAGTCCATTATAAAATGGACGAAATCTGTAGGTTCGAACTGAAATGATGCAGGAAGCATAGGATAACCTAAACCTCTAATTAACTTCTCTAATGCAACTTTAAGATTAACTCTTCCAGCACCTGCTGAAGCTAATTCTTTGCAAAGTCTTAACCATGTTTCCCATCTAAGATAATAGTTTTCAGAAGCTGCACTGTCTTCTCGATGTTCTAAGGACACGCCTATAGTAACATCTCCATCAGAATCTAATACATTACCTTGAGAATCATAACCCGATGCGACGACCTCTTCTTCAGTTTGGTCTTCCATTCGTGCATTTTTAATAGAATATTCTGCAAACATTAGATTATGTATGAATGAATTTGCACTAACATTAACAGAGCAAGTCTCAATACCAGTATTTTGGTCAATCGATATATCCCAATCTAAACTTGATATAGTTCCTAAAAACTGTAAATCAGTCATTCCTTCACCGTAATTAGGTGGTTGTCCTTGTGCCCATTCTCCTCCTAAAACAAAGTTATGCATAGCAGAATCATTATCATTTGGTAAATGTCTAACACATATCCAACTCCCTGGCTCTGGGTGAGCGTTAGGACCTGAAAATATACCCATTGCAAGTCCAACTGGCATCTGTAATCTAAAATTACAACTTGCATAAGGTGCATCCTTAGAAAAAGATACGTCAAAATCTGTTATAAAATACTGAAGAGGTAATGGTATAGGAAAGTTATGATTATGAAGATTTACAATAAAATTATTCATATATGTATCTTCAACATTTCTTGCCTGAAAGTTGATGACACTATGCTTTAAAAATGTTGCTATAAATCTTCCTACAGGACCATTTGGGTCATTTGGGTCGTATGCTTCCCCTAAACCTACTCCTAACTGTTTAGCTTCTGGCCATGTATAATCTCCAGCTATAGGAGTTTCGGCTGGATTATTAATTCGTCCATCAATGACATCTTCTTCAAAGTCATATTCTTGGACTGCTCTACTTTGATTTAAAAAATCTTCAATCCCATCTTGCATTCTTCGAAACATGGACCTGTTGTCTTGCATCGTTGGGTCGGTGGGCCTGTGTGTCCCTGGTCTATTTCTTGGTGCCATTACATTCTCTCCATATTAACATCAAGTAATTCGTAATTAACTGCATAGAATCCATTATCCATGGTATATACAGCTTCTGGTATAATTTCCATAACTTCTTGTGCCATGACACCTTTCCATAGAGTATTATCAGAAGTAAATTCATCAATATATCTGAATGAATAGATGTTAAGTCCCATCTCAGATTTACCTATAAGGTCTATATCTTTCTTTAATCGAATATCTGAAGCAGGTCCCATGGGCTCAGGTCGTGGAGCCGGTGGATTTGGATTTGAAGGAGGTGGTGGAGGAGTAGGCGTAGTAGGCTTTCGTTTCCTTGTTCTTCCACTTCCAATCGTTCCTTTAAGTAATTGTAATATTTCATTCAGAGTTAATGCAGACCCCTCCATAGAAATCTTCATAGCTTCTGATATTTTTAACATACGGAAATTTGTTCTATTGAATCTTCCCATTTGTTGTGCTTCAGCTTCACCTTTTGCTGCTGCTGCTGAAGATGACATTGCATTTCTTAATAAATCTCTTGTTTTCTGTGGTAATTCTTCTAAACGATTAGGTGCGTCCATCAAAACTTGTGCTGTATCAACACTCATCCCAGGTAAAGAAACAAGACCTTCCATTGTGGCTGCTTTATCTCCTCCTACAACACCTGCGATAATATTACGTTTTGTGATAGGACCCATTGTGTCCATCATTTTCATAGCTGCGACTCTACTACCTCCACTCGCAGCAAGTGCGTGTGCAAATAATATCTCTTCACCGAATCCACCCATTGTTCCACGAAGTCTTTCAGTAATAGATGCATTTCCTGCCATTAATTCATTTGCTCTATTACCGTATTGTGCTCCCATAAAGGATTGCATTCTTCTACCTCGTCCTAAATTAACAACTGTCGCAATTTCACCTAACAATTGATTTGAAGCTGTTGGATTAGCACCGTCAGCAAATCCTGGTTGAAAAAATGTAGAAGGATTTCTTGTTCCTACTTGTGCGTGAGGCATAGAAATTCGTGCCATTGCAGCGTTTGCAAATCCTGGGACTGCTCCTTGGACACCTCCTAAGTTAATACCTCTATTGGCAAAACTCTCTAAGAATCCTATTCTTCCCTGAAGATATGCTTGAGCTCCGCTTCCTCTTAATCCTAAGAAGTTTGTTTCACCTGTAAGCTGTCTCATATTGAGAAATGCTTGAGTTCCTAAGCCACCTTGACCTACTCTTGCCATCATTGCGACAGTTGAATTAGAGAATCCTAATTGTCTTGCAGTAAGTATTTCAGTCATTGTTGATTGTATATTATTTGGACTTCTTAATAATCCGCTTGGGTCATTTACACCACTAATCTGTGCAGCCATATTATTATAATCACCGGTTGTTGTATATGGTCCATAAATACCACCAAGACCACCCATTAAACGTGCTCCTGCACCTGTAACATGGTCTAAACTTAAATTACCGGCTTGATGTCTTAGTGATTTTGTTAGGTAATACTCATAATCTGTAATTTTTGAAACACGTGGTGTAGAGATTCTGACAAGTGCTTCATCACCTCTCTTTTGCATGTTTGTTACAAACTCTCTTCTTTTCTTTGAAGTAGTTGCGAAGAAGTTAGCAATTGCTCCTGTATAATAGTCTGTTCCTATTCCTGTGAATCCTTGTGCCCCAACTATCTCATTTAAATCATTTATTGCATCTAAATTACCTATTCCCAGAGCTTGTGTCATTTGACCTGTATAGTCAAACATATTACCACGTGAATAAGGACCACCAAACAAACCAGCATGTAATTTAGTTTTACCCCCTTCTTCTCTTGAGCCGCCGAATCTTAATTGTCTAACACCACTTGGACCGTCTTCAAAGAATCCACCACTTCTTGAATCGTTAAATCTTCTCGCATTTAAGCTGATATTATTTAGGAAATTAAATCCTTGTAATTCAAAAGGTATAATGGTATTACCCATACCACCTAACGCAGAAGCTCTTGCTGCTCTTCTTGAGTTATAGTTAGAACGATATATTGCATCTACACCTTCACCACCAGGGAATTGTGCTCGAGCTGCGAA
>Ga0181591_10005245_pt1 | contig 11270 bp, 9 predicted proteins | sample 071ome_33_FD_133757 | JGI IMG/M metagenome (GOLD analysis project Ga0181591, IMG submission 133757) | Coastal salt marsh microbial communities from the Groves Creek Marsh, Skidaway Island, Georgia - 071412AT metaG (megahit assembly) | ecosystem: Environmental > Aquatic > Marine > Intertidal zone...
ACTGTGATTTCATCCGAATCTATCGAAATAACAACAGTAGGAAATTTTGATGATCCTAGCCAGTGGGATATTTCCAGTACGTCAGGGTTCAGCAATAATCCAGCTGACTATACCATAGGTATGATTGCTGATGACGAACTTTCATTCACTCACATCAGACCAGATAACTTCTTGACACAAAATTCGTGGGCTAGTAGTAGTTCTTCTGGCTCAAACTACAGTCTAGGCGCCCCTGACAGTTACTATACATGGTCTAAAGGGCCTGAGATTTCAGTTGGAGGATTTAGCTATCCGGGATTATATGATAAAGAAATTGAGAATGTTTCATTAGTATTACATTTTGAAATACCAGATCCTTTGTACCAAGACTCGGTTCGAATTATTTTTGATGGTACTGGAGCAGATAGATTAGTTAGAACAATAGCACATACATCTTCTGGGATTTTCAGAATGAACAATCCATTAGTTATTGAATTGGATGACTTGAATGAATGGACATGGAATGAAATTGTTAACTCTCAGATTACTATTGATTATGTCTCAGTAGGTTCCAATGATGATTCAGAAGTCAGAATAGATTCTATAGGTATACGTGTAAAATATCATATGCCTTGGTATTCATTTGAAAATATTAAGGCGAACCATGAATCAAAAATTGAGAATTTACCAGTAATTGATTTTACACCATATGATGGAGAAATTGAAGGTTTAGAAATTCTGTCATGTGGCCTGACTCCTAGTGATACAAACGAATCATACTGGGACCTAGAGGTACAGCCACCCTACGGTCAAGAACTGGGGAGAATACATGTTTTTGGTACAGGTAACTACAGTATAGGTGTAATTCCTGAAAGTGTAGATGGTGATTACTCTCCAAAGCAATCTGGAGATTTAATAGATAATCCTAATGAAAAACAATTTGTAAGGATTCAAATTTTTGATGGTTGTATTAGAGCTGTGAGAGTAGATGTTAATGATCCAAATCTTGTAGTTAGTGGTAGAATATCAGGTTCCACATCCGATCTTTCTAGTGCAAGTAACATTAGATTTGCTATCGGAGAATATCTTGTTGAAAATGTACCAATGGAATTAGGAGAATTTTCATTCAGTGTACCAATTGGACACGCATTCCCGTTGGATAATAGTGATACATCAATTGGTATTGCTTCTAGATTTCAATGGTCATCTGATGGCAATGCTGAAACCACTGTAGTACATGTAGAAGAACTATCAATAACAGGTGGCTTTGAATTAGATTATGATTACTCACCAGTATGCCAAAATATTGCAAACTTAGAAATGAATGAAGACGAAGGTGGTTTTCTAATGTCATTGCCATGTCAAGATGATATTACCCCAAGATCAGGATTGGTGATTCAAACATCCAGTTCCAATGATGATATAATTAAAGTTGATTCATTGTATAGTCCAGAACAGGATCTTAATTTCATAGAATTACGAACTGTGAGCGATGCATCAGGTGAAGTAAAAGTAACTATTGAAGTGATGGACAGTTCATCTAGTTCGGATAATGTTTGGACTGGAGTATTTACAGTTACGGTAAATCCAATATCTGATAAACCAATTATTGATAACCTTCCATCTTATTCCTACATGGATTTGGGCGATACTCTAACAATACAGATGGATGTATATGATGTTGACTCTGATGAGATAGAAATTACAACCAGTAAATCTTGGGCATTGGTAGATGAAAATAATAATCTTATCTTGACGCCTATTGATTCAGGAATTCATACTGTCAATATAATATTCAGTGATGGTGAAAATCAAGTTTCAGAAAATATTACTATTGATGTATCTGCTAAATCCGATTTATTGGTAGAAACAATTACCGTTAGAAAAAATGGCTTAGATATTTCCAATGGAAGACATGGAGATGTTGTAGAAATTTTCGCGTACATTAGAAATGAAGGTAGAGGTACTGCAAATGGAGTTGATGTAAGATGCTATGTGGATGAAATTCTAATTGATACAAAAAGGATTGACATTATACAGCCTGGCTCACTGATAAACACAATATGTGATACTGCGCTTTCAGGCAATAATCGAGACAATGTAGTTAGAGTCTTTGTAGATAGTACATTTTCAATAGATGAATCAAATGAAGATAATAATGAGAATCAAATTTCATTATTTATTAGTTCACCGAGTGATGAAAACAATAAAGATGCTAGCTTCATAATCAGTGAATCAATGATAATGATTTTTTCATTTGTGATTATATTAATCGGTCTATTAGTTATGCAATTGGCACCTGGGAAAATAAAAAAGCCTTATGAAAAAAGAAAATAAATATCATAAAAAGCACTCTAAAGGCTGATAATGTCACTAATCCGAGTAATAGTTATATTAGTCATTATTCCTAGTTGGAAATGCCGCGCACTGTCCCTATTGGGTCAGTCCGGTGGTGTGTGTTATTATGATGAAACTTAAGGTTCGTTTAGAAACAGAAGAATGGATTTACGAAGAACATGAAATGATTTAATCATTTAATTCTGCTTTGACCAATTCTGCGGATAGATTCCAGTTGGCATTAATACACTTTTAGCAACTGCAACATGACCATTTTTCATTTCTACTAATTTCTCAATATCGACTAAAGTTTCTGCTATTGCAACTGCTTCTCCTTTCAAACTCTTGATTAACACTGTAGTTCCAGATTTAAATTGTGAAGAAGAAGAAATAATCCCTGGCTTTGCAAGAGGTGCACCATGACTCATGGCAGCAACGGCACCATCTTTTACAGTGATACTTGGAAGATCACCAAGTACTGATTCAATAGGGGTGAGGAGTTTGAGTAAACCCGTTCCATCATTATGTTCTTTCCATAAAAAAACCGCATCTTTTAGCTGATGCATATCGCATGCCATAGTTTCATCAAAAATACTCGTTCTGTCTCTATGTAACTCAAGCATTTCACAAGATGTATCTAATAGAAGACCTATGTCTCTAGTCAATGTTCTAATGTAAGTTCCCGCGACACAGAATATCTCAATTGCTGCAATTCTAGCTGAAAAGTCATAATCTATTAAATTAAGAGATTTAATCATTCGAGTTCTTACTTGAACTTTAACAGCAGATTCTTTAGGAGGGACATTATAGATTTCTCCATTCAAATCACTCAAGATTTTTTCTAATTCTTCTGACTCAACATCTCTACCAAATCGAATCACAGAAATATATCTTTTATCGCCCTTAAGGACTAAGTTAGTTAATCTTGTAGCTCTTCCACATAAAATTGTCAATAAACCAGTTGCCATTGGATCTAAAGTACCTCCATGACCTATTTTTTTAATCCCTAAGATATCACGAATCCAAGCAGTTAACTGGTGACTAGTAGGTCCACGAGGTTTTCTAACCAATAATATGCCAGAATCTAATAATTCATCAAGTGACCTATCTATAGGATTACATCCAAACTTGTTATTTGTGGATGATTGCTCGTCAAAAATAATATCACTCATATATCTCACACACCTATTTCTGATTGAACAATGGAAAACACTTCCTCAGCACTTATGTCATCAGCATCTATGATTAGACTATAAGGACTCATATCATCTAAATCGATATCATAAAGAATTCTATATCTTTCTTTATCGTCAATTTGTCTTTGTTGAGATAAAACCAATCGATCTTCGAAATTCCCTCCTTCTCGTTTTTGAATTCTTCTAGCGCACTCTTCAGGACTGACATTAACCCAAACTCTAAGACAATCTACTTCCATTAAGTGCGCCCACCAGCCTGAAAGTCTACTCTCAATTATGTCAGCACCATTTGGATTTTCAATCTCTTTCTTAAGAATCTCATCTAAGGATTTATCTACATCAAGATTAGTTTTACAAAGCTCACTGAATTGCCCCACAGTCAAATTTCTATCTTTAGCTTCTTTACGGAAAATATCTCCGCCATTTAACGAAATCCAAGAATTTTCATTTGCTAATTTTTCAACCAAAGTTGAAGTGCCACTACCTGGAGGGCCGCTAACAGTGATTTTAACCATAATATCACCGCCATTCGGTTCTACAAACATTACAACGTAGTTTACCATTTGATGTTCTTACTATCATATCTGATTGGCAAGAAGGACAGACTGTCCCTATTTTTGGAGGTGCTACTTGCAAGTTTCCACTAGCACGTTTCTTGGAATCTGATTTCTGAATACCTGTTTTTCTAGGACCAGCTCTTTTTCTTTGCGACCTACGAGTTCGCGAATCAGAATTAGAACTACTTTTATCATCTTCAATTAGATGGAGTAAAGGTTCTGGGATTAATTCTCCAGCAAGAACAACTGGATGACTTTTATATTGAATTAATTTCAGATGTCTATCTACTATTCTACCTAAAGGAGCGCTCATTGTGATATAAGTTGCAATCCAAGCGGGGAATATCCACATTATTCTATTGTCAAACCCCCACATAGGTTGCCAAGGTAAACTAACATAATCAACTCTGAATTCAATCACAGTGTCTGCCATCCAACTGAAAATACCGATAATGAAAATCATAGTGAACATCATCGGTTTCATCATCGCACCCTGCATAGCCATTTGTTCGGGCATCATTTCCATCTGCAATTTTTGCATTTTATCTATCTTTGCTGTATCTCTAGCCATTCTTGCTTCGCGCATCTGCTGACTAATTTGCTTGCTTCGATGACTATGATGAGCTTGTTTCAATGGATCCATGAAAAATGACCGAACAACCGTATTAACTATCATTATGCTCGAACCGAGAATAAAAACTGTGGGTACGAAAAATTGTTCAAGACCCAATGTTCCGAAGAGGAATGGTTCTATCACTGAACCAGCACCATCAGATAATGAGTTTCTAATTCCAGGGAACATCATTAATGACATCATCATCAATAAAAGAAATAGCATCGGCAGCATTGCTGAACCCATACCAGCAGGTTGTGCATTGCCTCCGGGACTTGCATCTACCATGACCCTTGGATTGATACTCATTGAATGAATACTTCGGTTGAATAATTTCGACTTGAATTAAACTACTTGAAGGAATAACCGCATACTGTACAAGTAGATGCCCCTTTCTCAACTCCTGTATTACATATAGGACAATTGTGACTTTCATCTGAGACTTCTGAAGGGAATTTCATAGGTTCAGATTGTTCAATATCAGTAACTAATTCTTTTTCAATAATCTCTTCAGGAGATTCTTCAATCATTATTAATTCATTTTTAGGCTTCGATATAGGCACTGAAATAAGATTTGTATCTGATACTTTATCGGCCCATTCTGGAACATTTGGTTCATCATCTACCTCTTTACCAAAAGTGGCTCCATGGAAATCTTGAGCATCTGAAACTTTGTATTCTGATTCAGTGTCACCTTGAATTTCATATAATACTTCTATTCTCTCATTAGTTTCAATCCTTCCAATTGCCCAAGTAATTTTATTGCCATCTCTTGATGATTCCTTGGTAAATGAGGAATCTTTCTCACCACTGATTGAGGACTTCACAGAAGAACTCTCAATTGAGAATGTACCAGGAACTACATCATGTAATGCTAAGTCTTGAAGCGCACTGTCTGAAGTGTTATGGAACATTAGCAAAATCTCATATCTCCCTGAGCCCCCACCAGGAAATACTTCTTTACCAGTGCTAATTTTTCTTCTACGATGAACCACTCGAACGATAGGGGGCCTTTCTACAGTTCTTGTAGCCACTGGCCCAAATCTCTCCATACTAAAATCAGATCTAATTGGCGCAGATAGTAATTCATTCTTGGGTGAGGGGTCAGGAGCATGGAGAGGATACCTAATGATCAAAGTTTTACTGGGTTTAAGCCCCAATCTAGATGATGTGCCGACAGTAATTCTCAACGCATGACCAGGGTTATCTGGAGAAATTAACTTCTCTTCAATCTGATTACCATTTATGACTTCTATACGATATTGATCAACACTTAAGTCTAAACCTTCAATTTCAACATGAACATCTTCCAAAGATGGAGGGAGAAAAATTCCAGGTATATCATCAATTATTCTCATGACATTAATTGTTGCTGAGCCAGTATTCTCAATTGTTATTGTTGCTTCTAAATCTGTTGAAATATAAGACTTAATTCTTGAAATATTGAATCTTTTTAGAATTTGTGCGTCTAAAATAGATAAATTCTGCTCAGAAACAGTAATCGAACCTGAGGACTCAACTGAAACCCGAGGAAGAATAGAATATCTCACTTCTTGGGTGAAACTTGGTTGATCTTCAGATTCTAACCTTTTTTCCATAGACTCCCAACTACCATCGGGTGGAATGTCTTGCCTTAAATCTGACAAATCTAGTATTGGTGTTTCACGACCTACCAATCTAACCGAAGCACCTGATAATGAAACCACAAATGAAGACTTGTTCTCAAATATACATTTACAATGCCAAACTCCAGGTCGATCATCTTCAGACGCATTTACGTAAGAAAACTGTCTTCCGGAACTAATTACATCTTCAAAACCTATTCTAGAAACTGTTGATTCAGCTTTATATGAAACTTCTGAGGTACCTGCAGGGATTTTCTCCACAGAATTAATTGATACATTTGGCATAATTGATAATTTCCTATTCTCTCCTACAGACATACGGCCAATATCCCATATTACTGAGTTTTCTTCAATAGAATATTCAGGTGAACTCGGTATCTGAAAATTAGAAGAAAAGTTGCGTTTTACAGTGACATCGGTAAGAGAAACTGATGAAATGTTCTCTATTTCAATTGTTATTAGAACTTCTTGAGGGTTACTGGACAAAACTAGAGAAAGACTGGATTCCTGTTCTCTTTCAGGTTCTGTGTCAATTGTCTCAATTACATTAATCATTCTTGGTCCATTCGAACTATATGGGATAGTGGTTTCTTCTGTAGCCTCTAACTCCCTCACTGTAACTGTCTTACCACCTAAATCTGTTGATGCTGTGTTAGATAATTCGACCTGAATATCCCATGCCCGATGTTTCTTACTAGGATTCTTAAGTATTAATTCACCATCAATAGTTTGTTTGAGTGACTCTCCTTTTGCGTTCACTAAAGAATTTTCTTTTTCCTTAAGTATTGCATGTAATTTATCTCCAGGTATTGAATCAACTTCAGTGGAAGGACGTAGATGATGAGGGGAAATTGATTCAGGCTCATCTTGTAATTCTTTATCTAGATTCGATGACTCTTTAGACTTCGTATTTTCCAACATATCAAAAACTGCCAAATTATCTGACAGAGATTTCTCATCGGATTCAGTAGTTTCTATATCTACCATATCTGATGATATTTCGTTTAAATTAACGTGATTTTCAACATTTACTGGTGAAGAAGGAGTTGAGGTGACACCAGATCCAGTAGGATGTATGGGAGGTGCCGGAATTTCTAGCCCTGGAGGTAACGGTGGAGGTGCCGGAATTTCTAGCCCTGGAGGTAACGGTGGAGGTGCCGGAATTTCTAGCCCTGGAGGTAACGGTGGAGGTGCCGGAATTTCTAAACTTGGAGGTAACGGTGGAGATACCGGAACTTCAGCGCTATTTGGAGGGGGGGGAGATATTCCCGAAAGTAACTCATCAATGGAATTGTTAATTTCTTCAAAGGACTCTTCCGGAACGTTTGCAATCTCTTTTTCTTCCAATTCGGGAGGAGGTGGAGGAGGGGGTAAATCATCAGACATGCCAAACACACCGTGCGAGTTGAACTAAGACGTGGGTTAGAATGGTTTAATCATTCCTTGTCAAAGATATTCAAACAGAGACAAAACGAATGGTTGAATAATTAATTGTCTCAGGGTCCAGTATGAGTGTTCAGGACGCGACAGCCCCTCCAGTGATATTTGTTGTAGGTACTGCTGGTGCAGGAAAGAGTTCTTTGGTAACTGCTTTTCAGCGCTGGGCTAGATTTCTGGAAGTCGATGCTCTAACAATTAATCTCGACCCTGGTGCAGAAAGGGTGCATTATGACCCAGAGTTTGATGTCAGAGATTTGATTTCTCTGTCAGACGTAATGTCGGAATACGACTTAGGACCAAATGGAGCTCAAATTCTTGCAGCAGATTTAGTAGCAGCTCAGGCTGAAGATGTATTTGATCAAATAGAAGGTATTTCTGGCGATATACTGGTTGTTGATACTCCCGGTCAAGTTGAACTCTTTGCATTTAGAGAAGCATCAAGTCACTTGGTGCAAGTTATAGGGCAAGGAAGAGCTTGTCTAATATTCCTTTTCGACCCAATGTTATCACAAACTCCTAGTGGATTTGTATCACAAATGCTTCTATCATCCATCGTTCATTTTAGATTGGGGCTACCTACAGCAAATTTCCTATCTAAATCTGATTTACTAGAACCAGAAATATTAGACAAAATCATAGAATGGAGTGAAAATTTGGATGTATTAGAGGCAGCGCTGTATGAAGAATCTGCTGCACAAAGTCTTGACCAAGCTCATACAGGTCAGAGAGCAGAATTTGCCATAGGACAACTGAGAATGATGCAACATGCTTCAATACAACCAGGTTTAATTCCATTATCTAGCGAAGAAGAAGAGGGGTTGGCTGATGTACTAACATTCGCGCAATCACTGTTTGGTGGAATGGCAGATTCAAGAGATGGTTTTCAAGGAGATATTGAACATGAGTTATGAAAAAAAAGATTTAATGGCAATAGATGATTTTAGAGAAGATTTACCTGAAATAATAAATTGGGCTATAAATCTAAAAAATGATGACCAGATGGCAGATGGTTTCAAGCCTTTAGAAGGAATGACTATTGGTTCAATTTATGAAAAACCATCTACCAGAACAAGAGTTTCATTCGAGGTAGGTGTGAATAAGTTGGGAGGACAACCACTTACATTATTATCAAATGATATACAATTAGGAAAAAGTGAGTCTGTATCCGATACTGCAGCAGTACTCTCAAGATATCTTGATGGTATCACTTACAGATGCTTCAAACATTCAGATGCGAAACTACTGGCTGAGAATTCATCAGTTCCTGTAATTAATGCTCTGTCTGATTTGCACCACCCATGCCAAGCTGCTGCCGATTTAATGGCAATCACTGAGAATAAGAAAAACATGAATGGGCATATTTCCTGGGTAGGAGACGGGAATAATGTACTTCATGATTTACTTCTAGCTGGTGTCATCTTAGGTCATGATGTTAAATATGCTACTCCTGAGGGAATGGAACCGAATCAAGAAATCGTGAATAGAGCTAAAGATATAGCTAGAGAGACAGGGGCAAGAGTTATCGCTACAAACGACCCAGTTGAAGCTGTAAGTAATGCAGGGGTAATCTATACAGATATTTTTGTTTCAATGGGTGAAGAACATCTAAAAAATAAATTTGAAGAATTTGAAGGTTTTCAGGTTAATGAGGAACTTGTGTCTCATGCTAGAGACAATTACATGTTCATGCACTGTTTACCTGCTCACAGAGGAGAAGAAGTGACAGATGCTGTAATTGACTCAAAGAATAGTATAGTTTTTGATCAAGCAGAAAATAGGATGTGGGCACAAATGTCGCTCTTAACATATATGTGTAATCCAGTAGCTTGGGAAACATATAGAGACTTATATTAATGAACTTATTATAAATCCTAAAAGCGTTAACTGCAACGATTTTTTGATCAATAACTGTGCATTTCTATCTTCAGAATAAGCTAATTTTCTTTTCACAAGGAGCAGAGTAAATAAACCAGGTGAAACAAAAATTAGATGAGGAGGAGGAAATATTTCTAATGCAAATGGAGTTAACAAAATAATCATAGTAAAGAATAGAATAATCCATGCGAATAGTCGGGTTTTTTCGACCCCAATTCTCATAGCAAGAGTGTTTCGACCTTCATCCCCACCCATATCTTCGATGTCTTTCACTATTTCTCTAGCCAAATTATATGAAAAGCCAATAAAGAATAATGATAGAACTCTAGGATGAGTTGGGTTAAAAACTCCTGCTGCGCCAAATAAGATTACCATACCAATTGATAAGCTAATTGCGATATTTCCTGGTAAACCTTTATCTTTCAATTTCAAACTATAATTGCTAGAAGATTCATAATTTATCAAAAGTAAAATCGCCAATATCCAAATCAAAATTGAAGGAGTCCAATCTTCAAAGCCATTTTCTATTGAAGTTGAGATATAACCCGCAAAAATAAGGCATACCACAGATATAAGCATCATAATAGCAGTTACTATTTTGGCATTAGAGAGCGACAAATTTCCACTAGGGATAGGGCGATTGGGTTTATTCAGTTTATCTATTTCAACATCTAGAATATCGTTTAAAGCGTTCCAAGAGCACATAAATGCCCAAACAGATACACCATGTAAAATAGATATGTGTGCAAATTCACCTTTAGGAATTTCACCTAAAGCTAACAATGAACCGAAAAGAACACCTATGAGACCTGTTAAAGAGTTTCCAATACGAAACAATGTGAACCATGAGCTTACTACGGACGGGTTACTCATGACTGTCTTACACTACCATATGACTTGACTGCTTCGCCGTTAAGAAGTCAGATTGTCACAATTTGAGTGTTCAGCGACCATACACAAACTGTATACGTACTGCCTCTAAATTGACCCCGGATATGACCAATTTTCTCAAATCTATTATCTTTAGCTAATATATTACCCACTTGATTCATAGTTGCTCCCCATTTGAATCTACTATTCAGATGATCAAATATTTCCACTGTATTTGCAGTTTCGTTATCATGAAGATAAGTTTCTACTTCATTCCTTAAACGATTTGTTCGTGACATTAAGCCACCTCGATTAATTGTAATTTAGATTTATTGAATCTTGATACTAATCCATCCCATCCTGAAGAACTAACTTGGATTTCTTTTGTTTTAGTTGGTAGGGGCATCCACGAATCAGAGGAAATTTTTCCATCATAGTGAACCAACCTATCATCAATATCTTTTACTACACCTGAATCAGTTTTATTTAGGCTAGACAAAGTAACAATTTTACATGGATCTAATTTCTTCCTAAAAATTGTTATCGGCTCGTTGTTCATACTGGTTATCATGTTACTTGGTTTGAACTTTAGCATATGAATAAACACAAGAGAGGCCTCACTGAAAGTGAAAGTGAAAGTATTGGATTATACCTTTCAGGCCACTCTTTTCTTAAATGAAAGTAAACTCGACGACTTACAAGGCTCGTGTAGTGTAGTGGTCCATCATGAAGCCCTCTCGAGGCTTCGACCCGGGTTCAAATCCCGGCACGAGCACCA
>Ga0181591_10005247_pt1 | contig 11267 bp, 10 predicted proteins | sample 071ome_33_FD_133757 | JGI IMG/M metagenome (GOLD analysis project Ga0181591, IMG submission 133757) | Coastal salt marsh microbial communities from the Groves Creek Marsh, Skidaway Island, Georgia - 071412AT metaG (megahit assembly) | ecosystem: Environmental > Aquatic > Marine > Intertidal...
CCGGCGGGCGGTGACGGTAAAATGCTTCAGACCGGCGGCCAGCAGATGGCGGATGACATTCTGCGAAAACCCGCCGCCGCCGACTGCGAGCGCCTGCAGACCGTCCACCGCGCCATGAATGTTCTCCGACAGGGTCTCGACCATCGCCGCGGCATCAATAGTGGGAATCGCCCAGGCGCTTTCGCTTCCTGTGGCGATGCGCGCCGCGCCATCGATCAGGGCGCGAAGTTCGGGCGCGAGCGGCACGGTTTCTTCCGCCAATGCCGCCGACCGCTCAAACAGTGTCAACATCTCGGGCGTGGCCCGTTCGAAAATATCCCGGACGGCGCCCTCGCCTTCCAGAACGGGGGAGTCAAAGACTATCCCGGGACTAGTCTCACCGATTAGCGCCTTTACCGCCGCGAAACTGGAACCGGCGGCGACCAGCCGTATGCCGTCCGGAAAGGCGATACAAAGCGCGCGCCCATCGCCGCCGAGCACGGTCTGGATGTCGGAGGCTTTAGCCCCCGCCGGTAATGCGACCCCGACAGCGAACAGCCGGGACGCTGTATCCCGCGCCCCCGTCATCGCTAACGATACCGGTTGAGATTGTCGGAAAGCGCGTCGAGCGGCGCCTCGACCTGATCGCCGCTATCAAGATCGCGGATGCAGGCGACGCCGCGTTCCAGCTCATCCCCGCCGAGAATCACGGCAGCGCGCGCGCTCAGTCGATTGGCGCGTTTCAGCCGCCGGCTCATATTGCCCCGATAGGCAAGCTCCACCGTGAACCCGTCCCGGCGCAGGCGATGCGCGGTCAGGGCCGCGATGTCATCCTGCTCACGAGCCACCGGAATGATCGCGATCGGCCGCGTCACGTCCGGTTGATTTTCGACCAGCATGCCGAGCCGTTCGATCCCGGCGGCCCAGCCGACACCGGGTGTTTCCGGTCCGCCCATCTGGCCGACCAGCCCGTCATAACGACCGCCAGCCAGAACCGTACCCTGCGCGCCCAGCGCATCTGTCGTGAATTCAAAGGCCGTATGGCAATAATAATCCAGCCCGCGCACCAGCCTCTGATTGAGGGTGTAGCCGATCGACAACGCGTTCAGCCCGTCGCACACCGCGCCAAAAAAATCCTGCGACTCGGCATCCAGATAGGCGGCGAATTCCGGCGCGTCCTCAATCAGCGCGCGGTCGCCCTTATCCTTGGAATCGAGGATACGCAGCGGATTTTTCTCGAGCCGCATGCGGCTGTCCTCGGAAAGGGCGTCGAGATGGTCCTGAAAATAAGCGACCAGCGCATCACGATAGGCCGCGCGGCTTTCCTGGTTGCCGAGCGTATTGAGCTCCAGCGTGATGTTGCCACTGAGGCCGAGCGCCTCCAGCACCGAAGCGCCCAGCGCAATGATATCGATATCGCCCTGCGGTTCGGGCACGCCGAGCAGCTCAACGCCGATCTGATGGAACTGTCGGTAGCGGCCTTTCTGCGGACGTTCATAGCGGAACATCGGCCCGCGATAGAAATATTTGAGCGGCAGATTCTGGCTCAACCCGCCGGAAATCAGCATCCGGGCCACGCCCGCCGTGCCTTCGGGACGCAATGTGACCTGATCGCCGCCCTTATCCTCAAAACTGTACATTTCCTTGGTGACGATATCGGAGGTATCGCCGAGGGTGCGTTTGAAGACTTCCGAAAACTCGAAAATCGGCGTGGCGATTTCCTCAAACCCGTACCGCGCGGCGATCCCCGCCGCCGTGTCGCCGACCAGACGGTGAAGCCGAAATTCCTCGGGCAGAATATCGTGGGTGCCGCGTACCGGCTGAAGCCCTGCCATTGTCAGACCAAACGCATCCTTTGAGTTAACGCCGCGCAATTGGCGCGGTTGTGCCGCAACCTAGAAACAAAATGACGTGATTTCAATATTTTACCGAACCGGCTACGGGGTCTTGAGCCGGGCGCGGAGACTTTCCGGGTCGAGAGCGACATCGCGGCGCACAGCGCCTACCGGCCCCAACGGCGCCAGCAGCTGGCCATCAACCAGAATATCGATGCCCCCCGCATTACCGGTGGTCAGGCGTATCCCGCTTTCGCCGGGCACGCTGTAGATCTCTCCGGCGCGGAGGATCTGCGCAATGACGCGGTCGCGATTGGCACGGCGTAACTCGACCCAGCTAGCCGCCGTGGCCCGTAACTTGACGCGCCCGGCCACCGGTTCGGCCGGAGCGAGTCGGGCCGGGGCGGTTACGGGTTCGGGTTCAGCTGTCGCCGTGGCTACCGCGCTTTCCGCCTGGCCGGCGGGATCGGCGGTGGCGGTCGTGGCGGGTTCCGGCACGGCCTGTTGTTCGGGCGCGGGCACGGCTGTTTCTGGGGTGGTCATTGCGTTTTCAACCGGTTGTTCCGCCGCCGTGGCGGTTTCCGCCGTTGCGGGCGATGGTTCGGACGGTCCCGGCGCCACCGCTTCGGTCTCCGGCCGGGCCGGAGCACCCGCCTCCGCCTTCATGGACGACTCGGCAACGGCGGGGGCGGCTTTTTCGTCGGGCTTTTCGGCTTCGGCGGCAACATCTTTCGCGGCGCCATCAGTCGATTTCTCAGCCGGCGTCTTCTCGCCGCCATCGACCATGCTGGAAATTTCGCTGGGAATCTGGGCGATCACCTCACCCGCATCGCGCCCGTGAAGCGTCAAATAATACCAGGCGCCATAGGCGGCGAGCGCCAGAATCCCTGCAACGAACAGAATAAAGCCGGTGGGCATCCGGCCTTCGACGGCGGGTGCCGGCGGCGCGGCGGTGGCACGGTTGGGGCTGTCCTGGTTGATATCCCGATAACGGCGCATGACCTCGGCGGTATCGAGGCCGAGATAGTCCGCATAGGCGCGCACAAAACCGGAAGCGTAGGTGGGGCCCGGCAAATCCTCGAACCGGCCCTCCTCGATCGCCGCCAGATAGGCATGGCGGATTCGAAGTATCCGGCCCACATCGGCCAGCGACTTTCCATGCGCTTCCCGCATATCGCGCAAGGCGGCGCCGAATTCGTTCGCGTGCGACGCGCCAGAAAATACGGAATCTGAACTGCCGTTTGCCAAAATCTGGTCTCCACCCTTCGATCCGCCGTCAGACGTCCCGGCAAATATCAATCCCGGTTAGTAACAGCAAAAAATTATGTCAATCAATCCATTGTTGCCGAACGGCCAAAAATTTCAGAGCGCGACCCCATGATCCCGGGCAAAAAACCGCAACTTGCGGCGCACACTGTGTTCGGCGCTGCCGGCCAGCGTTTCCATATATCCCGACAACTCTTCGACATTGAGAGAGCGCACCATGGCCCGGACCTTGCCGAGCTGTGGCGGCGACATGGAAATGGTCCGGAAGCCGAGTCCGATAAGCGCCATCGCCTCAAGCGGGTCGCCCGCCATTTCACCGCAAAGCGAAAGCGGCACCTGGGCCTGGTGGCAATCCGTCACGATCTTGCGCAGCAATTCCAGCATGCCGGGCGAGAGGACGTCATAGCGGTCGGCGACCAGCGGATTGCCGCGATCGGCGGCGAAGAGAAACTGAAATAGGTCGTTGCTGCCGACCGACAGGAAATCGACGCGCTGTAGCAATGCCGGCAACTGCCAGACCAGCCCAGGCACCTCCAGCATCGCCCCCACCCGTAATGTCGCGGGAAGACGCCCGCCCCGGCCGCGCTCGCGTTTCAGCTCCTTGTCGAGGATGGCGCGCGCTGCTTCGAACTCGGCGACCTCCGCCACCATCGGAAACATGACGGAGAGATTGCGTCCGTCCGCCGCCTGGATCAGCGCGCGAAGCTGCTGACGCAGCATCAACGGGCGGTCGAGCGCCATCCGGATCGCCCGCCAGCCCATATTCGGATTCTGGTCCGCCGTGTCGTGAAGATAGGGAAGCTGCTTGTCGCCGCCGATATCGAGCGTACGGAAATTGACCGGACGGCCGCCGGCAAGCTCCAGAATATTGGCGTAGAGCTCGCGCTGCGCCGCGACGCTCGGCAATTCCGACCGCACCATGAAGGGAATTTCAGTTCGGAACAGCCCCACCCCGTCCGCGCCGGTTTCCTCAACCTGGCCGACCTCTATCATCAACCCGGCATTCAAGTTGAGCGATACCCGCTTGTCATCCAGCGTCACCGGCGGCTGGGTCCGCATCGCGGCATGGGCGCGGCGCTGGTTCTCGCGGTCTGCGATGGAACGCAACACCACCTGCTGGATATCTTCGGTGGGCCGGACAAAGACTTGCGCGTTCTCCGCGTCCACGATAACCGGGTCGTGCGGATCGATGCGGGTCAGCAGATTTTCAATCCGGCCGATCACCGGAATATCAAGCGCCCGGGCGACAATAGCGACATGGGCGTTAGCGCTGCCTTCTTCGAGCAGCAGCGCCCGGATGCGGTGGGCTTCGTAATCCAGCAATTCCGCCGGGCCCATATTGCGGGCGAGCAGCACCACATCATCCGGCAGATCATCGAAAGCGGATGTCGCGTGTTCGCCGGAAAGATGCGTCATCAGCCGATTGGCGAGGTCGGTAAAATCGTGGAGCCGTTCGCGCAGATAGGGGTTGGCCGCGCCGGCCATCCGGCTTTGCATGTCGTCATGGACATTCTGCACCGCCGCCTCGGCGGTGAGCCCCGACGCCGTTGCCTCATGTAGCCGCTTGATCCACCCCGCGTCGCGTGCGACCAGCCTGTAGGTTTCCAGCACGTCCCGGTGCTCGCCGCTGCCGGACAGTTCATCGGTGGCGAACAACGCATCCAGCGATTCATGCATCGCGGACAGCGCCGCTGTCAGCCGGTCGGTTTCCGCCTCCGGATCGTCGGCAAAAAGACGCCGGATCGAGACGCGATGCTGATGCAGGACCGCCTCGCCCATTGCGATGCCGGAATTGATGCGAATACCGGTCAGACGCGTCGGCAGAATGGCGTTGCCCTCCGCCCGGGTCTGTTCACCGGCCCCGATCAGCTCTCCGCCGGCGATCAGTTCGGCCAGCACGAGAACGATCATTTCGAGCGCTTCCTGCTCTTCCTCGGTATAGTGCCGCGCCGCCTTGTTCTGGACCGCCAGCACGCCGCGGACGCGTCCGGTCCGGATGATCGGCACGCCGAGGAAGGAATGGAATTCTTCCTCGCCGGTTTCCGGGCGATAGGCAAAATCGGGGTGCGATTGGGCTTCCTGAAGATTCAACGGCCGGGCATGCGCGGCAATATTACCGACCAGCCCCTCGCCCACACGCAAGCGGGTCTGATGCACCGCGTCCGGGTTAAGCCCCTGGGTCGCGAACAGCTCCAGCACCTCACCCGCGCGCAGCACATAAACCGTGCAGACCTCGCACAGCAGTTCGCGCGCGATCGTCCGAACCAGCGAGTCGAGGCGTTCCGCCGCCTTGCCCTCGCCGGACATGATCTGCCTGACCTGCCGCAGCAGCCGCCGCGATCCCGTTACCGTGGTATCGGCCATAGTTTCTCCATGCGCCGGGTTTAAGCCGGCCGGCGCAATCCGGTTACGATGCGTCCAACCCGTACGCCGTGTGAAGCGCGCGCAGCGCGAGCTCCGTATACTCCTCGGATATAAGGACGCTGACCTTGATTTCCGAGGTCGAAATAACCTGAATATTGATTCCGCGTTCCGCGAGCGCGGTGAACATGCGCTGCGCGACGCCGGCATGGCTGCGCATCCCCACTCCGACCACGGAAATCTTCGTGACATCGGGATCGGCCGCCAGCCGCTCAAATCCCAGCGCCGCGCGGTTTTTCTCCAGCACGTCGCACGCGCGATCAAAATCCGCCCGCGTCACGGTAAAAGTCAGATCGGTCGCCTTGCCGTCTTCGGAGACGTTCTGAACGATCATATCCACATTAATGTTGGCATCGGTCAGCGGACCGAAGATCGATGCCGCGATCCCGGGCCTGTCGGCCACACGCACCAGCGTGATCTTTGCCTCATCCTTGCTGTGCGCGATGCCGCTTACCAGTTCCTGTTCCAAGATTTCATCCTCATCTACAACCAGCGTGCCTTCCGCATCCGAAAAAGAGGAGCGAACCTGAAGCCGCACGCGGTATTTCATCGCCAGCTCAACCGAGCGGGTCTGCAGCACCTTGGCGCCGAGCGACGCCAGTTCCAGCATTTCCTCGTAGGTAATCTTAGGCAGCTTGCGCGCCTTGGCAACAATACGGGGGTCGGAGGTATAAACCCCGTCGACATCGGTAAAGATATCACAGCGATCCGCCGCCAGCGCCGCCGCCAGCGCCACGGCGGAGGTGTCCGACCCGCCGCGCCCCAGCGTGGTGATCCGGTTATCCGATCCCAGCCCCTGAAACCCCGCCACCACGGCAACCTGGCCGCCGGAAATCCGTTCCGACAAAAGATCCGTTTCGATTTCCAGAATCCGCGCCTTGCCATGCGCGTCATCGGTCCGGATGGGTATCTGCCAGCCGAGCCAGGACCGCGCATCGACACCGAGCTGATGCAGCGCCAACGCCATCAGACCGGCGGTGACCTGTTCGCCCGAGGCGACCACGGAATCATATTCCCGCGCATCATGCAGCGGCGATATCCCGACCGTGTGTTCGACCAGACGGTTGGTATCGCCCGCCATGGCGGAAACGACGACCGCGACCTCATTGCCGGCATCCACCTCGCGCTTTACGCGTTCGGCGGCCGCCCGGATTCGGTCGAGATCGGCCACCGACGTGCCGCCGAATTTCTGTACGATGCGTGCCATGCCTGACCCGGCGCCCAAACGCGGCCGCTCCACGCGTGCTGGCGCTATGCTGATTAAACTCTCGCGAAGAAAAGGAATTCCCGCGTGCGACCGGGCTGTACATACTCTATATCGTTAAAAACGCGCAAGTATTTAGCCCTTTTCGGGAGCAAGGAGATTTATGGCGCAAGAGACGGCGAGCCTCACCGTTGATCCAAGGGAAATCGACAATTTCTCGGCGATGGCGGCGGAATGGTGGGACCCGGAGGGCAGTTTCCGGCCCCTGCACCAGCTTAACCCGGTGCGCCTGGGCTGGATCAGGGATGTTCTGTGCGCCCGATTTGACCGCGATCCGCAACAAATCCGGGCGCTTGACGGTCTTTCGATCCTTGATGTCGGGTGCGGCGGCGGGCTGATATCGGAACCGGTGTCGCGGATGGGCGCGGCGGTAACCGGTATCGATGCGGGAGAAACCAATATCGGCATCGCGGCGGCCCATGCCGCCGAAACCGGCGCGCACGTGGATTATCGCTGCGCCACGGCGGAAGCGTTGGCGGCGGAAGGCGGGACATTCGACGCTGTTCTGGCGCTTGAGATCGTCGAACATGTCGCCGATCTGCCGGTTTTTCTGAAATCCCTTTGCGCCCTGACCCGACCGGGCGGGACGCTGGTCCTCTCCACCCTGAACCGGACGCCGAAATCCTATCTCTTTGCCATCGTCGGCGCGGAATATGTCATGCGCTGGCTGCCGCGCGGCACCCATCAATGGCAAAAATTCGTCAAACCGTCGGAATTACAGCGGGGATTGCGGCAAAACGGCGCTTTGGTCGAGGAAATGACGGGACTGATCTATAACCCGGTCAGCGGCGACTGGCGGCTCGCCCGGGATTTTGCCGTCAATTATATGATGGCGGCAGCAATGCCGCGATAAGGCAGCGATTCAGGCGTCGTGCTTCGGAACCCAGGGGATGCGTTCGCACGCTATCCCTTCATCCTGCAACGACTCGGCTTCCTCCGTGGTCGCCTCGCCATAGATATTGCGCTCATCGGCCTCGCCGTAATGGATCTTGCGCGCCTCATCGGCGAATTTATCACCGACATAGTCGCAATTTTCCTCGACCTGCCGGCGGATCGCCCGCATCGCGTTCATATAATCCGCCGCGTTGGTCGCCATCGGCGCCGTATCGCCGCTCTTTTTCCTGGTGCCGCTGACGGCGGGCGCCATCAACGCCTTGGTGATCTTCGTGTCGCCGCAGACCGGGCAGGTGACCTGTTTCGCCTTGACCAGCTTTTCATAGGCGTCGCCGCTCTGAAACCACGATTCGAACTCATGGTCGTTGGCGCATTTCAGATCGAATGAAATCATGGCTTAAATTCCCGCTTTCGTGGGTCACCAAACTGCAATAAATCCGCAACGTCAATAAAGTGGGATCGAAATTTATGCAATCAATAGCGCGCGATCTGCCCCCGCCTTCGCCCTGGGTCATGCGGTTTTCCCGTCTTTTTCGGGAAAACACCCGGATTCTGGACCTTGCCTGCGGCGGCGGGCGCCATGCGATCAGACTCGCCGCCCGGGGTTATCAGATAGTCGCCGCGGACCGGAATACCGCACCGCTATACGAAAACCTGTCAGACGCCGTCCCGCGAAACCTTGAAATCCGGGAGGTCGATCTGGAAACATCGACGGGCTGGACATTTGGCGACGAAAAATTCGGCGGAATTATCATCACCAACTATTTGCACAGGCCGATCATGGCGGATATCGCCGACGCGCTGACGGATGAGGGCGTTCTGATATACGAGACCTTCGCCGCCGGAAACGAAAAGTTCCGCAAGCCATCCAATCCGGATTTCCTGCTGCGTCCGGGCGAGCTATGGGACTGTTTTTCGGATCGGCTTTCCGTTATCGCCTATGAGGACGGGATCGTCACCGACCCCCGCCCGGCCCGCATTCAGCGGATTTGCGCGGTGGGAAAAAAACGGGAGGGAATCGAAATTCCGCCCTGTCAGGCGGCGGCGGCGCCCGCGCCGACCTCGTGATCGACCTCAACCACCAGCACGCATTCACCGTTCTCAAATTCCAGCGACTTGCTGCCGCGCCGGGGCAGCGGCACACCTTCGTCGATACAGAAACGCATCATGGCAGCGACGATATAATGCGGCGGCAAATCAAGCTCCTTGCCGCCATCCGACAAGTCGTTTTCCAGGGTGATCCGGAAATTACCGTCTTCATCGGCGTTGGACTCAACCTTATGGATCGGTTGATCCTCAAGACGCTGCGACGCGACTTCGTCATGCGCCTCAATAGCGTCCATCAGTTCATCTTCGCTGAAATACAGTCTGCGGTATTCGCGCGGCATGGCAGGTCCCTCTCCAGTCAGAGCCGAGGCCCGCACCCTATCGGCCAAAATTGACCAATTCGTTAATCGGCCAGCAACGCGTCCAGCCTGCCCTGATTTTCCAGCGCCACGAGTTCATCCGAACCGCCGATCGGTTCGTCATTGATGAATATCTGCGGCACCGTCACCCCGCCGCGCGAGCGTTCGGTCATTTGGCGCCGGAGCCCGGGATCGCCATCAACCGAAATCTCGGTGAATGCGACGCCCTTCGCCTTCAGAAGGTTCTTGGCCCGGACGCAAAAGGGGCAAAACAGGGTGGTATAGACTTCAACGGTGGCCACGGCGTGTTCTCCTGATCTCTTCTAGGGAGAGAGATAATATAATCGCGCGAAAATTCCAGCCCCGGTCAGGGATCGCCGGGCCGGATTACCCGGGCGAGCGTAAGCGCATGAATCTCGGCCGCGCCGCCCGCGCGCAAGGCCCTGGTGCAGGCGGCGATCGTCGCGCCGGTGGTATAGACGTCATCGATCAACACTATCCTCCGCCCAGTCAGTTGCGCCGCCCGGCGGGGATTAACGGCGAAGGCCCCGGCGACATTGCGCCGGCGGGCGGAGGCGCTCAACCCGCCCTGGGACGGGGTCCGGCGGCGGCGGATCAGCGCATCCGGCAAGGGCCGGAGACCGGTCAGCCGGGCCAGCGCGTTAGCCAGCAGCGACGACTGGTTATAGCGGCGCAGGGCGAGCCGCGTCCGGTGGAGCGGCACGGGAACAACGGCGTCCAGATGATCCAGATGCCCACCCAAGGCCGAGACCATCAGCCGGGCGAGGGACGGCGCGGCATCGGTTCTGTCGGCATGTTTAAAGGCCAGCACGGTGTCGCGGCTGGCATCGTCATAGGCGAAGACGGCGCGGGCGCTGTCGAATTCGGGCGGTTCCGCCGCGCAGGCGCCGCAAATGGCGCCGTCACCCTGATTAAATTCAAAGGGGAAGCCGCACAGGGCGCAGGCGGGCTCGGCGACAAAGCGCAAACCGCTGAAACAGGCGGCGCAGAAAGCGCCTTCACCCTCGACCGTCGCGCCGCACCCGATGCAGCGGAGAGGCAGGACCAGATCGATCGATTTCGCCCCGGCCCGGCGCAGCGCCGGCAGCAGGGACGCCCCCATCATCAGGCGGGCACGTGACGGAACCGGGCGGTGCCGTCTTCCTCAATCAGGTCGACGAGGCCGATTTCCCAGCTGATATATTCCTTCATATGTTCCTCGATATCCTCGTCATAATCATAGGCCTTGTACTGGATATCGTTATTTTCGGATGTCAGCGCCTCGAACCCGTCCGCGGTGGGCAGCCCCGCCGCGTTCCACGCCACGGTGCCGCCATCAAGCGTCATCACCGGCCGGTCGGTCAACGCGGCGAGATCGGCGGCGGCATAGCGCGCCAGCACCCCGTCGGGCGAGGTACAGATAATCGGCCCGTCGCCCGGAATTTTCGAAAGCGAGCCAACAAGGCGCGACCGCACCGCCCAGCAGGCGCCGGCGGCATGCGATGCCTTATATTCCAGGCTGTTGGCGAAATCGACGATCACCGCGCCGTCATCGGCGGCCGCCTTCGCCTCCGCCGCGGAAACAGTCGCGACATCGCGCGCCGGGGCGGGCATATCAGCAGGCGGCGTGCCGCTTTCCAATCCGTCCATATCGGTCACCCCGGTCAGGATGCGCACATCGCGCCAGCCCATCTGCAGCAACCAGGACGCGGTCATCGTCGCGCGAACCCCGGTATCGTCAATCAGCACCAGCCGCGCGCCCTGCACCCCACACCAGCGATCAGTCGCCTGCACCAGCTGGCCGCCGGGCGCGTGCAACGACCCCGGCAAATGCCCCGCCGCGTATTCGTCGGGATTTCGGACATCGAGGAGAAACAGCGATCTTTCATCGGTTTCCTTGCGCCACTGATCGACGGTGGCGAGATCGGTTTCCTGAACCCCGAACCGTTTGGCAACGCCGGCCACTTTCTCTTTGGCCCTGGCGAGACCATCGGCGCTGAGCTCCGGAAAATTGCGGTCGCTGCCATGTTCGAGATCGAACCCGGCCAACGCCCAGCCCATCGTACCGTTGCGCAGCGCGATCACCTTGTTTTCGACGCCCGCATTGATCAGAGACTGCGCGCCGATAATGCTGCGCGTCCGCCCGGCGCAATTCACCACCACGGTGGTCTCCGGCCGTTCCACCAGATCATGAACGCGATA
>Ga0181591_10005253_pt1 | contig 11258 bp, 4 predicted proteins | sample 071ome_33_FD_133757 | JGI IMG/M metagenome (GOLD analysis project Ga0181591, IMG submission 133757) | Coastal salt marsh microbial communities from the Groves Creek Marsh, Skidaway Island, Georgia - 071412AT metaG (megahit assembly) | ecosystem: Environmental > Aquatic > Marine > Intertidal zone...
GTGATAGAGGTCCTTTTTCTATTGGTGTTTCCATAGCTTCTTCTGGTAACTCTGGAAGAACTAATTCAGGTTCTTCTGATTTTTCATCAGTTTCATCTTCTTTTAAGAGAGATTTATTTGCTTGTTCTATAACAGTTTCTGGTGTTTCACCTAATCCGGTTAATTTAATTATATTATCCGAGAATGATAAATTTGATAAGTGATTAATGTTATCTTCTGTAATAATTCTCATTTGAATATTCATTGTTTGTAATTCTTGTATTAATAATTTTAACGCATATGGAATTCTAACAATACTAAATGTTCTACCATATTTTGTTACATTTTCAATATTCATATTTTCATTTATATTACCAGTAAATTTAATTGGACCATCAGCCATAGGACTAATAAACAAGTTCTTTGTTTGATTATATATAGCAATCATACCTGTCTTATTACATACAGCCATGTAATAGTCATCACCTCTTACAAGCATAGATTCTTTTAAGAAACTAGAAGCACCATGGGCAATTATACCATCACGTTCCATTTCACCAATACGAAGACCTCCTCCACGTGCACGACCTTGAACGGTTTGTCTGGTTAAAACTGTTCTTGGACCTCTTGCTCTATAATTAATCTTATCTTTAACCATGTGTTTAAGTCTCATATAGTATGTTGGACCTATAAATATATCAGCTTCAACTTGTTCTCCTGTTTGTCCGTTATATAATACTTCATTTCCAGATGAATGGAAACCATTATTTCTCAACATTTGACCGAAAACAGTTGCCTTTTGACCTTTGTTAAAGAAAGCAGTGCAATCACCAAAACCACCAAGATTTACACATGCTTTACCCATTAAGGTTTCGACAAGTTGTCCTATAGTCATACGTGATGGTAATGCGTGTGGATTGACAATTAAATCGGGTTTAATACCGTCTTTAGTAAAAGGCATATCTTCTTCTGGTATAATAAGACCAATAGTTCCTTTTTGTCCACATCTAGAACAGAATTTATCACCAATTGCTGGTATTCTCTCATGTCTAATTCTAACTTTAGCTATACGAGTTCCTTCTTCTCCTTCAGTAATAAATGTTTGGTCTACATATCCTAATTGACCTTTTTTAGTTATAATGGAAGAATCTGCTGATACTTCTGGTTCATCAATATTTGTAGTAATTCTTCCAATCAATACTTTTTTATCATCTACATATGTATTCTTTTTAATTAAACCATTTTTATCAAGATGAGAATAATCATAACCTGGTTTTAATCCAACAACATTATTTTCTTCTATATTTGCGAAATGTGTGTCTATTACTGTATCACCAGCTTTTGTTGTTTCTTCTCTTGTTTCATAAGTATTAAAGTATGTAGTTCTAAACATACCACGTTTTACAGAACCTTCGTTGAATAAGATTGAATCTTCTACATTATAACTACCATAACACATAATTGCTACTATAACATTTTCACCATATGGATGTTCTTCTTTATTTATTTTTTCAAGATAACGACTTTTAATAAGTGGAATTCCACCATTGTTTAATACAACACCCATTTTATCAAAACGAACTTGATAGTTTGAATGATATAATGATACTGCTTGCTTCATTTGACCACAAGCATATAAATCACGTGGCAATTGATTATTTTCAGCAAAAATAACTTGATTACCCATAACACCCAAAATAAGTGATGGATGTATTTCTATGTGTGAATATGGTTTTTTACTAAGGTCATCATTTTGGAAAGCAATTAATGATGTTTCAGCTTCAGATGTATCCATATAATCAATGATTGCGAGAGATTGTTTAATATCATCTAAATTATCTGTATTATAGAGTGACGAAACACTTTCAAATACATCACATTTATTTAATTCTTTATATTCTTTCTTCTTTTTAGCAAATCCAGATATTAATTGGTTCCATGTGAAATTACCACTTTTTAATACTTCCATAATTGCTGGTTTATTATAACTAGGATTTCCATCACTATCAATATAATAAATAGGACGACACAATCTACCTGAATCTGTATATATTTCAATCATCTCATTTGTAATATCCCAATTAAGAGATGTTAATGTTGGAATGAGAGAAATTCTTCTATATTTTTTAAGAATTTCAATTAATCCTTTTGGATTATTTATTGTTCCTACCCAATTTCCATTTACAATTACTTTTGTTACAGTAGATATGTATAAAGGATCTGATTCAGATAAAAGTCTCATACCCATTTTTCTAAGTAATTTAATCATAGGATAAGAAGAACAATTTGTAGTTATTCTTGTAGCTATAGCAAGATGTTTATGAAGACCTACATTACCACCATCTGGTGTATCAACAGGGTCAATAATACCCCATTGTGATGAGTGTAATAAACGAGGTCCAACTACTTTCGCACTCGCATCAAGTGGTAAATTAATTTTTCTTAATTGTGATATGGCTGAATTATAACTTAAACGATTAAGGTCTTGTAAAACACCTATACGTTTAGTGTGTGCTTCAGCACCCCAATCTCCTTTAAATGCTTTTCTGAATCCAATTTCAACTATCCTCTCAGAAAAGAAATTTTTGTAATTATTATCAATAAGATTTATAAAATCAATACCTTGATATAAACCTTTATTATAGTAATATGCTTTATCGAATTTTTGGAATATTTGTTTTTGTTGAATTGAATAATATTCATTAAATAAATCGTAAATTAAAGAACCTGGTAATTCTACACGTTTAAATTTAAAACTGTCTCTATCTGTTGGTTTTTTATCTTTTTTATAAACTTTTAACATTTCTCTCACCATATGACCTATAAAGTATGCTTTATCTTTGAAATTCATTTCTCCAACATGTGGTAAAAGATAATTTGTTAAAATTTCTAATGTTCCTGGTATACTCTTTCTTTTTGTAAGAGTTGCTATGTATTTAATGGCGTTTACTTGATTAAATATCATACCAGCATCATAAATAGATGGATAAAATAAATCTACATATTGTTTATACTTATCTAAGTTTAATAAACAATGTTCTATAATACTTTTATCACTTTCTACTCCTAAAGCACGCATTAAAATAAATAATGGAACTGGTTTTCTTACATTTGGAACATTTACTACAATTTGTCCGTTTTCCATAGTTGGAGATGGAGCAACCATTCTTACAGATAAATTTCTTATAGGTTTTGAAGCATCTTCTGAAACTGAACGAATTTCAGCAGAATGACTATATAATTCATTTACTTTATCTCTCACATAAAGCATATTATCAGCAAATTTTTCTTGTGAAACAATACATTTTTCTTTTCCATCTATAATAAAATATCCACCATAATCATTCTTACATTCACCTAATTCAAAACGAACCTTTGGTGATAATCCATTAAGAATACAAAGGTTTGAGTTTATCATTATTGGGAATCTACCAAGGAATATTTTTTCAAGAGTTCTTGTATGTGTTGGTTCATTTGGGAATGGGTCTGTTTCTTTCTCTCTAATATAGAAATTTACATCTACATCATAATGAATTGTAATAGCATATGTCATATTTCTTAATCTGGCTTCATTTGGATACATAAAGTGTTCGTTATTGTCATCAAATATAATAGGTTTACCATAGTATAATTTATCACCATTTTTACCACCAAAAAATAATTCACATCTTAAATTAAAATTATTAGTTTTATCATCTTGATTTTTAATAATTTTTACTGGATTTTTCTCTCTAAAAATTCTTTTTATTCCATCAGAAAAGAATTCATTATAAGAGTTTAAGTGGTGTTCTATGAAAATGTTTGGATTGTCTTTGAATAGTCTATCAATAATTTGTTGTGTTATTTTATCATCCATTGTTATAGTATCATCCATTTATATTATAGAATTAGTATATTTTTTTGTTTAATATATAATAAAAATTATAATATATTAGATTTTTCATATTATAATTTTTTTATCAATCTATACTGCGAGTGGTTGAACTACTGGTGAAGGTGACATGGGTGGTAATTTACCTTGCCAATTGTTAATCAATTCATTTATTGAGAATTCAACATTTCTTCCTATATTCACTAAATCTTGAGGAATCATAGAATCTCTTCTACCTCCTTTTTGTTTGTGTGTTTTATTTTTTTTATTAACTTTTTTCATTTTATTCATTGTTTTTCTCGCATTTTTTCTTTGAGATTTTTTACCCTTTTTACAACTCTTTTTCATATATTTTTTTGCTTTACCACCTTTTTGATTTCTTGTGCTTTCAATATAACCTACTGGGTCATTTTTATAAGTATTTAATTTTAAGTAATTAGATTGTGATGGTTTTGAAACACCAGGCCATGATTTAACATTAGAACCATCCCATGGTTTTCCAACAGGTCCACTTGCTTTTGCAAACGCAACACCACCACGTTGTTTTCTTCTCATATTTTTATTATTTTTTCTTGTTTTAACCATTATATAATATATTAAGTTTAAAAAAAGTTTTTCAAATATATAATTAACTATTGATAAATTATATATTTATTCAATATCTACATGAGTAAGCATGTGTCTTCTACAACAAGCTTTTTTCAATCCTAATCTATCCATTACTATACCTTCTGCTGTTTTTTCAACATGTTCTTTTGTCAAATACTCTATAGCATCTACACTTGAACGTCTGTTAGAACTTTTAAGTTTATTTACTTCTCTCAAATAATAATTGTATTTGTTCGCAAGAACATTACCACATGTAAAACATTTCACAGGAATAATCATTGTTTGTTTATATTAATAGTAGAATATATCTTAATTCAATTTTTCTTATAATTATTATTTTGCTTCTAAAATCTCATAACCTTTTGTTGTTTTAAATTTTCTATGTTGTTTATTCTCTTCATGTATTTTATCATGACATTCATCACATATATTTATTAAATTTGCTACATGATTTTTATGTATTGTTCCTATATAATTTGAACTATCAGCATTCTTTTGATGTTTCAAATGATGAACTTCTGTTCCTTCTTTTCCACACATTTCACAATTTCCTCTTATTTTTTTTGAATTAAAATGACTTTTACCCATATCAAGAACATTTCTTGTTTTTTGATCGTATTTCATTCTAATTGAATGAGCTTTTTTAAGAAATTCATCAGGCATATTCAATGACTTACATACTTCTAAACCATATGTGCTGTCTCCTGGGCCATCCTTTAATTTTCTATCATATATCAAAACATCCCTTTTATTATCATATATAACTGTCATGTGTTTGAGAGATACACGGTCTTTTAATATTTCTAATTCCTTATAATTTACAATTTCATGAAAATGCGTAGCAAAAAGGAAGGTGCTTTCCTTATTGTATAACCAATCTACACCTGTAATAAATATACTTTTTGCTGATTCACTTTCTGTTCCAGAACATAATTCATCTCCTAAAATCAAACTTGATTCATCACATTGCTTAATGATTGTTCTAAGTTCAGACATCTCAACCGCAAATGTTGAGAGACCTTTAAATAAATTATCATTACCTAAAATCCGTGTAAATATCTTTTTATAAGGTTTATATTTAAATGAACTACATGGAACAAATAATCCACATTGTGCTAATATAACTGATATTCCTACAGACCTTATAAAACTTGTTTTTCCTACTGCGTTTGTTCCATAAAGTAATAATCCATCAAAACTATCCTTACTTTCATCTACTCCATTACCTATTATAAGGTCATTTGTAACATAAGTTTCGTTTGTTTGTAAATGTTCTATTAAAGGATGTCTAATTTCTTTGAAATCTATATATGATTTTAAAGCACTATCATCTATTTCTGGTTTACAATATTTATATGTTGTAGCAATATAACACTTATTCTGGTTAATATCACACCAAGATATAAAGTTTGAAATATTATCTAAGTCATTATAGAGAGATGATAATTCTTTAACAAAATTATTGTAGAATTCTACTATTTCAGTTATTAAATAATCTTTACATTTTTGAGTGTCGAGAGATAAAGATGAAACTTCATTTCCAGCTACACAGCAATTATTCTTTCCATATGTTTCTACTCTTAAATCTTCAAATGTTATATTAAAGAAATATTTTTTACTGTTAAATTCATATATTACTTTCAACGCATTCTCTCCTTTTGATTTCAATTCTTCTATACATTTCTCAAAAATTTTACCTCTTCTACCTGTCATTATTAATTTTGGTTCTTGTTTTGCTGTATCATGCATTTTCACAAATAAAGTATCATTCTTTTTGTTTTCATATTTTTTAATCATATCAGAAATCGTTGTTTGAATTGCTTTGAATTTTATTTCTGATTTATAACATTTTTCCAATAAATTTTCTATTTCTTCCGATACTCCTTCATTTATTATAAATATATCTTCTGGTAAATAATTATTTAATTTATCACATGTAATATCATTTAGTTTATATATTTTTTTCAAATTAAAATTCTCTTTTATATTATTTGTTATATTAAGACATATTTTACCAATATTATTGAATTTATTTTTTGTTATTTGTTTTTTAATAAATTTATCTTTACGCAAAAAATTATATACTTTTAAAGTTGTCATAAAATCATTATATATTGTAAATATATCCTTTGGTGTAGTTTTTTGTAATACTAATTTTCTATTAAATTTATTGACATCTTTCACACCTATTAATAAATCTCTACAATTATTCCATTTATTATTTTTAATCATATAATCAGTTAATTCGTATGAATCATTAAGTGTATTAATATTTGTAATAGGATTATTAATTATATCATAAAATCCTCTTTTACCCATTGCTGTTACACAATTGTTAAGGAAGTTTGAAACAGAACTCAATTTTCCATTGTGACGTTTATCACTTATTATATTAAGTTGTTTTGAAGAATGATTCGCAAGAAGTAAAAAGTTACTATGATTTTCTATGTTTGGAAAAGATAATCTAGATGTTAAACCTGGAGAATGTTGATATATAAAATCTAGTAATAATACAAACGATTGTAAAGCAAATGTATATTCTTTGAAGGTTTCTATAAATGTTTCATCTGTTATATCTGGGAAAAATTTATTAATTATTTGTTTTTGATACGTTTGTTTTTCTGAATTTTTAGTAAATTTATACATATCAGAGAGATTTTTACTATCATTTTCATTATTAGTCAAATTAATAATATGTTTTTTTATATCACGAATTCCTATAAAATCTATTATATCATCTATATTATGAGTTGTATTAGATACTATAATACATTCGCTTGGTGAATAAACAGATACATGTCTTTCTAAGTCATCATATGTTGTGGTATTATGAAAATTTTCTTTTGTGAATTGATTAACACTACATTTACCTGTTATATTATTTACACATGAAACACCTATAATAATTTTACTAGACATATATTTATTCTTTTTAATTTCATCAATCCATATACACATAATATTATTCGTAAGTTCATTAGTTTCTTGAGAGAAATATGTTCCTGCTGAAATAATTTCGGTTAATACACGTGTTGTTTTATTATTTATATCTTGTGCGTATACAACCACTGTATATCCATTATCCTTTAATATACTTGAGTATTTTTCTAGTTGTGGAAGACCAAAACCAGCCATCATTACCTTACATCCATTATATAATTGCTTTTTCTTTGGTGTCATAACCATTTCACAAATACTTGAAAAATCTTCTATATTACTACCAAAAATTTTACCATCTTTTCCAAGTCCATACACTTCAAAAAAAGAACCTATTTGCATTAAAACTAATGTTTTCTCTCCATATTCATTTTTCCATTTTTTTGTATAATTAAGATATTCTTCAATAATCATAAGAGTTAAGTTATAAGGTTATATTATGTCCTAATCTCTCTTTAATACGTTTATAAATTATTTCATTAACATATATTTATAAACATATATTCAAACCATATCAGTAATAGAATTGTTATATTATCTTTCATTTATGTAATTATGAATAAGATTTTCTTCATTTTCATTATTTAAATCACCAGTTAATATAGAATTCACATACATCTCTCTAATAATACTATCTGGTGCCGAACTACCAACTTTTATAAGATTCTTTTGTCTAAGATATTGTTTCATTTCAGGTATTCTTTTTCTTGATAATAAATTTTTTTCCGTATTAATTTTTTTTCTAGTCTCTCTATTTTTCAATAAAACACTCACATATTTACCAGTATTATTTTTAATTTTACCTACTCTATGTTTTATTGTTTTAGTCTTTCTTTTAATCTTAATCACATTTTTATTTTTATTTTTATTAATTCTCTCATTATTTTCATTTTTATTATGTAAAATTTTGATTTTTTCTAATAATTGTTTTCTTTGAATTATATCATTATTATTTAAATTATTATTCAAAGTTTGTTCTTTATTTTCGAGTGTATTATTAATTGAAATACTTTCTTTTTCTTTTTCATTTTTAATAGTTATAGGTGTTTTTAATGTTTTTTGCCATTGTCTAAATGTTGGTCTTGAACCTCCTTTTAAACAACTATATGGTGGTTGTTTACTTTGTGTATTAACAAGATTTATTTTTACTAAATTACTATTTTGTTGCTGGACTTGATTATTTAATTGAATTGGTTCATGATGTATTTGTATTGTTGATGGTTTATTTAATTGTATAGGTTGATTGTTTATAGTAATAGGTTGTTTACTTAATTGTAATGCTTGTTGATTCTTTAATGTTTTGCTTTTTTTAACAACATCTTTCAAATAGTTGAGAGATTTTCTAAATTCATCTTCAAAATTATTATTTTCATTAAATTCATTTTCATTATTTAAATTTTCACTATTTTTTAATCTATTTCTCTCTTGATGTTCTTTTATTTTCAACAAAAGTTGCTTTCTAATCTTACTTGGTTTAACTAAAGTACTAGGTTTTACCTTCTTTTGTTTTTTCTGTCTTTTGTTTCTAACTGTTTTATTTTTCTTTCCACCAAGGATAAAGTAATTAGGATTTAATTGTATTTTCTTCTTAGTCATATAATTAAATAACATCTTTTTATGGGAACATGAACAGAATTTATTTTAATATAATTTAAAGATAAATTGAAATAAATAATAGCGATATTAATGGAAATAAAATCAGGCACACAAAGTAAATATACAGAAATGAAATCTGTTAAATCTATGGATAATATAGATTACAATAAATATAAAGAAGAACCCTGGAAGCTTATTAATAGTTATTTTCAAGGTAAGCATTTGAAACAATTGGTTCGTCATCAAGTTGAATCTTATAATAATTTCGTTCAATTCCAAATAAAAAAGACTATAAGCATGTTTAATCCAGTAAATATTGTATCACAACATGATTATGTTAAAGAACATGATAAATATCGTCTCGAAATATTTATTACATTTGATAATTTCTGTATTTACAGACCACAAATTCATGAAAATAATGGAGCTACGAAGTTGATGTTTCCACAAGAAGCAAGAACAAGAAATTTCACATATGCTTCTAACATGACTGTTGATTTGAATGTCAAATATGTTGTCAGAAATGGTGATACGTTGAATTCGGAACAAACGATTCATAAGAAACTACCAAATATTCATATTGGTAAATTACCGATTATGTTGAGATCATCAGTTTGTGTTTTGGAACAATATAAACATATTCCTAATAGTGTGATTGGTGAATGTGAAATGGACCCAGGAGGATATTTCATTATTAATGGTTCTGAAAAGACTATTTTGGGTCAAGAACGTGCTGCTGAGAATATGGTTCAATGTTTCAATGTTGAGAAAAATAATAATAAATGGTCTTGGTTGGCAGAAATTCATTCTGTTCCAGATTTCAAATGTATATCTCCTAAAAAGATTTGTATGATGATTACATCAAAAAATAATGGTTTCGGTCATACTATTTATTTGCAAATCCCCAGAATAAAATCACCAATTCCATTGTTTATTGTATTCAGAGCACTTGGAATTCTTTCTGATAAAGATATTTGTTCGCACATACTTCTTGACATCAGAAATAAAGAACAATCTAAAAATAAGACTATTCTCATTGAATCACTCAAAGGTTCTATTGTAGATGCTAATAAATATATGACACAAGATGAGTGTATTGACTTTATAACACAATACGCAATGTATACACCACTTAATATGGATAAAGAATTAGGATTAATTAAAAAACGTGAATTTACAATGGATGTATTAAATAATGATTTGTTTCCACACTGTAAAACTAAAACACAAAAAATATATTTCCTTGGATATATGACTAATAAATTATTGAGATGTAGTCTTGGTTGGATAAGTGTTGACGATAGAGATTCTTATATGAATAAAAGAATTGATTTGACTGGTTCTTTACTAAACAATTTATTCAGAAATTACTTTAATAAACTTGTAAAAGATATGAAAAAACAGATTATAAGAGAGATTAAACATGGTTCATGGCGTTCAACACAAGACTATATGAATATTATTAATCTTACAAATATTTATAAAATTATTAAATCAACAACAATTGAAAATGGTTTGAAACGTGCTCTTGCTACAGGTGATTTTAGTATTAAACAATCGTCTGGAACAAAAGTTGGTGTAGCTCAAGTTTTGAATCGTTTGACATACATTTCTAGTCTTAGTCACTTGAGACGTGTTAACACACCTATAGATAAAAGTGGCAAACTAGTTCCACCGAGAAAATTACATAGCACATCATGGGGTTACTTGTGTCCTGCTGAGACTCCGGAAGGAAGTTCGGTTGGTATTGTTAAAAATCTTAGTTATATGGCACATGTAACTATTCCTTCAGAAAGTTCATCATTATATGATTATGTAGAAGGTAAATACTTTGATTTTGATGAAATGACTCCCAATGAATTACTAAATGGTGTAAAACTATTTATAAATGGTTGTTGGTTGGGTAATGCCAAATATCCCATTGATTTGTTTGAGGAGTTGAAAGATAAAAAACATAAGGGAATTATTAATATTTACACTTCTATCGCATTTAATTATAAGAGAAAAGAAATTATTATATGCAGTGATTCTGGAAGACTTACGAGACCTGTTCTTAGAGTCAAAAACAATCATCTTATTCTTGATAAAAAATGTTTAAGTAAGATAGATAAAGGAGAGATTAAATGGGATGATTTAATGACAAATATTAGAAATCATGATTCTGTTGTAGAATATATTGACCCGTTAGAACAAAATTATAGTAAAATCGCAATGACACCAAAAGATTTAATTACTGGGATGAATAACAAAAATGGCGATATTTACA
>Ga0181591_10005259_pt1 | contig 11250 bp, 10 predicted proteins | sample 071ome_33_FD_133757 | JGI IMG/M metagenome (GOLD analysis project Ga0181591, IMG submission 133757) | Coastal salt marsh microbial communities from the Groves Creek Marsh, Skidaway Island, Georgia - 071412AT metaG (megahit assembly) | ecosystem: Environmental > Aquatic > Marine > Intertidal...
CTCGAAGCACTCTTCAACTTTGCAACAGACATGTTCCGTAATGCTGCAGGTCGAAAGCTCAAACCAATTGAATGTCACGATCTCCTTTGCAAAATCGGAGAGGTTGTTGTGGTCGGTGGTGTTCGACGATCTGCACTTATCAGCCTCTCAGACCTAGACGACTATGAAATGGCACGAGCTAAGTCTGGTAATTGGTGGGAGTCCCACCCTCATCGTGCCTTAGCAAACAACAGCGCGGTGTACAATGACAAGCCAAACCCCGGACAATTCATGCGAGAGTTCAAAGCCATCTATGACTCCAAGTCAGGAGAACGTGGCATCTTTAACCGCCAAGCAGTGGTTGAGCAAGTTAAGCGGAATGGACGAAGAGAGTTTGAGGGCATTGATTTTGGCACAAATCCTTGCTCTGAAATCATTCTCCGGCCCCACCAATTCTGCAACCTTACTGAAGTGGTGGTACGACGCACTGACACAGTTGAAGACCTTAGACGAAAAGTCAACATCGCAGTCTTCCTCGGGACAGTCCAAAGTCGATGGACAGACTTCAAATATCTTAGACGCATCTGGAAAAAGAACTGTGAAGAAGAACGGCTCCTCGGGGTTAGTCTTACCGGCATCTATGACAACCCGGAACTTGCGCTCAACGGACAAGTCCTGAAAGAACTTCGAGACTATGCTGTAGCACAGAACAAAGTGTATGCTGAGATCTTTGATATCAATCAGTCTGTAGCAGTCACCTGTGTCAAGCCTAGCGGCACTGTTTCTCAGTTGGTTGACTCTGCTTCAGGCTTGCATCCTCGTCACAACAGTCACTACATTCGGACAGTACGAGGAGACAACAAAGATCCTCTAACTGAGTTTCTCAAAGCATCAGGGGTTCCAGCAGAGGCAGACTTGATGAACCCTAAATCTACCACGGTCTTTTCTTTCTACATGAAGGCACCAGAGGGTTCTGTAACACGAGACAAAATCTCTGCTATTCAACACCTTGATGACTGGCTTGTCATGCAGGAAAACTGGTGTGAGCACAAGCCTAGTGTGACGGTAAACATCAGGGAAGAAGAGTGGCCTATCTTTGGTGGCATTTTGTACGAGCACTTCGACAAGATGACAGGCATTGCCATGTTACCTTACTTTGAGCACACCTACAAACAGGCACCCTATCAAGACATAAGTGAAGAGGAATACAATGACGGAAAACAACGAGAACCAGAAATTAACTGGGACCTCCTCCCGGACTACGAAAAAGAGGACACCACGACAGGAAGCCAAGAGCTCGCCTGCACCGGAGGCTCCTGTGAGTGGAATGGAATTGGAGAAGCCGCATAAAGAAAAGCCCCCGAAGGTATTAACCTTTGAGGACTTTGAGTTAAAGAAGTCTGGTTATGCGGGGTTTTGGGACTTTGTAGCTCCTAACGGAGAAGTCTTTGGCCCTTATACATCAAAGAGCAGAGCCAGACGAGCCGTATTTGAATACATGGCTAATGCCTAGCAGAGTAGCCCCCGGAGAAATCTGGGGGTTAATCTTCTTTGTCTTCTACCAGACGTTTGTAGCTTGTCATTTCCTGACGACGCATAATTGCTTCACGCTCTTCAGGATTTTCATCAAGGTAGCGAAAGGCACGTTGGCCGGATGTCTCAGGAAGCCGCTGGTTCTTGAAGAAGTTACCAACTGACTCAGTAACTGTCTTTACAGAGCGACGCACTCCTGCTGGGATCTCATAGCCCCGGGCTTGCATATTCTCAGGAAGACCTGCAATACGCCGCATCTGACGCCTACGACGATCTCGTGGACTTTGCCCTTTATTACGTCCTTCAGAAGGGATCATTGGTAGTTTCCTCCGTACCTCTTACTCATTGCCTTTTTCATTTTCTCACGACGCTGGGTCTGTGCAACTGACATTCCAAAGTCGGTGTCCTGTTTGGCAGATGGCCGTGGTGGTTGAGGATTAGGCACAGGGCCAAAAGTCTCAAGGGCTTCACGATCTTTGGTTTCATATCCACGCATCGCTGTTCCAATAGGTCCGTTAGGAACTCGTTGTGTTCTGGGTCTAGGCATCTTATTTCCTTTTCTTTGCTGGGCCGTACTTCTTAGCAAGACCTTTGCTTTGCTTGTACACGTTGGCTTTTGGAGCTGCTGCTTTAGCAACCCGCTTTAACATTTTTCTAGCCATTTTTCTTGTCGTCCTCTGTTATGTCTTTAATGTCTTTGATGACTTCTGTTATAGTTTTTCCCTGAATTCGTATCAGGGTTGCAGGTCCTGTGAGAGCAGCAATAGCTGCTACAATGTAATCCCAGTCTGAGATCATTGGTGTTCTGTCAACGACAAAACCAAGGATGGAGGCAAACAGGAACGCTGCAAAGAAACCCACCACTCTTGTCTTTAAAGGAAGCTTACTCATCAGTAGAGCAGCCGCTGCAAGGCCAGCAGAGATAAACATTATCTCCAAATTGTGTATCCATTTATCCATTGTTGTTATACCACTTAACTAGTTCTTCATGTTTTAAGGCACACTTTTTGGCTTCAGCAGCCCAACTCTCTGATACATACTCTACAATACTTTGTACCTGTTCTTGAAGACTTAGTTCTTCCCACGCATCAGGCTCAATCTCTAAGGTGTCCAGCTCTACTTTACAGGGCTCTCGTAGTGCCTCGGGTAAAGGTTTTGGTGGTTGTGGTATTTCAATTACTCGAACTTGTGGTTCTTGAGACAGTATTGAGCAACCCGACAACACTGTAGTCAAGCTGACAAGTGGCACTATCCACAATGATCGGCTGCTCCTTGACAACACGTTCGATCTCCTGTATCACTATTTCTTTTTCAGCATTTACTTTATCAGAAAGGATCCTATTAGATGCAATCAATTCCTCAAGTTTCACCTGCTGTTGAGCAATTGCTTCACGAAGAGCTTCTTCAGCAGCGGCATCAGCTCGGGCTATCTTTGCTTCGTATCTTAACGTCGCTCTCTCATAACCTTGCTGATAGCCTGCTGAACGAAGATATAACCCTGTGGCACCCAGAGCTATCCCCAATCCTGCACCAATCCATAACTTTGGTCCGAAATTTAGAAGAGATAGAAATACGTTTAGCACTACCAAGCACCCCACTGATATAGTGATCCATCAGCTTTCGGAGGACGACTATCAACATGTATAAAAGTTTTGTACCGCCCTATTGCAGTGAATCCAGTTTTAATCGCCAGATCCTCAAGCTTCCTTCCCATCTCAGCGTCATCAATGTGGATATCAAAAGCTCGACCAAATACGTGTTGACTTGTAGGACTTCCACCGACCCTAGAGTTGTGTTTTGGATCTCTGTATCCGCTATTGATGATGAGAGGTGCGTTGTAAACATCTCTAAGAGTTTGCAGCAGGATCAACGCTACCTTAGAGATCTTGAGGGAACCGTCACCCTTGGAAGCGAGCTCTTTGGGACTGAAGTTGGGAGCTAAGTCTTCCCACTCTGCAGCCTGTTCAAGACTCATCTCTGTCCAGTGAGGGGCCTCAAAGTAATTCATTAGTTAGAAGCTTCATTAGCCTTAGCAGTTCCATCAGGGTTAAGGCCCCAGTGGTGGTAAGGATTGTTTTGTTTAGTTAGACCATCAGATACAAGATAGTCAAACATTAGGTCCTGAATTTGAGGGGAAAACTTTGTTGTTGAAGGATCAAGACCTAAACCTTGAGCAGCAAACATCATTGTGTCGCCAACAATTTGATATCGGCCAATAGGGGTGGCTAGTTCTTCTGTCCCCCTCACTTGTTTAACGTAGTCTCCGTAGTCTCCACGGCCCCACTGAAACAATTCACCAATGGTCATGTCAAGAACATTGACGTCTGAAAACTCATCTAGGTGAGAGTCGCCAAAGAGTGTCCGATAGTCTTGTGTGCCACTGTTTTCTTTTTGATCAATAACACTTTGAAGATTAGTCCTCCATCCAAGAAGAGGGTTTAACTGCTCTGCATCACTGCGAATAGATGAAAGAACATCTTGCTGTGTTACTCGCGTAGGAACAGAGGCCCCTTCTCTCTGTGTCTCAGGATAGAGACCTTGAGGCAGTTCTTGTGTCGCAATATATTTCCGAACTTCAAGTGGGGTCAGAAGACCTTCAGGGAGCCCTGCCTTATCTACATTAGCTTCAATAAAATCCAGAGAGGCGTTTAGCTGGGTTACATAAGACTGTAGCTGTTGGGCCTTAGCAGAGATCCTAGAATCTCCCATACGAATTGAAGCATAGAACCCGTAAGGACTACGATCACCTTGAGCTGTATCACCTAAAAGTTCAAACTGGTTAGTGTCTGAGTTAAATTTAACTTCAAGATTACCCTCTCCAAAGAAACCTTTAGCCTCTCTCTGGGCCGAATTAAACAAGGCACGTTGAGCATTTGTAACTGCATTAAGAGAAGTTTTATATGCTAACGCCCCTCTTTCAGGCATTGCCTGTGATAAATTTTCTAAAGCAATCAGGTTTTTTGGTTGAGTAATTAGTGAGATTATTCCAAGAGCTTCATCTGTGGGCATAGATTGAGCCGGAAGATCTGTCGCAAACACACCAATTGTTGTTATTTTATTAGCATAAACATTTAGTGTGTCGTCTGTAGCAGGTCCTTCAGGATCGCTAAGAGCGTCAATCTGATTTTGAAGAGTTCCAGCAGACATTGAGATTGCTTCAATTATTTCTTCTGGATCAGAGGGAAGCTGCCCTGTCTGTGATATTGCTTGAAGATTAGCAACCGCACGAGCGCCACGTTGAGCTGCTGTTCCAGATCCTCCAGCAATATGAGCTGAAATATTTGGAAGAATGTCTTGAGCAATAGGAAGACCAGAAATTCTCACCATATCAGCCAAAAGCTCTTCTCCTCCGGGCAAGGAAAGAAGACGCGCAGCTCCCGGGAATGTCTGATAAAATTCTAAGTTATATGCATCTTTTAAGGCTTGGATATTAGCGGTTATATTTTTAGCAGCAGAGAGATCACCAGTAAACACATTAGTTAAAGTTGTTTCCAACGTATCAAAGTATTCATCAAGCTCCTGTCTTTCTTCTGGCCGCATACCATTAGTTAATGCAGCGGTTGTAACGTTATTTCTGTACACTCTTACCTGATTTAATGTAAATGTAGCTGACTCTCTAAATGCAGCTTGAGATTCTGGGGTGGGATCTGAAGCTGTTAAAGTAATAAGATTGTTTAAAACAGGTACAATATTATTTTGAGCATCTTCAACTATAGCGCTCATTAAACTTTCGCTAGTTCTTCGACTAAGTGCTTCACCTTCAGCCTCTGCTGCTTGTGCTTCAGCAAGCTCTGCCTGAGCATTTTCAGTTGCCAACCTTAAAGCAGTCTCAGTTTGACGTAAGGACCGACCTACACGGATCTTTTCTTCTCTTGAAACATTTGGATCAAGACCAACTACTCTTGAAGTACCGTCTTCAAGCATTTGTGTTTGACCAAAGTTATCATAGGCAGAGACATAATCAGACTCAGCATTGAGCCTATCCTCAAATTGACGGTCTAATTGTCTTTGTTCATCTAATGCAGCCCTAAGATAGAAGTCATCAATTCCTCGTGTTTGCATTAACTCTAGGATTTCACTAGAAGCTTCTGGAAACTCTTCAATCAATGCTACAATTTCATTCGTCCTTTGAAGACGAGCTGCTGCAGGCCGTATTTGACCATTTTGCTCTGCGTTTTGAATATCTTCAATACGGCCTAGTGAAGCTTGAACCGGAGCAGAGGTTGTCACATCTACAGTTGGAGTAGATAGTTGTCGCTCCCTTTCAGCGAGATCTTTAATGTATATGCCTGCAAGAGAGTCTTCAGCGGTTTCAATTCTCAGGTCTCTAGCAGCTTTCTCCGCTTTAATTCTACTCTCTCTTCGATCAGACAGTACATTACCGACCCCTGTTGCAAGGTCCGCAGCAGCCTGAAAAATATTAGGCATTTCTTTAGTGGTTGCCTGTGATAACGGAGGAACAGGAGCTCCGGGAAGTTGTTGTACAAACTCAGCCATTATTTAGTTGCCTCTAGTTCAGCTTTTCTTTCTCTAACATTGCGAGAGATACTCTCATAGACAGGATCAGGGGTAAATCTATTGGCCCTATCAAGAGCCTCAAATAAAAGATCAGGAGGAATTACCTGCGTGAAGAGGTACAGCTCATTTCCAATGTCCCCTGTATTTGGATAACTTGCTGCAAACTTTGTTCTGTAGTCAATCAAAATTTGCGCTGCATCTTCCACAGCCTTTTTACGGTTTTTCAGCCAGTTTACTTTAGCGTTAATGTCTTGGACTTCTCCCATTGGAATACCAAGAAAGGCTGCAATAGCGTCTGAAGTTGTTCCTTCGGCAAACAAAGTTTTTCCAGACGAGCTTTCAAGGATGCCAAACTTCCACAGAGCATAAGCTTTGAGAGAGTTGTTAACTGTAGAGATATTCCTAAACAAATTCGTTGCTTGTTGACGGGTTACAGGACCCATTGGTTGCCCTGCTCCAGCTTCTACGGCCATCCATTTAAACAGCTTCATAAGGTCTTGACTTGTATCCCAGAAAATACTAGCAGATGCGCCACCAAGAACTTCAAAAGTTGACTCATCTCCGTAACGACCAAGACCAAACAGCTCTCGAACAACGTCTGTGTGGAAGTGCCCAATACCAGCTCTTTCGGAAAATGCTAGATCATTGCCAGTTGCCATTTGAATAACAGTGTCAATAAAACCTCTGTCCATAGCAAACGCAACAGGTGTGTCTTGAAGAGTTGGGGCTGCACCAGACCTACCTTTAAAGTACTCGCTAATCAGTGCAACACCGGGAATACCTGCTGATCCGTACAGAAAGGCTTGTCCCAAAATTAAACGCATCTTCTCTCTTGGAGTGAACTGACGACCAAAAGCTGCTTCCAATATGCGGTTCTGATATGCCCAGAACTGTGTCGGAATACTGAAAATTCCTTTTTGGTACATCGCTGACGAGGCTTCAGTCATGTTCAAAGAAAGATCTTCTGCCTCTTGGAAAACTTTTTCAAGAAACTCTTGACGATCTACGTTAGGGTATTTTTCTCTGGCTCGTCTCCAACCCATCTGCCAAGCAGTTGTACGGTTCCAACGTTCGGCCTCATAGAAGAAGGTACGACCAAGTTCTCTGACATCAGTTATCTTGCTTCCGGTAAGATTAAAACCAGTAGACAGGTTCATGTCGTTAATCTGTACCTGAGAGGAGTTAACATCAAGAAACCCACTTCTCCGCAATTCTGATGCCATATCAACAAATTCTTCTGTTGAGGCAAACCCAAATGTACGGCCTTGCAGGGCTTCTACGAATGAGTCCATGTCGTTGTACTTGGTATTCATTGCTCTCAAGAAAGGTGTCGCATACATAGCTTGCATACCTTTACGAGGGTCGATTGATGTCGCAGCCAACATGGTTGTAATCTGCATTGGGAACTGAGCAATGTTAAACAGACCAAGTTTAGAATCAAATACAAGACCACGGAGCTTAGACATAAAGTCAGATTGGTCTACCCAATTAATAAGCCTGCTGGCATTACGTGTAGTAAAAGTGTTTTTCTCTTCTAGATAGTTTATTAAATTTCTTGTTAGAGTCTTAGCCTTCATTTGTTCTGGAGTCGTCCAGTTTAAAGTCCGCATAATTGTCTGTCTCTGCTGTTCAGCAGCATTAACAATAGGAGTAGGCGTGTCTCTCCTAAATTGCCCCTCTACAAACTGACGAGAGAAACTTTTTCTTCCAGCAACATCAAGATAATTACCATAGGTCTTTATCCATTTACCCATTGCTCTTTGTTTGTATGTTGACAGACCTACAAGATTAGCAACAGATCCAAGAGCCGTATTTACTGTATCATAAGCATCAAGAGTAGGAAGCTCCTCTCCTTCAACATTTGTGAGTGGCTTGCCTTTGGGGGAGTAGTACATTCTACCTTGCGTCTCGACAGAAGACAAGAACCCGGGAACAGCGTCATCTTCCCCTTCTATGGTTGGCATCCGGCCTTGAGCATATGCCGATGGTAGCTCTCTGTCTCCAACAGCCTCAAAAAACTCATCAAGACCAATTACACCATCTTCAACATCGTTAAAAAAGCTATCAGCATCGTCTACCAAACCTTCGAGGGCTTCTCGGGCTTCATCTTCGCTGCGTGTCCCATCCCTCAATTCCCGCATAATGCGAATACCGTGGTTGTGTCTCTCGACCCAATCAGCCAGCTCTGCTTTGTTTGTTGCACCTTTCCAAGTACGAGCAGCCCCAAGAAAAGTTTCTTGACTGTCTGCCTGACGCAGAACTGTAGCTTGTTTAACAAACCACCTTACGTTTGGTGAATACATCCGGTGGCCGCCAGCCCGGTAATTAATCTGAGTATTAGATAGGGGTCGGACAGATAACTCACTTTTCCGAACAATAATATTTTTAACGTATACATTACCTTCTCGGTAAGGCACTGAGACAATTCGGTCTAGCTCTACAAAAACATATCCTTCTTCTTGCAGCTTCTGAGCATTGTACTTTCTCAGATCATCTTCAAGGTAGTGGAAGTTGTCAGTAGCGTTATATGTCCTTCCTTTTGGCAGGCTCTTAGGCAATTGACGAAGAACACGAACATTCGAGGGCTGGAGCTCAAATCCAGTATTACTGGAGATCGTCGCTGTCTGAAGCCCTTGAGCATTTTTAATACTGAAAACTTCGTCATTTCGCAGCATGTACTCCAGATCATTAAGCATACGATATCCTGCGTAAGCTTCATGAAATCTTTCAGGAGTCACAGCATCAGTGAGATCAAAACGATCATTGTACAATACATCAATCTCATTGCGAGAGAACCACTTACCTTCTCTTTCGCCAAGCTTGATAATACTGTCTAGAGCTTTTCTCTCACGAGACTTTAACGCCCTAAAGGTTGGAACAATTTGTTTATTGATTGTCGATATTAGGCTGTTACGACGACTAATAGACATAACAGCAAGACCAAACAGATCTTCACTAGATAGTTGACGACCACCAAGAACAAATCGACCAACACCCCAGTTAGCAGTCACGTCTTTTATAGGTTTATAAAACCCAGTCTCGACGACAGGAAACTCAACTTCTGCAGTCCACCCGTTTCCTTCTGGGGTGTTTACAATGTCTGCTTGAATAGGATCATTTGCAGGTCTAGTAGCCTCTATGTCTGCTACTTCATCTTTAAGCCTACGAATCTCTTTTTCAATCGCCCTTTCAGTTTGACGAAGATCCCGTACAGCATTTAGCCTCTCTCGACCAGACATGCTGGCAGCAATAGCATAGCCTTTTTTAGCCTGCTCAAGATCTTTTTCTGCTTTGATCAGTCTTGCTTTTGCAGCATTACGTTTCTTTGTTGTAGGGCTTTCAGGTTTTAAACCTTTTTCAATACGAGTTTGAAACAACGTATCCCCAGAACCTAGAGGCTTAGTCTCACCCTTACCTAAGAAATATGAAGAACGTCCAACATCAGCAGAAGGAATCTTTAGCTCTTCAAAAGCATCGCCATGAGTAAGTCCGTCTGGAATAGCAATTTTGTTTCCTTCAGGAGTTACAATAAGTTTAACCTCACCGATGTTAGACTGTTTGACTAATTCATCAAGTTGCGCTTTTGTTGGATTAATGATGTAGTCAGAGTCTTTTGGTCCTAGACCAGTCTTAGCAGAAAGGATAACAGGATCTTTTGAAGGAGGAAGTTTGCGAGCAACAGTTCTTGAAACAGCTTGTTTAGGTTTGTTGGCTCCTATCTTATTAACGTATTGAGGATCGAGCCCAGCACTACGCAAATAACGATCAAGAGATCTGATATGAGCAAATTTCCCGCCTTTGGCTGTGCCAACCTCTACAATAAGAACAGGACTTTCAATACCAGAAGTATCGGTACGAGTCTCAACTCTTGTGTTTATTATTCGTTTTTTACCAAAATCTCTTTGGATGTTCTTTTCAAGAGAAGAAACGGCATCTTGTAATTCATTTGGCTGTAGCCGACTAAGCAAAGGTCTGTTTAGTTTAAGAAACTCTGCAACTTGTTTTCCTATTTGATATCGTCGAGATGCTTCAGCACCAACATTCCAAACCCCTGCAGCAGGATTCGGGTTAATAGATCCGGGCAGGACATTTTCAACGATAGACTCAGAAGTTTCTCCTGTTGTTCTACGTAAAGCTGTCTCTCCACCCTCTTCAAGAACTTGCATCATTCGTGCAAGACCATCGGTTCCAGCAGATCGTGAACCAGAAGAAACAATTCTTCCAGTTAACCCCAAAGCCTTAACAGCTTTGCTTGCCCCAAAGAGCAGTAGTGGTCCATTGTCCAGTCCATCAAAAACAGACTCAACGTTTGGGTTTATACCTTGTGCAATATCTGCTAAGAGGCTTGCCTCTACAAAATTATTTCTCCAACCAAGTCTTGTTGAGTTTGCCGTTATTCGATCAATTGTGTCGTCAATAAATTCATCGGTAAATTCTTCGTCTGACATTTGCCAGAAGGCCGCAATTTCATTATATTGAGCACGACCAGAAATAATGTTTTGACGAAAACCGTCCGTTACTTTTTCAGCATCTATGTTGCCTGTTGCAGATATTGAATTAGTAAAAGGCAGCATCATCAGACCAAAATCAATGATCTGTTTGATTAGAGGAGCATCGCTTCTAGACCCAATCTTTGCGTCTATTCTACTTTGAAGACGCGCTAACCGAGTGTCAACAGTGATCCTGTTTTCAAGAAAGTTTTTCTGCTCTAGAGCTCTTTGATATATCAAACGTTCTGAAGGATCTATCTCTTGAAGAAATAAAGAAACCTCAGAAGCTGTTCTATCAACAGCCGCTCTATCTTGTCTTTGCTGCTCTAAAAATTGAGACAGAACAGCCGTAGACTCGGGTTCAAGTCCTTGGCCAGCTAGATAAGGTAAAACTGAGGCGCTTTCTTGCATACGTCTCAGACGACTCTGTTCCAAAATTGCTTCTGCTTGACCAGCCCTATATCTAGCCTCTAGTGCTTGAAAGCTTTTTTGATAGGCCGAAAAGAAGTCGCCTTCTGCATAAGGTACTTCAGCAAGTGCTGCAGTTTGAGCTCTCTCACGAGCTACTTCAGGATCAACGACTTGCTCTTCACTTTGAGAAGCAAATACGGGCCTATCTGAGAGAGGCTCAATAGAAGAGAAAATGGGGCGCTGTGGAGTCATTTTCTACGAAGTTCCGCCTGTGTCTGTACCTGCGCCGTCAGTCTGAGACGGTTTTGTTGGAGCAAAA
>Ga0181591_10005260_pt1 | contig 11250 bp, 10 predicted proteins | sample 071ome_33_FD_133757 | JGI IMG/M metagenome (GOLD analysis project Ga0181591, IMG submission 133757) | Coastal salt marsh microbial communities from the Groves Creek Marsh, Skidaway Island, Georgia - 071412AT metaG (megahit assembly) | ecosystem: Environmental > Aquatic > Marine > Intertidal...
ACCATCGTCGTCCCCCAGAGGCTCGCACTCGCCATCCTCGGCAACACGCCGCGGAAGAACCCATGCACGCCCTCTCGCCGGTACAGCGACCTGGCGGCCCCCCGCCAGGTCACCCCGTCGTTCCCGTCAACCTGAACCCTCGTCTTGACCACGTCCAGCGGGTTGGTGAGAAAGCTCGTCGTGCAGCCCGTCATGACGCCGGCCGCCACCTGCACGGCCAGGATCTCGCCCTCGGAACGCATCGCGTCGTGCATGCTCGCGTGCTGTACGCCCCGATATCCGTCTACCCCGCTCCATATCAGCGATTGGTACGCGCCGTACGCCGACCACCAGATGGCCGACGACGGCACAAACGTGATGATCGACGCCCCGAGCCCTTGATACAGACCGATAACTCCCCGCTTGGCGACGATGGACCGCGCTATTCGCAGCCCAGATGTGCCTTGGTCGATCATCTGCCGCTGACTCACCACGTCCACCGGCACAGCGATCATCTGTCCCGCCAAACTCGCCGTCGCGCCAGCCACAAAACTGCTCGCACTCGCGACCGCTGCCTCTGGCATCCGCTCGCTGCTCTCGAGCCTCACAGTGACCCAATTCTTCGTTGCCTCCAGCACCTAGCGGACGAATGGGCGGGCGCGGTGATGACGACGCTGTTGATGTGAGGGCGATGGTGATGGTGATGAGGGGGCGTGCGCGGCTGCGACGATCGAGACGATTCGGCGAGCAGGCGAGAGGTCAACACCGACCGTCAGGTACATCATCCGACCCGGGATCAGTCCGCAGACGACCGTCGAAAAGCCTTTGTAGAGTCCCCGATAGCCAGACGCGTGAACGACCTCCCGAGCCGTCGAAAGAACGGTTGCTTTCCGGGGCAAGCCAGCGGCCGTCGAGGTCGGCGACGACGCAGTCGAGGACCGGTCCAATGCCATCATCCTCGTCTTGATGACCTGACGAACGAGCAAACCGCATCGTCGCCCGTGCGTGCGAGCGTGCGAGCGAGCGTGAGAGCGAGCGAGAGCGTGTTCGGCCGAGTCGATCCGCACCGTCAGTGGGAACAGACATGTCGTCAGTCCCGTGAATACGATCGCGCCGTTCACGAAGAATTTCCGCTTGTCCAAGGTCGTCCAGTCGACCTCTGCCCTGAGAGACATGATGATCCTGGGAACCGAGGAGGAGACAACTTGTCTCCCTTCAAGTTCTGACACACAAACAGAAAATTGATTGCAGCAATGCAGTCTCTGTTATCCACGCACCGGTGTTTGGCGCGGTCGCATGGGTCGATTGCGACGTTCTTGCGGGCTGGCAGACGTCGGGCGGTGGGAAACGTGGGAAAGGGCGCGGCCTTGCAGTCGTCGTCGGAGCGGTCGGAGCGGTCGGAGCGGTCCGTGTGCGCCACCTCGCAGGTCGGGTCTCGGACGGCTTGTGCGAACGCGCAGCAGCTCAAGCTGTACAATTCCATGAGCCGCCAGAAGGCAGTCTTCGAGCCCATATCCCCAGAGTCGGGCAAGGTGACGATGTACGTCTGTGGGGTGACGGTGTACGACTACTCGCACATTGGCCACGCGCGGGCGTACGTCTCTTTCGACGTGCTCTACAGGTATTTGACATATCTGGGCTATGATGTGACGTACTGTCGGAACTTCACGGACATCGACGATAAGATAATCGATCGGGCCAACGCGGTCGGGGAGGATCCGCTGTCCCTGTCCAAGCGGTTTGCCGGGGAGTTTCATACGGATATGGACGTGCTGAATTGCCTGCGGCCTACGATGGAGCCGCTGGCGACAGACCATATTTCGGACATGATTGAGAGCATTGAAAAGATCTTGGAGCACGGCCACGGGTATGTGGTGGATGGCGACGTGTTTTTCGACGTGGGGTCGCTGCCGGGGTACGGAAAGCTGTCGGGGAGGGCTGTGGAGGACAACAGAGCAGGGGAGCGCGTGGTGGTGGATACGAGAAAGAAGAATCCGGAGGACTTTGCCCTGTGGAAGAGCGCCAAGCCGGGCGAGCCGACCTGGGAGAGCCCGTGGGGGCCGGGGCGGCCGGGGTGGCACATCGAGTGCAGCTCGATGATCCGGCGCTTGCTTGGCGAGACGATTGATATTCACGGCGGCGGGAGTGACTTGAAGTTCCCACACCACGAGAACGAGTTGGCGCAGGCGCGGGCTTCGAGCTGCGACTGCGGGAGCTGCGGGGATCATCGACAGAGCTCGGACGAGTATTTCGCGCGATGGTGGGTGCACAATGGGTTTGTGAACGTCGATTCGGAGAAGATGAGCAAGAGCCTGGGAAACTTTTTCACGATCCGTGACGTGAGCGAGAAGTACCACCCGATGGCGCTGCGGTGGTTCTTGGTCGGGACGCAGTACAGGCAGGCGATCAACTACACGCAGCGGGCCCTCGAAGAGGCGTCGGATCGTCTATTCTACCTCTACCAGACGCTGAATGACGCGGAGGGTGTGCTCCAGGAGGTGGACGGCGGCGGCGGCGGCGGCGGCACGGCAGAGCCTGCAGACGAGGGGGTCAAGGGTGCGCTCCTGGACGAGGTCGCGTCGGCGCTTTCCGACGATCTCAACACGCCGCTTGTGCTGGCGGCTTTCTCGCCGGCGCTCAAGACCCTGAACGACCTCATGCACACGAAGAAGGGGAAGAAGAGCAAGGACAGGGTTCCCGTGATGCGGGGACTGGTCGAGTCGCTCGACGAGTCGCTCGAGCTCTTGGGCATCAGACCGACGTCCTATGCGGTGGCCCTGGACGAGCTCAAGGCGGTGGCCCTCACTCGGGCGGGCCTGAAGGAGGAAGACGTGGCTCGGGCGATCGAGCGGCGGGCAGAGCTGCGCAAGGCCAAGGACTACGAGGCAGCCGACCGTCTCCGGGAGGAAATCGAAGGCAAGGGCGTGTACTTCATGGACCTGCCCTCCGGAACCACCTGGCGGCCTGGCGTGCCCGGGGGTGCGTTCGGGGGGTGCGAGTGAGAGAGAGAGAGAAACTCTCTCGAGAGGGAGAAAGCTTTTCCTCCATGACGTAATTAAACGTTCAACGTTAAACCATGCAGACCAGGTGCATCGCGCAAGGCCGGAGTGCCTCAAGCGCGAGGTTTCGCTTCGCTCTCCGGACGCTCAACGGACGGGCATGCGAGAACTTGCATGTTTCGAACAGCCTCCCCCCCCAGTCGTCCTTCTCGACGTACGTCGTCACGACCCACCCTGGTGCCGAGGGTTTCCTCCAAGAGGAGCTCGCAGAGATCTTGCCCGGGGTCGAGACGCACGCGAGGCGCGGGAGCGTCGAGTTTCGCGGTCAGCCCGGTGCCATGCACCGGGTCAACCTATGGACTCGCTCGGGCATTCGGGTGCTCGAAAAAGTACGCGAGGTCCCGCTTGACCCGGATTCGGCAGCCGGTGACACGATCTACGAAGCTATCCGCGAGGCAATGCCGTGGGGGGATTGGTTGGACTCCCCGAACAAGTCCTTCTCTATCGACGTGGGTATTGCTGCGCTCGCGCTCCCGCGCACCAGCACGCCCCGACTCTCTCACTCGCACTGCGCGCTCCGCTCGTTCGCAAGGCACGAATATGGAACAATTCGAATTTTAGCAACTCGCAGCTCGTTCAGCGGCGGGGCCGGGACGCAATTTGTGACGCCGTCCGACTGAGCACGGGGCACAGGTGGGTATCTGAACTCGACCGACGTGCGCTCGCTCTCCCAACGCCCTGACTCCCTCTCTCTCTCTCTCTCTCACTCGCGCTACGCGCTCGTTCGTTCGCCACAGGCCGCTGCCTCCGCCGAAAGGTCGCGTCCCCGAACTTCCTTTGACCGTCACCGTTTTCGAGGACAAGCTGACCCTGTACCTCGATACGTCTGGCCAGTCGCTGCACAAACGGGGGTTCAAGACGAAGATACACAAAGCGGGCCTCAACGAATGCGCGGCAGCGACCATGCTGCGGATGGCAGGATTTCAGCGCATGATTCGGGATCAAGAAGAACGAGCGGAAGCGGGTGATGTAGAAGGGGTCATCACGCTGGTTGATCCATTTTGCGGCTCGGGAACGATCCTGTCGGAGGCCGCCCTCATCGCCGGAAACATTGCGCCAGGCCTGTATCGTCGATTCTGGCCGTTCTTGACGTGGCCCACGTTCGATGCTCGGGCAAAAACGAGTTGGGACGGGGCAAATGGTCACGCCAAGGCGTCGCGAAGAACGCGAAAGCCGGCGGTGCGGCTTCTCGGTGGGCGCCGAACTCGCCAGAAATACGGCCGCGCGCCCTGACCCCTATCACTCGCACCACGCGCTTTGCCCGTTCGCTCGTTCGCTCGTTCGCCAGGTAACGACATTCACCGAGGCGCGCTGGATCTGTGCATGGAAAACGTCAACCGCGCAGGGGTGTCGAAGCTCGTTGAGCTCAACCACGGCGACGTGAGCAGCTTGGAGCTCGACGGCGTCAAGGCGCCCTTGGTCGTCACGAACCCGCCCTGGGGCCAACGGCTCGGAGCCGAAGACCGAGAGGGCGTGGAGGCCGCTTGGAGCAGTCTGGGAAGCTTTCTCAAGCACCAGTGTCAAGGAAGCAGTGCGTACGTGCTCAGCGGCGACTCGAGCGTCACGAAAGCTCTGCGGTTGAAGAGCACCAAGCGCGTGGGCATCACCGTCGGCAACGTCAGTTGCAAGGTGCTGGAGTATCATATGTACTGAACGTACTGAACGTACTGAGCGTACTGAACGTGTGAATATGTACTTACTTACTTACTTGGATGCCTTTTTCCTCTTGCCTGGGAGGGACGGCAGCCCCTTGGGCCCCTCGGCCGCCTCCAGAGCCGCTCCCGCCTTCCCTGCCACGTTCGCCGATTCGGCAGCCTTCCCTTCAACGACAGGAATCTCCTCTCCAACAAGGTCCATCATGTCTGACGCCTTCACGTGTCCAAGGAGGGCGTTCCGAATCTCGGCGGGCGACGCCTGCCCCTCCTCGAAGGACGCCTTGGCCCGCTCGACGTCGCCCCTCCACTCGAGCCCGCCTCCAGCCCTCAGGATACTCGCTTCGTAATACGTGTTCCCCATCGTGATCATCAAGTTATTCCTCAACTGCTCCACGGGCACATCGCTGAGCTCAGAGTCCTCCCCGGGCATGTGCGCGAGGGCCTCTTCCAACGTCGAGACGGCCTTGTCGAGCCACGAGTTGACCGCCTCGAACGCCTTCGCATCATCCGTGATCCGCCTGAACGCGGCATCCAGCGCCGCCTTCTGCTTTTCCTCCGCGTCCGCGTCCGCGTCCGCCTCCTTCGAGGTGCCGTCCGCGTCGGGCACGGGGACGGTCTCCACAACGTAGTTGGCGGCCAAACTCGCCCTCCTCAAGTACGACTGGCTCTGCGTAATCATCAAATCCACCATAGCCGCCGTCTTGGGCGGACAATACGCGATCGCGTCCCCGAGCAACGCATCGGACGCCTCCAAAAGCGGCGCTGCTCCTTCCATCACGCTTCCCACGTCCCTCCCCTCCCGCACCGCCCTCTGCACGATACGATCCACGAGTATTTCCTTCACATTCGCCTCTCCCGCCATCCCAAACGCCGCCTGCTCCTTGAACTTCAGCCCGGCTTGGCCCAGCAGCATCTCCACCCGCTCGCTGTCCTCCGCGTCGGCCTTCATCATCTCGTGCATGGCCGCGTTGACCTTGTCGTTGGCAATCTCCCCTTCGACGATCGTTCTCTCCACGTCACACCCGTAGTACTTGCGCAGCAGGTGAACAAACTGGACCAACCACGCGTCTGCGGTCGCCTCGCCATCCTGCTGCTGCTGCTGCGCGCCAGCCCCACTGCCCCCCATCTTGGCGAACTGATCCAAAAGGGACTTCATCGAGCTGGCCATCTCGGCCTGCTGCTTCTGCTGTTTCGCCCCGGCCCCGCCCACCCCAGCAGCAGACTTGCGGACTCGCGCCAGCCCCTGCCTCCCGTCTGCGCTCCCCAACCGTGCCGCCTTCTCGTAGTCCCCGGCAGCCTTGACATAGTCCTTCATGCTCTCGTACGCCTTCCCACGCCGCATCAACGCTTTCACATAGTCGGGCTGCTTACTCAGTGCCACGCTACACTCCTGCACTGCCATATTATACCGCTTCTTCACCATGTGGCAAGCCGCCATGTTGTTGCGAATGAGAGCCACGTCCTCGTCGCTCGGACCGAGACCCAGCGCGTCGGTCCACAGCTTCGTGGCCTGGTCATAGTTCTTCATCGCAAAGGCCCTCGATGCCTGCGTTTTGAGCTGGGCAAGCTGCACGGTGGAGGGCGGAAGAGCGATAGTGAGGTGCGTGCCCTGTGGGTTCGTGCGCTGTGCGCTGTGCGTTGTGCCCTGTGGGGAGGCCCCCATGCAATGACGTGCAGTCGGCGTCGGAGACCCAGACGCCATCGTTGCTCGCTCGTGCTCTTGTGGTGATGTTCTTCCGCCAAATCTATGTGGTAGTAGAAGCGCCGAGATTCTGACGATCGGACAACACGGCACTTGCGTCGTCTACCAAGAAAAAAATATGAAAGCAGTTCCCTGATTCGCCTGTCACGGAATCCTCCCAGCTTCACCCGGCGCGTAGCGCATACCCCGTGTACACTACGAAAAATAGGAGGAGAGCGCGGGGATCTCAGCGTGCACAGAGAACGCGGGTGCGGAAGGTTTTTCGAACGGGCCGAATCCGGTCCAGAGAAACCCCACCCGCCCGGCGACCAGCCCCAAGCTAGTTTTTTTTCAAAGTCGTTCAGCGCGACGCCGTCGTCTCATGCCATGAGGCGGTCGACCACGATTGACCGCCGTCCAGCGACGACGACCCTGGGAAAGCCACGGGCGCCGCGTGCGAGGCGGCCGAATCGACGCGCGGCAGGGTCCACCCTCAACCTCTCGGCGTCGTCCAATGCGGAGCACGTCCCCCCCACAACGCCAGTTTGCGCGAACCCACGGTACGCGCAGGGGCCCTGCAAGCTGCTGGGGCGAGGTGGGAACGCCGAGACGTTCCAGTGCTACGACTCGGAGACTGGCCAGTTTGTGGCCGTCAAGCGGCTGACGCTGCGGTCGATGTCGTCGTGGAAGCAGCTCGAGCTGTTCGAGCGCGAGGCTGAGACGTTGAAAGGGTTGGATCATCCGGGCGTGCCAGCCTACCTGGACTATTTCGAGGAAGAGGGCGTGGAGGGCGAAGGAAGGAATTTTTATATCGTCCAGCAACTGGCGGCAGGGCGAACGCTGCAGGCGATGGTGAAGGGGGGTCGCAGGTTCACGGACGAGGAGCTGCGTCACGTTCTTGTGAAGCTCTTGGAGACGATTGTGTATCTGGGGTCTCTGCGGCCGCCGGTGGTCCACCGGGATATCAAGCCGTCGAATATCGTGGTGTCGAATCCGGGCGATGATGATGGAGTGATGGGGTCGTCAGTGATGTTGGTGGACTTTGGGGGCGTGGCTGCGGCGGCTGATCAGGAGAATAGGATGAATACGATGACGATCGTCGGGACGCTCGATTTTATGGCGCCCGAGCAGTATCGTGGGCGGACGAGTCCGCTGAGCGACGTGGGTATTGGACTCGACCGACTGCTGCCCGCGCGCCCCGTCTCGCTCACGCCCCGTCTCGCTCGTTCTCCAGGTGTACAGTGCGGCAGCGACAATACTGTACGTCTCGACGCGACGTCTTCCCTCTCAGTTTGACGAGGTGCGAATGCGCATCGATCTGCGAGAGGTCGAGATGGATGTGGCGCTGAAGCGCGTGTTAGAGGGGATGTTGGAGCCGGCGATAGAGGACAGGCTGGATGCGCGGCGTGCGCTGGCCTTGCTGACGGGGTCCTCTTCTGTCGGGACCCCCTCGTTGGGCGGAAGCAGGTGGTCCCGGGGGGATGAAGGAGCATTGACGAGAAAGAAGCCTGTGGGGAGTCGCGTCGAGCTCGTGGAAGGTGACGATTTCTTGCGAATCACGATCCCGCCTGGCAAGTTTGACGCGGCGGCTGTCAGCGTCGGGGGGTTTGCGTTGGCGTGGAACGCGTTCGTGGCGTTCTGGACGCTGTCTGCGTTGGCGGGTGGGGGAATCGTCATGGCGCTCTTCAGCACCCCATTCTGGTTCGCTGGGTGGAGCTTGGCCAAGACGTCGGTCTCCCGACAGTTCATGAGCGAAGAGATCTACCTCGATAAGGTATCGTGGCGGGTTACGAAGCGGCTCGCGCTCTTCAAGGGCGGTAAACCCGACTTTGACGACAGCGAATCGGCGACGAAACGACAGGTAGGGTTCATCGACGACCTGGCTCCCGCGCAGTTGAAGGTGAACGGGTTCGTGAACGACGTACCGCAAACATCCATATGCATTCCTGTCGGAGCTGAGACACTCGTTGTCGGCGAGGGGTTGAAAGAGGTCGAGCAGGTCTGGCTTGTTGGAAAGATCAACGCTTGGTTGTCGAGTGTCACATGAACCTACTATTCCATCGCCAGCGATTTTCGGTAATCGTGGTAATACAAAATCTCTGCGATGGGCTGGCCCAGGAAGCAAAAGCTGGCGGGCGAACGGCGCGGTGAGTGAGCGAGTTGTTGACGACGGCGTCTCGTGTGGGAGCCCACCACCACCGTACCTGATCCAAAAAACGGCGTTGCCGACCCGGTCTTGTTTGAAATATCGCTTGAGCATCTCCGTCAGCCAGATGAGTGGGATCTGGAGCATCAGGCCCCAGAACGCCCATCCCCTGATCATGTGCAGCGGGACGCCGACGAGCACCTCGTGGAGCACGGCAGACACGAAGAACACCACGATGCCCGCGATGAACTTGCTGACGCCGAAGCCCGTCATCGGGAAGTACACGTGCCTGGCGTTCGTGAGGAGGGTGGGGTTCGGGTGAGTTTGGGTCGGGTCCGGTCTCAGCACGCATCGCGCCTCGGGTCCTCACCTCAACATCCATTTGTGCACAGGCATATTCCAGAGGCGCCAGTACTCGCTCAGCGTGCTCGAGTTCCACCACGCCTTGTAGAACTCGCGGTCCCTGAACCGCGTCAACTCCGCGAGGACGTTCAGCCACAGCTCGAACAGCGTGTAGAACATGGCCATCCAGAAGTACAGCGTGGGCAGCGACAGCTTGAGCACACGCTCCAAAATGACGAGCCAGTCCATGTCCTGCAGGGGTTTGATGGAGTTGTCGATCGTCGGCTCGATGTACTGCTCGGTGATGAAGAGCATCATACCGAGCCCGGCGGACAGCATGGCCACGCGCCGCAGCAGCCACCGGATCCTGAACCGCGGGCTCCGCGGGTACGATAGCTGGTAGCACAACGTCGGAGCTACCAAGAAATACCCGAAGCTCTGCGCCGTCAGGTTCTTCGGGTACACCATGTCGTCCGTCTCCACTGCCAGCGGCTCTGAGCCGGAGAGCGACTCGCCGGGCCAGCGCCGCTCGTCGTCGATCCTATGAAGCTGCCGCATTGACCAATTCACATGAACGAAGCTAACGAGCTTCATCCAGAGCGTGATGGTCACCATTGTCAGGCCGAAGGACGGCAGCGGCTCCGACCTGGTCATGGTCATCACGTGGAACGGAACCCACAAGGTCATCGACGTGTTCAGCACATTGAGCGCAAACACAATCCACTCTGTAACTCTTTTACGGACCTGGGACCGCTGTTCGACGCCGATCAGGTCCTTCTTCTCGTCTTCGAGCCGCTTGCGCCGCTCCCGCTTCAGGAGCGACGCGGCCAGCTGCTCGATCAGCAGAGCGAAGAGCGCGAACACGAGAAGGGCCGGCCAGCACACCTGCGGGAATCGAAGCGGTCGGTTCGACGGTCTCTCAGCTGTCAGACGTTGCGTTCACGCAATGGAGGCGGTGGAGGCGGTGGAGGCGGTGGAGGCGGTGAAGCGAGGGCCACAAGGGAAAATCATCGTACGTACCAACATTGCCAGGTTGCTGCTCTCCTTGGGCGCCACGACCATCCGGATGAACGTAAACGGATTGAACCGGAAGCCGTACTTGAGCATGTTCTCCAGAACCAGCCTCGCATTTGTCGCCGCCAAGATGATGAACATCAGCGTCAGCATGCCAGACTGGTCCGAGAACCGAAGCCGCTCGGAGCTCAGCAGGCTGAACTTCGGATGCGTGTGCACCGGCACAGCCCCGTCGTATCCGGTGCTCACCCGCGGCGGCTTCCTGCCCATGGACCGCCGGTTCCGCACACTCCGTAACTGTTCCGGCTTGTAGTTGTACGCAGCCACATCGCTCTGGTCTGATGTGTATCCCGAGTTTTGGCGCTGAAGCGACCGAGACGGCTGAAAGGACTTTCCCTCCGGTTCCTCGCGCTCCCGGGCCTCCATCAACAGATCCTGCAGGCTGCTCGTGCTCTCCGACTTCTTGACCCCGCAGCCACAAGATTCCAACGCCTCCACCCAACTCGTCATCTCGCTATGGCTCTCCGTCGACAGCCGAATCAGGTCCACACCGAGCATATCCACCACACGGAACGTCCAGTACTTTCTCCGCTTCAGCCCCTCTACATCCACGTACGTATTTTCCAGGTCGAGCTGCCCGCGGGGCGGGTTCCGATACACGTCCCGCTCGTTCTTGTAGTACATGACGCTCTTATCCTTCAGCACGATGTACCTCGGCTCCCAGGTATTCGCAAACAGACTCGACGTCGCGTACGGGCGATACTTGTTCAGATACCCCGTCTTCGAATACAACAGCTGGCGGACCTGATCGGGAACCGAGTCGTCATCCCCAGACACCTGCTGGAGCACCGTCTTCAAGCGGGCATTCTCCTCCTCGAGCGACTTGACGAGATGGTGGAGCTCACCCAGCTCTCGAATTTTCAAGAGGGACGAGGCCAGAAAGGGAAGGCGCGCCGCAGTTTCCGGTGCCGGTTCCACAACCCCGCCCTCTTTCATGATGAGGTATTTATGTTCTATGTTCTATGTTCGGTGTTCGGTGTTCTATGTTCCGTGTTCCGTGTTCTGTGTTCTGAGTCTGTCCCGGAGCGTACGAGCAGAATGGTGGAAACGAGAATACCCCAACAGCTCACCTCTACGGCAAGCCGGGCGCCTCGATCGAAGGGACGAACCTGGCCCGTAGCAGCGCACGCCAGCGACCAGGCCGACGGCCCCCACTCCGGTGCCGGTGCGGGTGGCAGTACGGCCGTGTCGACGGCGAGGGAAGCGCGCAGCGAGTGAGAGTGCCTTGGGCTACGTACCACGGGCCACGGACCACGGACCACGGACCACGGACCACGGACCACGCACCCCGGCACGCGCACCAAGCACCACCCG
>Ga0181591_10005261_pt1 | contig 11249 bp, 22 predicted proteins | sample 071ome_33_FD_133757 | JGI IMG/M metagenome (GOLD analysis project Ga0181591, IMG submission 133757) | Coastal salt marsh microbial communities from the Groves Creek Marsh, Skidaway Island, Georgia - 071412AT metaG (megahit assembly) | ecosystem: Environmental > Aquatic > Marine > Intertidal...
AATCCACATAACGAATCGCTTGGATAATTTGTAATCGTTCACCTTCACTCATAAATTCCTTTGAACCTTTGAGTTCTCTTTGAAAATCCGAGTTCACAATTACCCAAAGTTTATCACCATACTCTTTAGCTCTTTGGAATAATTCCAAATGCCCTTTATGAATTGGGTTAAAGTATCCACTAACTATAATAGCTTTTGGTTTCATTTTATCCAAATATTTCGTTTAATAAATTACCTAACCTTATACCAGCTTCATATAATCTCTTCTCAACCAATGGATGATATTTGTAAACATAATCATATGATAGATTTGAACCAGCTGGCGTATTCTCATAGATATCTCTAGCATACCAATGAGATTCAAAAGTCCAATCATACACATCTTTTTGTAAAACTGGTTCTTTTAATTGATTTTTGTTGATTAAGTGACTAGCAAATTCTGAATAACTCATTTTAAAATCATCAATTAAATTCGTATCCCACAATACATGCAGATTTGTATTCGTTTCAGTTCCTTTTCTACCTTTGAAAACCAATGGAATTTTTGAACCACCATAATCTTCATATCTACCCGTATGCATGGGTTGGTGAATATCTCCTACCAAATGTACCAAATATTTTAGATAAAATTGCTTCATCTCTTTATCAGCTGTTGGTGATTTTAGAATAGCTACTGCTCTTTCAATGATTCTAACGATATTATCACCATCGTGTGCAATTTCTTGATATTCCTTATCTAATGGTAAATTAACATAATGCCACTTATCATAACCTCTAAAGTCTGAGTTACTTCTCATTTCATCTGGCCATGTTGATACTGAAGATAAAGATTCTCCATCTAAAATATCATATACGATTTCTTTAACCTTATCAGTTAGTTGTCTTTCTGCAATTTCACCAACGATTCTGTGTCCTGTCTTACCCCAATCGTTACCAAATGATAATAGTGGTAGTAATAAAAATAATAGTTTTCTCATAATTCTTTTTGTAATATATTTCTTTCTAAGACATCAATGTATAGTTCTACATCATTAATATCTTCAAATACCAAGTTCTCATTGATATCCCATCCATAAACTTTCCAATTACCATCTACTACCTCATCATCCGTATCGGATATTAAAGAACCAGCGCCGGCTTCTCTATTTATATCATAACAATAGTAATAGAACTTATCTCCTAAATCATCCTCATCACATCTTTCGAATCCTAAATCAATTAAATCTTGTTCACTCATCTTTGTTGTTTTTTAATTTATCAATTTCCCATTGATTTAACATTGCTATATTTGCCCAAGCAAAAGCAATGACTTGCCACGTCCAATCAGTACCTGTGTAGATACCAAGAATGATACTCCATAACAATACAAGTAATGTTAGGGTATAAAATAATCTTTGTAAACTTGCTCTCATCCTACTTGATAAGTTTTATTATAACATTTTTCACAAAGTTGTCCAGCTCCTTCTACATACCAATTTCTGTTGTAGATGTTTTCACTAAAAGTATATGGAGTATCTTCTCCACAACTTACGCATTTTTCAATAGTGTTAGGTAACATATCTAAAATTATCATTAATGGTTATTTGTACAAATATACGAATTTATTTTTAATTATCCAAATTAAAATAAACTTTTTTGTGGTATCTTAGATGTAGGCCACATATTCAAAGAGTATCGAGTTCCTTTTAATAATTTTAGAACCCCATGTTCTATATTAGGTTCAAACAAAAATATAGAACCTTGTTTTTTTGGTAATGTATATTCTTGTTGTTCCATTTCATAAACAACATCACCACCTTCATAATCATCGTTAAGTTGATATATTATAGTTAGGGTAGCGCCAAATTCTATCTCGTGCTTATCTGCGTGGTTTTTTAGAAAATCACCTTCTACATATTTGTTGAATGTCAAGGCTCTTACTGAATCATATTCTATTCCCTTAAAAGGAGGATTATCTTTTAAAAAAGATAATGTTTTGTTTATTACTGAATTTATTTCAGGTATATTTAGTTCATCATCTTTAAGGTATGAACCACTTCGTTTATGAAACGAATCTTCGTTTGTAGATAGTGTATATGAAGAATCATCATTTTGCTTTACAGATTTTAATCGTTGTAAGTTAGTGGATTCTCCTATTTTTATAATAGTATCACACTCTTCTTTTGATAAAAAGTTTTCTATTAATTTGTTATACATTTTCGAAATATTCTTTTTTTTCAATTCTACTTTTCATATATCTATAAAAATCTTGATGGCCATTAGAACCCCAATGTGAATCTCTAAACAATCCATCGGTTTCTTCATGAATTTTAGCGAACCTTGTTTTTTCTCTAACATCCCATAATCTATGAGACCAGAAATAAACTTCTACTTCTTTTTCTTTTAATATTTTAGCTAAAGCTTTAATTTTATTTATATAATATTCTTCCCACACTTCATAGTGTTCATGTATAAACTGAATGGTATAATCAACTACCACTCTTTGCTTATCTTTACCATAAACTGGAGCTAGGTGATTATCCTCTTCAACATCTTCTCCATAATACAATCTTTCATTATCAAGTGTATTTATTTTATTAGTTCGTATATCAAATCCATTTAATCTTGTAATAATAGTATCAGATATTATAACAATATCATTTTTTTGTATATTGGTAATTTGATAAATTAGTTTATCTATAATCCATTCAATACCGGCGCCACCCATTGCGTTTCGTTCTAATCCAAACCCTAAATCCTCAGATAATAACTCAGCCCAATCTTTAATGTAGAATACTTTATAAAATGATGCTAATTCTGGTATAAGTCCTGCTCTATCTGAGTAAGAATCTCCAAATACCCAAAGTTTATTTTTATATAAGTTCTGGCTCATATATTCCTTCTAATATGTAGTATTCACTTGGAACAAAATATTTTTTTTCTAAAATTCTTTTTCTAAAATAGTTATAAAATGATTTTTGTCCTTCCCACCCCCAATGGTGGTTGTTTACCTGTTTATTGGATTCTTCATGAATTGTAGAGTATTGAAATTTAGGTAATCCCGAACCCCATATTCTAAAAGACCACAAATAACACTCAACCCCTATACTTTGTAAGTGTTTTTGTAAATCTTGTAATGTTTCTAACCAATAATGTTCCCATACTTTTTCGTGCTTATATACATAAGAATGTATATAGTTTACAAGAATAGGAATATCTTCTTCTGTATTTTGTATTACATCTTTAGGGTCTAAATCATCATAAACAAAAACTTCAGAGTTGTTGGTGGATATTATAGGTCTTTTTCCCAACTCTTCATCATCATACAATTGAATAGTTTCCATTCTAATAGGAATTGTATCAGATATAATCACAACATCTCCCCTTTTAATTGAAGAAAGATTTTTTATTAAATTAAAAATTATTCGTTGAGAAGATGCGCCTGGTATACCTTCGTTTCTATGATTCCATTCAAATTCCTCTGATAATAACTCTGTCCATAGTTTATCAATCTTTTCGGGAAATTTTTGTGGAAACTCATCATGTGAATGTAACCCATCTCCATAAGTAAATGAATCTCCAAAGAACCAAGCTGTTTTCATCCTTTTCTTATTAGTTCTAATTGATTGTATGCAAGTATCTCTTGAGATAATCTATGATTAAAAGGAGTAACCCCTCCTAATTCAGCAACATTATCAGTTAGTAGTGTTTCTATATGAGATTTATTAGAATACGTTATTGTTCTTGATTCTTTTGCTGTTAATGGAACTTCAGCAACTGCATCATAATCTTTTAAAGTTTGACTTAGTATTGATTTACTATCATCTATGTTTATTAATTTTATTTTATTCGTATCTATATCTGGATTTAGAAATAAAGAAACTACAAATGGTAGATATATTGTGTTATGATAAAAATTATATGTAGGATTATTTAAATAATATCTCATATATAATTTAATAATATATTTTAACATTTCTGCAAATACGGGTTTATTAGTTACAATCTCACCCATATTAACAGTAGCATCTTCAAGTTTAACAATCTCATTTAATTGATTGTAAAATACACTCATTTGTTCTATTGTATATCCTTTTGAAAAAAAGATTTCTTCCAAGAATGGATTGAAATAGGGGCTTGCTAGGTTTCCAATAACATCTTGAATAATAGCGCTAAGTAATCTATTATAAGGGTCTCTATAACAAATTATAACATCTTTTTTTGATTTTTTTTCAAATATCAGATTCCAATCATTGATTATTTTGATTTCCTCTTTAGTGGAGATACTTTCAGAATCTACTATTTTAAGTTGAGCATCCACATCAAAAAAGGATACCATTGGTTTTAGATTTCTTTGTAAAAATCTTGTTCCTACTTTTGCGGTTGATAAAAATAATGCTTTTTGAGAACTACCTATCAGTACGTTAGATGATTCAACTTTACTTTCAGTTATCATATGTGAGATATATAAACATTTATATATAAATACATTACTCTTTTATTTCTATGATTTTTTCCCATTGCTTACCAATAGTAGTTTCGGTTGTTCCACGATAAATTTCACCTGTTTCTGTATCTTGTAAAATCCATTTGTGTGGAACTTTTGTGTTTACGATAAGTGCCATTGGTTCATCTAACTCTACCAAAGGTCTACCATCTAAAGTTTTTCTTATTTTGATATCCTTTTCTTCAACCGATAGATAAGTTATTGTATCAGTATGAACCACTTCATTATCATCAATTAGTTTTTGAATTTCTTTTCTATTTTTTTTACCCATCATCTTGATGGTATCATCCATGTAAACAATTTTACCCATTTTTCTTTTTGTGTTCTATATACTCACTTCTCATTAGATTAAGAAACTCTGCTTCATCTTCATAGTAATAACCTTTCTTTTCAACCTTACTAATAAGATTCCGAATTTCAAAAGCAGTTTTTAATTCAACCTCAGATTGCCAAGGTTCATTACTCAACCACTTATCCATTTCTTTAAGAAACTTCAATTGTTCTTTGGTTACGAAAGTTGCGTTGTTTCTACTCATATAAGATAAATAGTGAACCCGATACGATTCGAACGTATGACCGTCTGCTTAGAAGGCAGATGCTCTATCCAGCTGAGCTACGGGTCCATGATGAGGTCGAGGGAGGATTCGAACCTCCGAATAGTGGATTTGCAATCCATTCCCTTAACCACTTGGGTACTCGACCTTAATTGTTAAACGTTAACTTTGATTAAGTTAAGTTTGTCAACATCCACCAAAAAGTTCTGAGTACCATCTGGGTTCTTGTAGAAAATACCTGAGTTTACATACTCCTCAAATGTTTCCTCTTTTCGATTAACAATCGTCATCGGTTGTTGTAATCCAAACACATCAGAACCATTAACCAAGTTCTTGGTACTATCAAATGGTTTCCAAGAGTTGATGAATCGTTGTTTTCTCTTCCGTCTCTTTTCGATAGTTGTTTCGTTCGAAGATTGAGAGGTACTCTCTGTTACCTTTACAGAGAACTCGTTTCCGATTAAGTCTACCACCTTGGTAGCATAATCGAGGTCTTGTTGGTCGATACAATATCGAACCAGATTGTGATACTTGATATCCATATCTTTAATTACTTGTTTAGGTTTTACATTGTTATTTATATTTGGTACTTTTAACGTAGTTATCTTATTTCGTATTGAATCTAAAAAATCAAAAAACTCATCTTCACCAACACATACTTTATCAATATGTGGTCTTGTTTTAACGTAATCATACGCTGAATCATATCCATCTGATTTTCTTGGACTTTTAACTTTTTTTGTTAATACTAAAATCTTACACTTCGGAAACTTCTTCTTAACTAAACGAGTTGTTTCTGAAATCTTTATCATCTTGCCATCTGAAATGGAGGTGGTGATTTCTATAAACCAATTACCAAACAACCCATCAAGAAAAAACTTGTGTTTAGAATACGGGTCTTGTACGGAATAGGTTCCATCACTTGTGATATTAATCACATTAAATCCCATTTTATTTGATTTAGATATTATATAGGATTCGTAATTATATCCGTTCTTTGAACGTTGACTTTGGAGTTTAGATAGAAGGGTTTCGTTTACTATCACATTATCGTGTTTAAGTTATAAAAGAACTCCTATAAAAAGGAGTTCTGTTCTTTGTACTCTTCTCTCAGATGTAGTGGGATTACGTTCCCATAAACATCGTACTGAATCATATCAGTTTCGTACTCTTCTACGACTGGTTCAACTCCAGTCGATTCGAGGATGTTCCAAAACTTTTCCATCCAAAGGTCAAGTTTCTTACCTTGAACCTTGTAGTTACCTTTGTAATCAAAGGCTTCTTTTAAATCCCAACCTTGAGTTTTTTCATTTAACTCTTTGTTGACCTGTGAACACTCTCCTATTCCTTGTAGGGAAACTTCATAGGCTTTTTTCATGTTACCAGCTTGGTAAAGTTTTTCAGCTCTTTCCAAGATGGGTTTCAAACTTTTGATGTTACTCATAACTTTCACTTTTAAGGTTTAACTCATTTACATTGTAAATATACGAAAAAAAATCGATATCGCCAAATTTTTTACTAACTTTTTTCAAATTATTTTTTCGAATCTTCATATTCTTGAATAGTTCCTTTCATATCACTATTCATAAAATCTTCACCAAACATTATATTGAAATATTCTTCTTTTCCAATATATCTATCTTTTGTTCGTGGGTCTAAATATAACTTACTCATATTGTTTAGATTTTTTTCCAATACATATCTAATAGTTGCATATGATGGTCCTCTAACAACTGGAGTTCCCACCATTGTATCTTCATACCCTCTCTAACTTTAATCAACCATTGGTTGAGAGGAGTTTCTTTAGGTTCATCACTTTCAAAGTTTTCAAAAACAATAGGTTCATCCATTGATACCCACGCATCAAATGTTTCGAAGTAGTAGGCTATCTTTTCCTCACCACCCTCTTCACAATATTTGATTCCTTTTAAATCAATCTCTTTTTTACTTCTGAACAAATTTCTTAAAAATCGTAACATACTTTTCTTTTTTAAATTAATTAATAGTAACCACCATCCGAACCACTTAAATACATTGCAGTATTTAATGATACAGAGTTTTCATTTTTAGAACCAGCGATTAACAAGTTCTTACTCTCATCAACGAGGTAGAACATATTATCTGGCTTCTTTGGTAATTTAGTGTTGATTGATTTGTACGGACAGTACTTTAGGTTTTTCTTACTGAAGATTTCCATCTTTGAGAGATTGATATCTTCATAATCAAGGTCGAATCGTTCTTTCAAACGTTTCTGAAATTCATAACTTTTTAATACATTCATAATTTATAGTTTAACTTTTATCTCAATCTTACAGTACTAATATACGAAAAAAATTTAACATCGCCAAATTTTTAACGTATTATTTTTACTTTTTTATGTTTTAAATTTTAAAGGTGGATTGGTAACTTGACCTTTCCATTATATTATACGAATGAAATCAAAAAATGTTACAAAAAAAGTAAAGTTTTTTTTCACTTTTAATGTAACATTCTGAGTATCAGTTAGAAAAATTTTCTAATCGTATTTCTTTTTATGTTTATCTACATAATTTGGGTCGTTGTATTCATCTTCCCAAATCTTTTTACGTTGTTCAACGTATTCTTCGGACACTCTTCCATATCTTAAATCTACTCTAGCCATATTATACATCAATCGCTTTGTAGTTAAAAAAATTGGTTTTTCACTATTCGAATTCATATAAAGATTTTTTTGCGTTATAAAAATGGATTCCATTAATTACAACAAATTTTGTACAATTATACTTTCCACCATATTCATAGTGAAAGTATTCTTCTCCATCAATTGTGATAGAATCATTTAAAGTTACTTGATTGCTCATAGTTTAGTGGTTTTTTAAATTATGTTACAAAGATACGAATTTTTTTTGAATTATCCAAATTAAATTATATTTTTTCTTTATTAAGTTCTACAAATATAGAATCTATATAATATTTTAAAAATTCATTAAACCACAATTCAATACCTAATTCGGTTGGGTGAAAGTTAGCTTTAAAAAATACATCTTTATCTGAATGGTTTTTCATTAACCAACCTCTCCAACATGGTTTGTTTGTGTTTAACCAGATTTGAGTTTGTGTTGTATTATTTTTTAATAATTTATCAAGATATGTTTTTTCAAATAAATAATCCATTGGTTCATGATGAGTTTCCTCGGTATCAGTATAGTGATGTAATAATATGTTATCATAATCATCTTCTACATAATCGTACATATCACCATCAATAGATTGCCATACTATATAATTTTTACAATGTATATCTAAAATGGCTTTTAAAGATAGTGTGTTTTTTATATAAGTTAAGATATCATTTCTACCATTAATATTATATTTTACATTTAATTCCCACCAAGTTCTGTAATCTCTATCACTTGTTAATTCTTTAGGTCCCCAACCTAAAAAAGATTCTAATGACCATGATGGTGTTTTCCATCCTGATTTAGTAGTATTGTTCCAATGAAAGTTTCGTATAGGAGAAGTTAATCCAATCAAAACTAAATTATCTGGATCATAGTTTTTAGACTTAATATAAGAAAGTAGTTGAAATAAAATCTCCTCATTTGAACCACCATTTACACCATAATTTATAGTATGTATATTATAGTGTTTTTTTATTTTACCAGTTAAGTTTATTTGATTTCTTATTTTCCAACTTGAGGTAAATCCCATTATTGAGTTTTGTTCTCTTGATTGACCATCCATTCTTTCAACCAATTCATCTCCATATACCCAACTATCCCCAAATGCTACTATTGTATTAATCATAATAAGTTTGAATTTTTAACTAACTCTTCTGCTTGTTCTCCCCAGAACATACCAGCTTTAGGTCCTCCATTACATTTACCATCAGATTCGCCTGGTATTTTAATCCAAAGATACGCATCACATTTTGGGTAAGATGTATCTGTTGTTGCTGGTTCACCCAATCCTCTACCTTGTGGATTACACCACTCATCATCTTTAGGTCCTTGACCATTACGAGAAGTATCAATTACAAAATAATCATTTTCTCTATACTTTAGAATTTTTCTTCCCCATCGAATACATTCTTTAGTACTTCTATAATTACAAGAGTTAATAGAAAAACCTCTAACTTTAGGATTACTAACTTTATCTAATAGTTTACCAACAACTTCTGCATCTAACCAATTCGAGTGTCCCACATCTACATAAACTATACCATTACAATTATTGGTTAAAATTTCTAAACCACGTTTCATTAAATCCAACCTCCACTCTTGTTCTTCTTCTGATAAAAGGGTTGAGTGTGGTAAAGCATCTGGTTCATAAATGATAATTGGGGAATCCTCACCAACTCCTCTTGCAAATCTTTCTATAAAATCTAAATAATTTTCCTCACTCTTTGCTCCACCTTTTGAATACTGACCTACATCTCGATTAGGAATATTGTAAGTTACCAAAATGGGAAGTTGAGGTTTTGCACGATTTAATAATCTACGAATAGATTTCTCCATATGCTTCTTTGGTTTCTTGGGATTATCTCCATACCAAAAAGAAGATGGATGTTTGAATATCTCAGAAGCAAGTGGGTATAGTTCTTTGTATCTGTAACCTATTCTATCAAAATCATTAATCCAAAAAGGGTATTCCATTATGAACGAAAATCTTTATAATACATTTCCCAATTCTCACATTTCAATCCATCAATATGTCGGTTATCAAAATGTATTACATTACCAAGATGAAGTTCCCATCTATCTGTTAATTTTTTATCTGTTACCTCAACTACCATGTGAGTTGGGTTTTTGTGGTAAGCATACTGAAAAAATATATAATTAATTTTTTTATCTTTTAATCGTTTCTCCCAATAAGGAGTTTTATCTCTATACTCTATTTTCTTAACACCCTTGGCAATTCTTTCGAAAGGGTCTTTCATTAGAACTAAATGTAAACATTCTTTATCGTTCCACTTCATTTTTAATTTTTAATTTCAAAGTAACCAATCAATACTGCTCTTTCTTCAGTACCTTCATTAATTCCACAATGATATAATTCGGGTCTGTTTATATGTAAAACACCTGTTCCTTTTTTATCAGGTCCTCTGTAAATTTCTTCCCACTCCATATCATCTTTATTAGCATAAACAGTATGTGCATTTGGATTATCTTTTACATTAATAATCCATGTTGCAAGGGATAATCCATTATCTACATGATACCCCATATTAAAACCACCTTTATCTATAATAAAAGAAATACCTTTACCTTTTGTTGGTTCTCCATTAATGTACATTTCATAATTTTTTACATAATCAAAAGGCCACCAAGTAGATACATCTTCTTTAGTTAACATATCTTTTAATCTTGAGTTTACTTCTCTTCCTAAGTTCATGATAAAATTTTCTGTTTTATCATCATACCAAGATTGAGCAGATTCTCTACCATAACCATCTGCGGTAAACGAAGAATATTTTCTTAAATTATCAATTGTATAATCATCAGGAATTGAAATATCTGATAATTCAAAAACTGAAGGTAGGTTTGGTACTCGTTTAATCTTCATCGTTAATAAAATTTCGTATAACAATATATATGGCTAATGGCCAAAATGTTACATGAAACAATCTTGCTCTGTTTGTTGGTAATCCTTCTTTTGTTGGTGAGTGGTTTAATAATAACCATTCAAAGAAAGCAGTCCATACCATTCCAATAAGTAAATAATAAAATATCATATTAAAAATTTCCATCTGCTACTTGAAAGCAGGTTAATCCATTTCTTCTCCACATATCAACAACTTTCTGTCTATCATCAAATACGCAAAAGATTTCATCCTTGTCGTTGAAAATAGAATCTAACCACCATTGTTTTAATTCATCATCTGGTGTAAACTTAAATGAGTTGTTATCGGGTCTCATTTTTAAAACATCAAATGGTACACCATTATCATTCAACCATTTTCGAGTTGCATCTTTGGTAGTTTTTAATCTACCACTAAAGATAACAATTCTGAATCCCCAATCTTTAAACATCTTAGCGGATTGAATAACGGGTGGGTTGGGTTTATCTAAATTTATATTGTTGGGGTTAAAGAAAATATCCCAATCTATTTTACCATTGGGTTTAGTTGATATTTTCCTTCTCTCATCTATAAGAGCAAGAGTTCCATCTAAATCAAATATTACAGTCTTGTTCATATCGTTTAAGTTTTAATCATTTTACAAATATAC
>Ga0181591_10005275_pt1 | contig 11235 bp, 6 predicted proteins | sample 071ome_33_FD_133757 | JGI IMG/M metagenome (GOLD analysis project Ga0181591, IMG submission 133757) | Coastal salt marsh microbial communities from the Groves Creek Marsh, Skidaway Island, Georgia - 071412AT metaG (megahit assembly) | ecosystem: Environmental > Aquatic > Marine > Intertidal zone...
AATTAAAAACAAGAATTTAAGAGACTGGTGGTAGGGGTCGGATTCGAACCGACGAACGCCGAAGCGGGCGGATTTACAGTCCGCATCCTTTAGCCACTTGGATACCCTACCAATTAAGCAAAGTAAATTATTATGATATTGGTGATCTAACTGGCAAGACGATAGTCAGATTTCTCTAATTTACATCCTTGCTAGCTTGGAATAGATCGAAACAATTCAAGCTTATGGGACTGACTTCACCTAAAACCGTGGTGGGCTTAACCGGCGGTATTGCCTGCGGTAAATCTACTGCTTTGCAAGAATTTGCAAAGCTGGGGTGGGCGGTCGTTTCTACGGATTCATTAGCCAGTGAAATTTTAAACACCGATGAAAGCGTAAAGAGACAGATTGAGCACCGGTGGGGAAAAGGGGTGATGAACCGATGCGGAAGCGTTGACAAAACAGCGGTGGGTCGGATAGTGTTTTCTACGGAGCAAGAAAGGAGTTGGATCGAAAGTTTGCTTCACCCCATCATTCGATCCAAATGGCTTTCTTTCATTCAATCCTGCCCTTCGCAAAAGTGCATGGTTGAATTGCCTTTATTGTTTGAAAACAAACTGCAAAAAAACTTTAGCTGCACCATAACCACCTACGCCCCAAAATCTGTGATCTTAAAGCGTTTAACATATCGAGGGTTCTCCACCAAGGAGTCCAATGCCCGCTTGCATAGCCAACTTCCTTTGGGCGAAAAGGTGCAACTATCTGACTATATATTATGGGGGGGCGGAAATTCGCCTTTTTTAAGCCTGCAAGTCGAACATCTCGATTATGTTCTCTCTTAAATTTTTAAATAAAATCTCTATCCATGCCTGTAAGAAAGACTACACGAACCAAAAAAACGAAAGAAGCTGAACCGGTTGAAGATGGCCCTGTTCAGGAGATCAATGAAGAAGCTGTTCCTTCTCCTTCACCGGTTGATCCAACCGCCAGCAAGCAACCGGAGGGAGACTCCGACCGGCAACTCTTTTTTAGTACCGATGGAGATGAACCGGAACAGGAAAGAACCCGTCCCAGCGATGATGCCGAAGAAGTGAAGAGTGATCACACCTCATCCGAACAGGTGGTGAAAGAGAGTAAAGAAGGGGTGGCTCCCCCCAAGCAAAGCACCAACGAAGCAAAGCCATCCCCGCATCCCAAGAACCCGGCCAATCAGGGTGGGCCTCAAGGGCAAGGACAGGGACAGGGACAAAAGAAGTTAACCTGGCAGGAAAAAAAGAAACTTCGAAGGAAACAAAAGTTTAAAAAGCCAAGAAGGCTTCCATACGAGGAAACCGAAACCAAACCTCTCGAGATTGGTCAGTTGCTTGATTTTGAGGAATTCAAAACAGAAGAGGGTATAGAAAAACTACTTCAGCCACTTCTTGGTTCGGGGCAGGAATCGATGAGCCTGGATGATTACCTCGCTCTCAATCTTTTGGACCTCACCGAAAAGGTGTCTCAACTCAAATTGGAAGAGGAACTACCCAATGCTCCCCTGCGAGAGGAGTTAATAGATTTGGTTCTTGGTTATGCCCTCAATGCTGAGGTGCCCGTTACTTTGAGTGGGATCATCCAAGTGATGGAGGATGGGCACGGCTTTGTTCTTCAACAAAAAGAAGATTACCGCCTGAAATCTCAGTCCGCTTTTGTCCCTGAACGATTGGTCCGAAAGTTCGGTTTAAAAACTGGCCATCTGGTCAAGGGGGTAATCCGGGCAAAAATGGAAGAGTCCACATGCCCAGTCATGCTGCGGGTGGATGAAGTGATGGGGAAATCCCCAGAAGAGGCAACCCGGGTCACTCCCTTCACTGAACTTACTCCCTATTACCCACTTCGAAGAATGTATTTGGAGACCCACCAGGAAGTGGAATGGGACAATGTGGCCATGCGGGTGGTTGACTTGGTTTCCCCGGTTGGTTTTGGGCAGCGTGGTTTAATTGTCGCACCCCCTCGCACCGGTAAAACGGTGTTGCAACAAGGCGTTGCCCGGGCACTTCGTGAAAACAATCCCGATGCACACCTGATCGTTCTTTTGGTGGACGAACGCCCAGAAGAGGTAACCGACTTTAGAAGACAGGTTCCGGATGCCGAAGTGATCGCATCCACTTTTGATGAAAGTGCTGAAAGTCATGTGCATGCCGCAGAAATTGTGATCGAAAAAGCAAGAAGAATGGTTGAACATCAGCAGCATGTGGTCATCTTGCTCGATTCGATTACCCGTTTGGCACGGGCCTACAACACCACCATGCCAAACAGTGGCAAAATCCTCAGCGGTGGGGTGGAAGCAACTGCCCTGCAACGCCCGAAAAGATTTTTTGGTTCCGCCCGGAACATTGAGGGAGGTGGAAGCCTGACCATCCTAGGAACTGCCCTGGTTGAAACCGGCAGTAAAATGGATGAAGTTATTTTTGAGGAGTTCAAAGGAACTGGAAATATGGAGCTTCATTTAGACCGCGAACTTTCAAACAAACGAATCTTTCCGGCGCTCGACTTTGAAAAGAGTGGAACCCGTAAGGAGGAACTACTCTATCACCCCGACGAGTTAAATAAAATTTATGCTCTTCGCCGTTCAATGAAAGGGGTCCCCCCAGCAGAAGCGATGGAAATGTTTATTCAACGGGTGAAGAAAACCAAAAACAACCCCGAGTTCCTGATGGGGCTGGGCAGGTAGGTTTTTTGTTAGCCCGATTATAGAACCCTTGATGAACGTAACGGAGGAATTTCTTACCGAAGCATTCAAAGATCAGGGACTGGTTACTCAGGAATCGATTGAGCAAATTCTGGCGGAAGCAAAAGCGCAGACGGATAGTGAGAATCGGGCAGATAACGGGGTCGAATTTTTCAACTTATTGCTTGCCCAACTCGGGTTGTCCAAAGACGAGGTAGTCAATTTTTTAGGTGCGGAATTAAGCATGCCCACCACCGATTTATCGACCCTCAGTTTAACCCCAGAGGTGTTGTCTTTGCTCCCCGCAGAACACGCCCGTTTCTATGAAGCTATTCCTTTGGGCACGGATGGATCATCCATTGATATTGTTCTGGGAAATCCGCTCGATCATGACACCATTGACAACCTTTCCCACTTATTGGGGAAACCTCTAAATCCTTCCGTAGCTTACCGGGGAGATGTTTTGGATGCGATTCATCAAATCTATGGCTTGGACGAAAAGGAAAAGGAGAAGGACTTTTTCGACGGGTTAGGGCAGGGCGATATTGAAATTGAAGACAATGTTCGCCCGGAAGATGTGAGTGAGGAGGATGCTCCCATCATCAAATTTGTCCATTCAGTGATCAAGGATGCACTGGAAAAACGGGCTTCAGATATTCACATGGAGCCCTTGGAGAAAAAATTTAGGATTCGTTTTCGTATAGATGGAAAACTCATCGAACAACCTGATCCCCCCAAAAGGTTGCAACCTTCGATCCTTTCAAGAACCAAACTGATGGCCAATGTAAGCCTAGCCGAAAAGAGGGTGCCTTTGGATGGAAGGATCAATGTAAAGGTGGGTCAAAAGGTGATCGATCTTCGGGTGTCCACGCTGCCCACAGTTCATGGGGAAAGCATTGTCATGCGTATTTTGGATAAAGAAAGCCTGAGTTTAGGGCTTCCTCAACTGGGTTTCTTTTCGGATGACCAAACCACTTTTGAGAGAGTGATCAATATGCCGGATGGAATTTTTCTGGTTACTGGACCCACAGGTTCAGGGAAATCCACCACCCTGTACTCTGCTCTGAATGCGATCAATAAGCCCGACCGTAAGATCATTACCGTGGAAGACCCTGTGGAGTATGAAGTGCCTGGTATCAACCAGGTACAGGTCAGGACAGAGGTCGGGATGACTTTCTCTGCCGCTTTGCGGGCCATGCTCAGGCAGGCGCCCAATATTGTAATGGTGGGGGAGATTCGGGATTTGGAAACTGCGGAGATCGCCATCAATGCCTCCCTTACCGGGCATATGGTATTTAGTACCCTTCATACCAATGATGCACCCAGTGCGGTTTCCCGCTTGGTGGATATGGGGGTGAAACCCTTTTTGGTCTCTGCTTCTTTACGGGCCGCTCTCGCCCAACGATTAGTCCGTGCCATTTGCCAAAACTGCAAAGGGCCCTATGAGCCCACCTCCGCAGAACTTGCAGTTTTAGGGATCACGGAAGAGCAGGCAAGTGGGGCTACCTTTATGAAAGGTGCGGGCTGTGGTAAGTGTGGAGACAAGGGGTACCGGGGCAGAAAAGGAGTCTTTGAGATTTTTGAAGTGAACCAAGAAATTGAAGAAATGATTTATAACAATGTGAGCATTGTTGAGCTTCGCAACAAAGCCAGAGAGATGGGGATGCGGTCGATGCGCAACGATGGGTTCCGGAAAGTTCTTGCGGGAATTACCACATTGGATGAAGTCCTCATGGTAACCACGGAGGAAGAGTAATTTAGAAGATGCTGTTCGTAGACAATAATTCCGAAATTCGTGATCTTTTTAGGGAAGTGGAAGGGGTTTCCCAGCATGGGCTTGATGAACTGTTTGATCAGGATGTAATCGATGGCAGTCGCTCCTTTGCTGAAGCGGTCATTCAAGCGGGAATCATCCAGCGTGAAGAATTATTAAATTTGATCTCCCAGTACCTTGGGTACGAACTGCAAGTGGGCGAAGTGGGAGAGATTGAACCTGATGTTTTAGCGGTCATACCCCATGATACTGCCCGTCAATATGGGGTTGTTCCCCTTTACCTTTCTGAGGGGGGAGTCCATTTACTTGCTCTTGACCCCTTTAATTCTGCGATCATTGATGATCTCACTTTCGCTCTCAACCTGGAAATCTTTATCGTTGTTTGCGACCCCGTACAAATAACTGCATTGCTGGATCACTATTATGGTGAAGAGCAGACATCTATGAATGATCTGCTTGGGGATGTGGGCTTGGATCAATTTGAAAATTTAGACGATGCGAAGGAGGGCGATCTGGTTGATGCTGCAAATGAGACTCCGATTATTCGTTTTGTTAACTTGGTCATGCAACAGGCAATTCGGGCAAAGGCTTCGGATATTCACTTCGAACCCTTTGAGGATGAATTTCGTATCCGTTACCGGGTAGATGGTGCCCTTTACGAAATGTCGCCCCCTCCCAAAAGCCTGGCTTTACCTGTTATTTCTCGGGTGAAAGTAATTTCTGAACTGAACATCGCCGAGCATCGCATTCCTCAGGATGGACGAATCAAAATGACGATCGAGGGGAGGGCAGTTGACTTGCGTGTTTCCACCCTCCCCACCCAATTTGGGGAGAGTGTTGTTTTGCGGGTACTTGATAAATCAGCGGTCAACCTGGACCTTGACAACCTTGGTTTGCCCGAGAATGTAAAGTCGGGCATCAGGGGTGCAGTTCGTAGGCCTAACGGTATTTTTATTGTCACCGGACCCACCGGTTCGGGTAAAACAACCACGCTTTACAGTGCCCTTCGTGAGGTCAATGAAATAGACACTAAAATTCTGACCGCCGAAGACCCGGTGGAATATGAGATCGAGGGCATTATGCAAGTCCCTGTAAACCACCAGGTGGGGCTGGATTTTGCCCGGGCTTTGAGAGCCTTTTTACGACAAGATCCGGATAAGATCATGGTGGGAGAGATTCGTGATATTGAGACGGCAAGGATCGCGGTACAGGCTTCGCTCACCGGTCACGTAGTTCTTAGTACTCTTCATACCAACGACGCTCCCGGTGCCATTACTCGTTTGATTGATATGGGGCTGGAACCTTTCCTTCTCTCCGCTTCTCTGGAGTTTATTCTTGCGCAGCGTTTGGTTCGAAAGATCTGCTCGGGTTGTCAGCAGGAATTTGATCCTAAGAATGAGATGTTGCAAAATCTTGGCCTGTCCCGAAAAGATCTGGGGGACAGGAAGTTTTATTTTGGGTCTGGGTGTGATGCCTGCAACAATGGTGGGTATCGTGGCAGAACGGGCTTATTTGAAATGATCAAGGTGGGAGATTCCTTTCGCGAACTTATCAATTCTGGTGCAGCCACACTGGTACTGAAACAAAAAGCGATCGAGCAAGGTATGCGGACCTTGAGAGAGGACGGCCTGCGTTCCATTTTCGATGGGGAAACCACAGTGGAGGAAGTCTTGAAATATACCTGATTCCTCCGCAAGATAGGAAAAATTACTGATGGCTATTTTTGAATATGTTGCAACGGACCCAACCGGTAACTCGGTGGACGGTACTTTTGAAGCTACTGATGAGCAAGATGCCCGCAACATTCTTGCCCAGTACAACCTTACACCCTCAAAGCTTTCCTTACAAGGTGCTGCTCCTACAGCGAATAACCCCACAATGGATCTCAAAGGGGCGGGTGCGGAAACCAAAGACACTTCGGCCTCTTCGAAAAAACAAGCCAAGACCAAATCGAAAAAGAAAAAAAAGAAGTCCAGTATTCTTGATATTCAAATAGGGGGTGGGCCTACCAATGAGGATGTTTCCGTATTTACCCGGCAAATGTCTACCCTTATTCAGGCAGGGTTGCCCTTGCTGAGAAGCTTGGAGGTTATGATTAAACAGCAGGAAAAAAAGCCCAAGTTTAAATCTATGCTGGAGACGGTTGCTGAAAAAGTTTCTTCGGGTGGTACCTTGTCTGATGGTCTGGCCATGTACCCCAAAACCTTTGATAAATTATATGTCAATATGGTCAAGGCAGGGGAGGCAGGTGGAGTTCTCGATCTCGTTCTTACCCGGCTTGCTCAATTTCAGGAAAAATCCATACGGACGATTAAGAAGGTTAAGTCTGCTATGATTTATCCGTCTGTAATTATGTTTGTGGCACTGGCCATCGTTACCTTGCTGATGATGGTGGTGGTGCCACAGTTTGAGTCCATTTTCGAACAGATGCTGCGGGGGGCTCCCCTCCCTGGGCCCACTCAGATTGTGGTCGATATAAGTGATCTTTTTTCTTCCAACCCCATTTTAGTGCTGGGCGGTATGGCAGGCGTGGTTATTGGGGTGGTTCTGCTTAAAAAAACAAAGCAGGGTGCGAAAGGGTTTGATTGGTTGGGGTTGCATGTTCCGGTGGTTAAAGATGTGGTCAGCAAATCCAATATTTCTCGGATTACCAGGACTTTTGGCACCTTATTAAGCAGCGGAGTACCTATCCTGCAGGCTTTGCAAATTACTGGGGATACATTGACCAATGTATTTTTTGTCAAAGCGATGACCAATATTCACAATGCGGTTAGAGATGGAGAGTCGATGGCTGTACAAATGGACCGGGAGCCCGTTTTTCCCACGATGGTAACAAGTATGGTTGAAATTGGTGAGGAAACTGGAGAGCTGCCTGATATGCTCACCCGTATAGCAGATAATTATGATGAGGATGTCGACAATGCTGTGGCAGGGGTGACCTCTCTGATCGAGCCTGTGATGATTGTGTTTTTGGCAGTTGTTGTCGGCTTCATTGTGATCGCACTCTTTTTACCGATTGTATCCATTATCGAGAACCTCGGTTAATTTTTTGGGCTCAGGGATTGGTGCTCTCTTCGTTTTGCTCGAGCCACTGGCTGGCTTTATCCGGATCGGTTTGTTTCCATGCCTCGATGGCTTGCTGCATCGATCTTTCACGTAGGGATGGCTCAGAGATAGAGGAGGCCCAGCCCACGGCACCTTCGGGGTCAATTCCCTGAATTCTCGAAACAAATGTGGCGATCGCTGGATCGTTCTCAGAAGAAGAAGGCTGTGAATTTAACCATTCTGCGGTTGCTGCTGGATCGACCAATGCCCACCTCCCGGTAAGCTCGCTCATTGCGTGGGCTTTCTTTTTGGGGTTTGGTAAGTTGTCGATCCAGGTAGCCGCAGTTCGTGGGTCTTGGTTTGCCCACTGGTGAATTAAGTTTTCCATCACCCGATAGGCTCCCGGCTCGTCATTCATGGACTTCGCCCACACGGCAGTGGCAGTTAAATCCTGCTGGGCAAGTCTTGCCCCCATTTGCCCAAGGATGGTCTCTCTCATTCTCGGATCATCTTTAGGGTAACTTTCTGCCCACAGGATGCCCTGATCTACGCCCCGTTGGGAAAATTTTTCGGCTAGGATACTGGAGGACTGCCAGCGGGCGGAACCTTTCGGTAAGGTGAGAAATAGCCGGTTTGCAGCATCCAGGTCCGTTTCCATCAAGCCTTTGACAATGCCTACAAGCAAAGGATTATCTCCATTTTTTCCTGCTGGATGATTTTGATTGGCCCAAGCAATGGCTGCTTTTTCATCTTTTACTGCCCATCCCGCGAGGGCTTCGGAAATCCCAAACCTTCGTTCACTTTTCGCATCTAGGGAAGTGGATGCGTAGGCAAGGGCACCTTCTGGGTCAAAGTTCACCCAGCTTCTCATGAGCAGCTTCATTTCCAGATGCCTGCCATAGCCACCTGGCAGCTCTTCAAACGCCTGTACCACCTCTTTGACATTGCTTCGATCCATGGACCGGACTGCATCGAGGTAGGAACCGAGCCTTTCCACAATATCCCCACCTTGCATGATACGCTGAAGGTTGGGAGGCATCTCGGGAGATTTTGTGGGTGAAGGTTGATCTGCCGCTGAATGAAAAGTTTTAGACTGGTCCGTTTGTTTTTTTACTTTGTTTGGAACCGAGCCATTTAAATTTTTTGCGGATTTGGCAATGTCGCTGGGATAGGGATCAGGACGGTCCGTTGAGCCCAGTTTCAGACCAATATAAAAAAACAGTGCTAATGATCCGATCCATGGAACTGCTATTGTAAGAAATAATTTCATACGAAAAGATTTCTTAAGCTAAATGTGGAAAATTTGGGGAGCAAGCGGAACCTTTTGCCAACTATGCCAAGGGGGAGTGGGATTGCATTGAGAAAAGAATTTAAAATTCTTTGGAAATACTTAGGCCAATGATGCGGGGTGCACCTACTACCCCAGGAGCTCCGCTTAGGCTTGTCACAAGAGAGGAATAATACTCTTCATCTGTGAGATTGGTTCCATAGAGATTGAGGTCCCAATCGTTTAGAGAATAAGCAATGGATGCATTCCATAAAGTGTAAGAATCGTTGACCGTTTCCGAAGCCGTCTGATCAAGGTAATGAATTTTTCCGATATGAGTGACCCCAGTTGTCCAACTAAGATTCTCATTCACTAGATTGGTTAACGAAAGACTGAGGGTTTGCTCAGGAGTAAAAGGAACATCTTTAGCCGAAAAATCATGGGGGCCTAAGATGGGGTTCACTGGAGCAAATGGATCATCTGCAGGATTATAGCTTAAGCCTGCGTGCTTTTTGATCTCCCCATCAACCATTCCATAAGCCCCTTTGATTACCCAATCTTCAAATGGCTTTGTATAGAAATCTAGCTCAAATCCCCTTAGCTCCACCTCTTCCGCATTATCCACAAAATAATCGAATGCTCCCGATGGTTTTTCGAATTGGTAATCGGAAATTTCATTCCAGAAAAAACTTATTGAAAGACCAGACGCTTGATCGTCCCCTTCGTAGGAAAACCCAAATTCATTTCCCCAAATTTTCTCTTCTTTGTATTCGAGACTCACAACTCCAGCGGCAATAAGCCCAGTTGAGTCAACAAAAGGCGAAAAACCACCCGGTTTTTCAGTTAAGGATGATTTGAAGAAGGCAGCAAAGTTTTGGTTGAGATCGTTTCTTAAGCTGATGGTTGGACTCAACCAGGTGTAGTCTTTATTAGCAGAAATATCACTGGGAGAGGGTGATAGGGAATTTACTTTTGATCTTTGTAAGTCTCGAGAGACATGATCGACCCTTAGGCCGATTTCGCAGCTAACACCTTCGCTCAATTTTCTGGATATTTGAGTGCTTAGGGCAAATGATTCGGTCTCAATTTCGTAACTGGTGGTTGAGCTCGCCGGTAACATGACACCCGCATTAAAATAAGTTGGGTTGGTTTGGGCAACAGTAGGCATGGGGTAGTTTCTCTCTGCTTTTCCGGTAACCTCATTGGTGCTGGCAATCATCATGACGGACCAAGGAAATGAAGAATCTTCCTCCGAGAAAAAAGAGAGCTCTTCGTTCCAACCATCATGCTTTTCCTCAATCCTTGAGGTTGAGGAGATTGGATTACCAACAGCATCGAGGATTGCAGATAATTGAGCCAAGCCCATGTCTGCATAGTTGAGATCGAGAATATTAGGGTCCAATTTCCATTGGTTATGGGATGTAACAGATTTGATGCCCCCAAACCCCGTTTTGGAACTTACTTTGATGTGTTGGCTATTCGAGCTTATTGCACCAATTTCATTTTGTTCCGAGTTTCTTTGGTAAAATCCAGATGCTGAATTGCGGTGCACCACGGGTTGAGCTCCCAGATCAAACTCCTCCCATGTTCCACCAATCCCAATTTCCAAACCGTCGGAGGTCGTGAAACCAAAGCCAAGCCGACCGTTCCAGCTTTCAGAGGTTGCATCCTTGCCGGAGGGGTTGCGGTTGTCTGCAAAACCATCGCTCTCACTACGGTTGAGCCCAAAATAATAAGAGGACCGTTCGCCAGTCGGCCCATCAGCCAGTACGCGATAGTTCTGAGTATTGAAGCTTTCATATGAAGCATAGAGTTTGGAACGATGTGTATCACCTGCTTTTCGGGTGGTAATGTTTAGGATGCCCCCTGGTGTATTTTTCCCAAAACGATGTCCGTGATACCCTTTCAAAACTTCAACAGCATCCACATCAAAGAGGGTGTTTGAAAAAGTGGAGGTGCTGCCAGAGGGTACCCCATCCACATAGAGAGCGACACCTGGATCTCCAAATAACTGAGAATTACCAACCCCCCGAAGTGTTATGATATCCCCATAGGATTGGATGCCATTTGAGTTGATGTACAAACTGGGGGATAGCCCGGAAAGGTCAGAAATAGAGGAGACCTGACGAGATTCAATTTCGGTTCCGCTCAGCACAGCCGATCGAGAAAGATCTAAATCATTGAGGGTGAATCCGTCTACTTTGAACTCATCAAGCGTTTCAGGAGATTGTCCAAAAGTAAGGCTTGATGCAATCCAGGCATGAACGAAGGAAAAAAGAAGGAATTGAGTAGCTGTTTTGTTCATTTTACTGAAGAACCTAATGGCATGAAGAGGTGAAAAATTCAACGAGAATAGCCAAATTCCCTTAACTTTGAATGTTGTAAATAAGCTAAGTTTCCAGGGAAGAAATAATTTCCTCTGCAATATTAAGAGATGCAGTCGCTGCTGGGGAGGGGGCATTG
>Ga0181591_10005293_pt1 | contig 11221 bp, 10 predicted proteins | sample 071ome_33_FD_133757 | JGI IMG/M metagenome (GOLD analysis project Ga0181591, IMG submission 133757) | Coastal salt marsh microbial communities from the Groves Creek Marsh, Skidaway Island, Georgia - 071412AT metaG (megahit assembly) | ecosystem: Environmental > Aquatic > Marine > Intertidal...
ATCAGACAGTCCCTATTTGCGCGGGTTCTCCGATGATTTGGTGATGCCCGTCAGCCGTTGGACGGAAATGCGCCGCCCCGAGATCGAGGCCGCGGGCCTGCCCGTTTTGCTCGACAGTCCCGAAGTTGGCCCTGCCTTAGTCGAAGATAGCGCACATCGCGCGCTCTATATCTTCAATCATCTTGAATATGATAGCACCACCTTGGCCGAAGAATATCAACGTGATCTGGGCAATGTGCAGGTGGACGGGGCCAGTATCGCCCTGCCCGTCAATTACTTCCCTCACGATGATCCAAGCCAAAAGCCGCTCAACCGCTGGCGCAGCCATGCCCATCTTCTATTCGGCAATTGGATTTCGGAAATCTATCTGACGACACCCTTTGATATGGCGCGCATTGGTCAAGACAGCACCGATCTGCGGCGGTGATAGACGGGCGCAAGATGCGTCCCTATATTCATCCCAGACTGCACTGGGAAATTGGCCATGATTGATAGAAAACCATTTGATGGCGCCATTACGCGCTATTTTGAAGACGATGCGCCTGAGGCGATCCGCGCGGCCCTAAAGACGGCCGAGACTTCCGACATTCTTGATCCGACTTATCCCTATGCTGCGCGGATGCAAAATAGTCTCTACATGGCTGAAATGACCGCGTTGCAAATCGAACTGGCAAAATTTCACGCATGGGTGCGCGAAACAGGGCAACGGATTGCCGTGATTTTCGAGGGGCGCAATGCCGCAGGCAAGGGTGGCGCGATTGCGCGCGTCATGGAAAACCTAAACCCGCGGGTGGCGCAAATTGTGGCCTTGTCGAAACCTAGCGAAACGGAAGCGGGGCAATGGTATTTCCAACGCTATATTCAGCATCTGCCAAGCCGCGGGCAAATTCGGCTCTTTGATCGCTCATGGTATAATCGGGGCGTGGTGGAACATGTGTTCGGGTTTTGCACGCCCGCGCAACGCGAGGCCTTTTTTGCCCAAGCCCCACGGTTCGAGGATATGCTGCTTGAGGATGGGATCAGCCTGACGAAAATCTGGCTCAATCTGGGCCGTGCCGAACAACTGCGCCGCTTTTTGGCGCGTGAAAATGACCCGCTCAAACATTGGAAACTGTCGCGTATCGATGTCGATGGTCTGGCGAAATGGCACGAATACAGCGCCGCGATCCGCGAAACCCTAACCCGCACCCATACCGCGACAGCGCCGTGGCATGTGATCCGTGCCGATGATAAACGCCGCGCGCGTTTGGCGGTGATCCGACAGATTCTCAGCCAGTATGACTATCCAGAAAAAGACCCCAACCTTGCGTCCGCCCCCGATCCTGCCATAAGTGGCGGGCCTGAGGCTTGGACAGATCAAGGGGACAATGCGTAAACAGGGCTATCATCACGGCAATTTGCGTCAAGCCTTGGTTGAGGCCGCTTTGCGGTTGATCACCGAAAAAGGCCCCGCAGGTTTTACCTTGGCCGAGGCAGCCAAAGATGCGGGCGTGACCCCTGCCGCCGTGTATCGCCATTTTCAAGGCCGTGAAGAATTGATCACCGAGGCAGCCTTGCAAGGTCACGCGATCTTTCGCGAGGCGATGGAGGCCGCGTTCAACAGCAAATCAGCCCCTCTGGCCGCATTTGAGGCCACGGGCCGCGCTTATTTGCGTTTTGCGCAATCTTATCCTGGTCACTACATGGCCATGTTTGAAAGCGGCCTTTCGGCCAATGCCCATCCTGATTTGGCCCGTGCATCAGAAAGATCCCGCGCGATTTTGGAACGGGCCGCCGAGGCACTTAGCGCACAATTGCCCGCCGACAGACGCCCGCCTGCATCTATGTTTACCGCACATATCTGGGCCATGAGCCACGGGGTGGTCGAACTCTTTGCGCGCGGTCGCGAGGGCGGCAATGCCCCCTTCCCCGCCGAAGACCTTCTTGAGGCAGGGATCGGGATTTATCTGCGCGGTCTTGGCCTGCTCGACAAAGACTGTTAGCGCAGGACACAGGAGGCGTCACGCAGTGCCAAAAAAATGGCACTGGCCCGTAAAATTTACACAAATGTGACGATCTCTCTTTAAGGAACGCAAGAAAACCCTTATAGTCCAAATACTTGGATATGCGCGCAGGATAAATGCAATGGATTGGGATCGTTTACGGATCTTTCACGCTGTGGCGGATGCAGGCAGTTTGACCCATGCGGGGGACGTGCTGCATCTCAGCCAATCGGCGGTGTCGCGCCAAATTCGATCCTTGGAAGACGAATTAAACGCAACCCTGTTTCATCGTCACGCGCGCGGTTTGATCCTGACCGAGCAAGGCGAATTGCTTTTCGATGCCACGCGCCATATGGCAAAGCGTCTTGATGCCGCCGCCGCCCGCATTCGCGACAGCGAAGAAGAGGTATTCGGTGAATTGCGCGTGACCACCACCATCGGCTTTGGCTCGCTATGGTTGGCACCGCGCCTGCCCGCGCTTTATGAAAAATATCCCAATCTCAAGATTGATTTGATGCTTGAGGAGCGGGTGCTGGATTTGCCAATGCGCGAGGCCGATGTGGCCATCCGCATGAAGGAACCCAGCCAAGCGGATCTCATTCGCAAGCGTTTAATGAATATTCGCATGCGCCTTTACGCATCGCCCCAATATCTCGAACAAAACGGCGTTCCCCAAACACTTGAGGATTTGCGCGACCATCGCCTGATCAGTCAAAATGCAACGGCGGCACAGGTCTCCTCAGGTGCGCTTTTGGTGCGTCAGCTGATGTCTTATGAAATTGGCAGCTTCTTGACTGTAAATAACTATTTTGGGGTGCTGCAGGGCGTCATCCATCACCTCGGCATTGGGGTCTTGCCCGATTACCTGACCCAAGACTTTCCCAATTTGGTGCGCGTTCTCGACACTGTCGAAAGCAATGATGTGCCCGTTTTCCTTGCCTATCCCGAAGAACTGCGGCAGTCTAAACGCATCGAGGCCTTCCGCGAATTTGTGACCGAAGAAATCATCGCACATCGCCGCAAAGAACGGGACGGAAACGTCTAAATGGCCCGAACTCCTGCGTGACATTTCCGCCATGACCCTGTGTGATATGCGCCACATGCATAGCGGGTTTGCATTCTTGTGGCGGGATTTTTCTTGATACTTCGCAAAGTGATCATTAATTGGGCAGTAGTGATGACATTTGCACAAAGTGTCATGACTACCTCCCTGTTGGACTTCGGCCGAGACTTGTCTCGGCCTTTTTTTTGGCCAAAGCGCAAGATGCGGCTTTTGCAAAACCTGTGCCCCGCCCCCCTTTCCCCTCGCGCGCCTATGCCGTAAAGACGGGGTGTCTGCGCGCCATTGCGCCTCGCCACAGGAACGATACCCCATGACCGAACCCGAAATCACCCCCGAGTTGATCGCAGCACATGGCCTTAAGCCTGATGAATATGAGCGCATCCTCGAGATTATCGGACGTATCCCGAATTTCACGGAACTTGGCATTTTTTCGGCCATGTGGAACGAGCATTGCTCGTATAAATCTGCGAAAAAATGGTTGCGCACCCTACCAACCGAAGGGCCGCAGGTCATTTGCGGGCCAGGAGAGAACGCAGGCATTGTCGATATTGGCGATGGACAGGCGGTCGTGTTCAAAATGGAAAGCCACAACCACCCCTCCTATATCGAGCCCTATCAGGGCGCGGCCACGGGCGTAGGTGGGATTTTGCGCGATGTTTTCACAATGGGCGCGCGTCCAATTGCGGCGATGAATGCACTCTCCTTTGGTGCGGTAGATCACCCCAAAACACGCTCTTTGATCCATGGGGTTGTGCGCGGTGTTGGCGGCTATGGCAACAGCTTCGGCGTCCCCACTGTAGGGGGCGAGTTGCGCTTTGACGCGGCATATAATGGCAATTGCTTGGTCAATGCCTTTGCCGCTGGTCTGGCTGAGACGGATAAGATTTTCTATTCCGCCGCCTCTGGCGTGGGGATGCCTGTTGTTTATTTGGGCGCCAAGACAGGACGTGACGGGGTTGGCGGGGCCACGATGGCCAGCGCCGAATTTGACGACACGATTGAAGAAAAGCGCCCAACTGTTCAGGTTGGCGACCCTTTCACAGAAAAGCGCTTGCTTGAGGCATGCCTTGAATTGATGGCCTCAGGTGCGGTGATCTCGATCCAAGATATGGGCGCCGCAGGCCTGACCTGCTCTGCGGTCGAGATGGGGGATAAGGGCGGCTTGGGGATCAAGCTGCAACTTGATCATGTGCCGCAGCGCGAGCCCAATATGACCGCCTATGAAATGATGCTCTCCGAAAGCCAAGAGCGTATGTTGATGGTGCTACGCCCTGAAAAAGAGGCAGAAGCGCGCGCCATTTTTGAAAAATGGGATCTCGATTTTGCCATTGTCGGGGAAACGATTGCTGAAGACCGCTTCGTGATCATGCACGGCAATGCAGTTAAGGCGGATTTGCCGCTGTCGAAACTGTCCTCTACGGCACCAGAATATGATCGCCTTTGGGTCGAAACCCCTGTCGCCGAGGCGGTGGATTTCATCCCAGAAATCGACCCGATTGATGGGTTAAAGGCGCTTTTGTCTTCGCCCAATTACTGCGGGCGCGGCTGGGTCTATCAACAATATGACACCCAAGTTGGCGCAGACACGATCCGCACGCCGGGCTATGGGGCGGGCGTTGTGCGTGTGGCAGGCACGAATAAGGCGTTGGCATTCACCTCGGATGTGACACCGCGCTATGTCAAAGCGAACCCCTTTGAGGGCGGCAAGCAGGCCGTGGCTGAGGCCTATCGCAACCTTGTCTCTGTAGGGGCAACACCGCTTGCAACCACCGACAACCTGAATTTTGGAAACCCTGAAAAGCCCGAAATTATGGGCCAATTCGTGGGTGCCATTAAGGGCATTGGCGCGGCCTGTTCAGCGCTCGACACCCCAATCGTTTCGGGCAATGTCAGCCTTTACAATGAAACCGATGGCAGCGCGATCCTGCCCACTCCCACGATTGGGGCGGTTGGTTTGATTGCGGATATTGACCGCGACCTGATCAACGGAACGGCACGCGAAGGTCACTGGGCGCTTTTGATCGGGGAAACCCAAGGTCATTTGGGCCAATCTGCGCTATTGGCCGAAGTGTTCCATCGCGTTGAGGGCGATGCCCCCTCTGTGGATCTTGAGGCAGAGCGGAAAGCGGGCCAATTTATTCTCGACAATCGCGAAATGATTTCGGCGTGTAATGACCTCTCGGATGGCGGGCTTGCCTTGGCTGCGTTTGAGATGGCCGCAGCCTCGGACACGGGTGTAACATTGGACGCAAGCGATGCGGCCAGCTTGTTTGGCGAAGATCAAGGGCGCTATTTGATTGCCTGCTCGACCGATAAGGCCGAAGCCTTGATGGTTGCCGCGGGCCAAGTGGGCCTTCAGATCACCACGGTTGGTAAATTTGGCGGCGACCAGATTACCATCGGCGGCTCTAGCGAAAGCCTTGATGCGCTTCGGGCCCTATCCGATGGCACGCTGTCCCGCCTGTTTGACTGACCCATAATGCGCCCCCAACAGGCCCCTTGTTTGGGGCCATTTCGGGGCTTAGATTAGACGTAACAGACCGGAATTCATGAGGGCAGATATGGCAATCACAGCACAAGACATCGAGGATCTAATCCGCGCATCCTTTCCCGAAGCGCAGATCACGGTTGAGGGTGATGATGGCCAGCATTTCGCTGCTCAAGTGATTGATGCCAGCTTTAAGGGCATGAACCGCGTGGCCCAACAACGCGCTGTTTATGCCGCCCTCAAAGGCAAAATGGATGGCAGCGCGGGCGAATTGCACGCGCTCGCCCTCACCACCCGCGCCCCCGATTAAAAGGAAGACCCAGATGAGCGTAGAAGATCAGATCAAAGAGATGATCACGAAAAATGACGTGGTCTTGTTCATGAAAGGCACAAAATCCATGCCACAATGCGGGTTTTCCAGCCGCGTGGCAGGTGTTCTGAATTACATGGGCGTGGAATTTGCCGATGTGAATGTGTTGGAAGATGAAAATATCCGCCAAGGGATCAAGGATTTCTCAGATTGGCCTACGATCCCGCAACTCTATGTGAAGGGCGAATTCGTGGGCGGCTGCGATATCATCACTGAGATGACCCTCTCAGGCGAGCTGGACGCGATGTTTGACGCGCAAAATGTCAGCTATGACAAAGACGCAGCAGATAAAATTCGCGAGGCAAACGCCTGATTTCGTTTGATATTATGAAAAAAAGGCGCGTTAGGTTTTGCCTGACGCGCCATTTTTTATTTCTTTTTCGTATCCCCCTTGCGCACATGTTTGCTTAGGCGCGAGGGAATGGATTTTTTGCGATCCTTGTAGGGGTTTTTATCCGCTTGGCTGCGCATGAACAGACGGATCGGCACACCAGGCATGTCAAAACTATCGCGCAACCCGTTTACCAAATAGCGCGAATAGCTTTCAGGCAGCTTTTCTGGCATCGAACACATCACAACAAACGAGGGCGGGCGCGCTTTGGCTTGGGTCATATAGCGCAGACGAATACGCCGCCCTGATGGTGCGGGCGGTGGATGCGCCTCGATCATTTCCCCCAACCATCGGTTCAGCGTGGCTGTTGGCACTCGGCGGTTCCAAATCGTGGCGGCGTTAATGATTGCCGCATGCAGTCGATCTAGCCCTTTGCCTGTCTTGGCCGAAACCGTGACCATCGACACGCCTTTGATTTGCGGCAATAATTTTTCAAGACGATCCCGCAGGAATTTGAGTTTTTCCTGCTTCTCATCCTCAACATCCCATTTGTTTACCGCAATCACCACCGCGCGCCCCTCACGCTCGGCCAGATCAGCGATGCGCAAATCTTGCGCCTCAAATGGAATGGCCGCATCTAGCAAAACCACGACCACTTCGGCAAATTTGACAGCACGCAGACCATCGGCCACAGAGAGCTTTTCCAGTTTTTCCTGCACGCGGGCGCGTTTGCGCATCCCTGCCGTGTCGAAAATCCGCATCGGCACCCCATCCCATGTCACTGGAAGGGAGATCGCATCACGGGTGATCCCCGCCTCGGGGCCAGTGAGCAAACGCTCTTCCCCCAAGATTTGGTTGATGAGGGTGGATTTGCCTGCATTGGGGCGGCCGATAACGGCGATTTGCAAAGGCCGCTCAAGCGTTAATTCGCGCAGGCCCCCTTCCTCAGTTTCATCTTCATCAAGCTCGATATCAGTTTCTGGGCTGTAATCCTCGGCTTCCTTCGCCTCAATCAGCGGGGCAAGGGCCACGGCCAATTCGCCCATACCTTCGCCATGCTCAGCGGATAGGGCTAAAGGCTCGCCCAAGCCCAGTTCATAGGCCTCAAGCCACCCTGCCTGCCCTGCCCGTCCTTCGGATTTATTTGCGCCCAAAAGAACAGTGACACCGCGCTTGCGCAGTAGATCGGCAAAGGCATGATCGGTCGGCGTCAGGCCTGTGCGCGCGTCAATCAAAAACAGGCACGCATCCGCCATATCGACCGCCCGCTCTGTCAGGCGGCGCATACGGCCTTGCAGACTGTCATCTGTGGCCTCCTCAAGGCCCGCCGTGTCAACCACCGTGAACCGCATCGACCCAAGCCGCGCCGCGCCTTCGCGCAGATCACGGGTGACACCGGGTTGATCATCAACCAAGGCAAGGCGCTTGCCCACCAAACGATTGAACAAGGTGGATTTGCCCACATTGGGCCGACCAATAATGGCGAGGGTAAAGCTCATGATCTCGACAGTGTAAAATTCCTAAGACCCGTCCCCTATCTTAAGGCAGAGCCGAAGGAAAGCCCAAGCAAATCTCGACCGCTATTTTGCGCGGCGCAGCATCAGATCGAACCGCTCAAGAAACCGCGAACGATCCGCCTTGGCAAAGGGGCGCGGGCCGGAAGGGGCGCCCTCCTGCGGCAGGCCAGCCCGCAAATCAGCCATAAGCGCCCGTGTTGCCACCTGCGCGCCGATTGTGTCCATTGTATAGGCATCCCCCTTGGGCGAAATCACCTGTGCGCCTGATTTCAACGCGCGTTCCGCCAAAAGAATATCGCCAGTCACCACGATATCACCCGCTTCAAGCCCGGCTATGATCGCATCATCAGCGGCATCAAACCCGTCCGCCACCAGATGCATCGCCAAAAGCGGGTGATCGGGCAGACGCAAATATTGATTGGCCACAAAGCGCAATCCAATCTTGTGGCGCAGCGCCACGCGAATAGCCTCTTCGCGCACGGGACAGGCATCTGCATCCACAAAAACCATCGGAGAGCTTGGCCTTGGCATTTCAGTTTTAAGGGCATCTTCCGTCATTTTCACGTCTCCCGCGTCTGATGTGCGCGAATCTTCCAATTTCCGCCCGCGGGAAAAAAATCGTCTAGCGGGGCATTTTGCAGAAAAATGTAAGGCGAATAGGCTCAATTCCCTCTATCCACAGGCGAATGATCCGCAAATCCGCGCAAATGCGGTTCAATTCCCCGCCGTTATGGGTCGTTTTCTCTTTCCAACCCCGTAAGCTGGCATTAATTCTTATCCATCTGGGGTAATAACAACAACTTGGGAGTTCTTCATGAAAAAACTTTTGCTGGCTTCGGCCGCCTCCTTGGCGCTTGCGTCCATGGCAACCGCACAAGAGGTAAAGATCGGCACTGTTGTGGGCTTTACAGGCCCGCTTGAATCGCTTGCGCCTGACATGGCTGGTGGCTCGGAATTGGCGATGAACGAAGTGAACGCAAGCGGCAATTTCCTGAACGGCGCGACTGTTGTCTCCGTGCGCGGCGACAGCACGTGTATTGACGCGGCCGCTGCAACCGCTGTTGCAGAACGCCTCATCACATCTGATGGCGTCAGCGGGATTGTCGGCGCGGATTGCTCGGGCGTCACCAACGCAATGCTGCAAAACGTAGCTGTGCCAAACGGCATGGTCATGGTGTCCCCATCCGCCACTTCGCCTGCGCTGACCACCGTTGAAGACAATGGCCTCTTCTTCCGCACCGCGCCTTCTGACGCGCGTCAGGGTGTTGTGATGACCGAAGTGATCATGGATCGCGGCATCAAATCCGTGGCTGTGACCTATACCAACAACGATTACGGCCAAGGCTTGGCTGATAGCTTTGCCGCAGCATTCGAAGCTGCAGGTGGCACTGTGACCCTCGTTGCAGCGCATGAAGATGGCCGTGCGGATTACTCTGCAGAAGTAGGCGCCTTGGCGGCTGCGGGCGGTGACGCATTGGTCGTTGCAGGCTATGTGGATCAGGGCGGCTCGGGCATCATCCGCGCGGCGCTGGATTCTGGCGCGTTTGAAACCTTCGTCTTCCCTGACGGCATGGTATCTTCCGCCCTCGTTGAAAATTTTGGCAGCGAGATTGATGGCTCCTTCGGCCAGCACCCTGGCACCGATAGCGAAGGTGCATCGATTTTCGAAACCCTCGCCTCTGAAGCAGGGTTCGATGGCACCCAGCCTTTCGCAAAAGAATCCTATGACGCAGCAGCATTGATCATGTTGGCCATGCAGGCCGCAGGCTCAAGCAACCCTGCCGATTACGCAGGCGAGATCATGGATATCGCAAACGCCCCAGGCACACCAATCCTGCCTGGTGAATTGGGCAAAGCCTTGGAATTGATCGCAGCGGGTGAAGACATCGACTATGTTGGTGCCTCTGCCGTTGAATTGATCGAGCCAGGTGAATCCGCGGGCAACTATCGCGAGATCGAAATCTCTGGCGGCGAGATCACAACAGCACGCTTCCGCTAAGTTGATCTAATCAAGACCAACGGGCAGCCCGGAGTGATTTCCGGGCTGCTTCGTTTAAAGGATGCGGGACAAGCGATGATTACTGTCGAAAATCTGCACAAACATTTTGGCGGCTTTCACGCCGTGGATGGCGCAAGCCTGACAATTGAAACAGGCTCTATCACGGGTCTGGTTGGCCCCAATGGCGCGGGAAAGACCACGCTGTTTAACGTGATTGCGGGCGTTTTGCCCCCGACATCGGGCCGCGTTGTCATGGATGGCGAGGATATTACGGGCCTTCCGCCCCACGAGCTATTTGGCAAGGGATTGCTGCGCACATTTCAGATCGCGCATGAATTCTCATCCATGAGCTGCCGCGAGAACCTGATGATGGTGCCAAGCGGTCAATCGGGGGAAACCCTGTGGAACACATGGTTCGGTCGCAAACGCATCGCCGAAGAAGAGCGCGCGCTGAAAGCCAAGGCCGATGAGGTGTTGGAGTTTCTGACCATTTCCCATCTCGCAGATCATCCGGCAGGAGCGATTTCTGGTGGCCAAAAGAAGCTGCTGGAACTGGGACGCACGATGATGGTGGATGCAAAAATCGTGTTTCTGGACGAGGTGGGTGCAGGCGTTAACCGCACGCTGTTGAACACGATCGGCGATGCGATCATCCGCCTGAACAAAGAGCGCGGATATACATTCTGCGTCATTGAACATGACATGGATTTCATCGGGCGGCTTTGTGTCCCTGTGATCGTGATGGCCGAAGGGCGCGTTTTGGCCGAAGGCACATTGGACGAGATCAAAGCCAATGACGATGTGATTGAGGCCTATCTTGGGACAGGTCTAAAAAATAAGGACAAGATCGGGGCATGAGCGAGACATCACCCTTTTTGATCGGCGAGGCGATGACGGGCGGATATGGCAAAGGGGCCGATATCCTGCACAGTTGCACCATCGCGGTCGAGCGCGGCGAGATCGCCGTCATTGTGGGCCCTAATGGCGCGGGCAAATCGACCGCCATGAAGGCGGTCTTTGGCATGCTGTCGCTGCGCGAGGGGCGTGTTGTGTTGGACGGGGATGATATCACTGCACTTTCGCCGCAAGATCGCGTTGTGCGCGGGATGGGGTTTGTGCCGCAAACCAATAACATCTTCACCTCTATGACAGTCGAAGAAAATTTGGAGATGGGTGCCTATATCCGCCGCGATGATTTTCGCGACACGATGGAACAGGTCTATAGCCTCTTTCCAATCCTAAAAGACAAACGCCGCCAAGCGGCGGGCGAATTATCAGGCGGGCAGCGTCAACAAGTGGCCGTGGGTCGCGCGCTGATGACCAAGCCGAAAGTGTTGATGTTGGATGAGCCGACCGCAGGTGTTTCGCCCATTGTTATGGACGAGTTATTTGACCGCATCATCGAAGTGTCCCGCACGGGCATCCCCATTTTGATGGTCGAACAAAACGCCCGTCAGGCGTTGGAAATCGC
>Ga0181591_10005300_pt1 | contig 11215 bp, 13 predicted proteins | sample 071ome_33_FD_133757 | JGI IMG/M metagenome (GOLD analysis project Ga0181591, IMG submission 133757) | Coastal salt marsh microbial communities from the Groves Creek Marsh, Skidaway Island, Georgia - 071412AT metaG (megahit assembly) | ecosystem: Environmental > Aquatic > Marine > Intertidal...
AAAGTCACAAGTTGGGACTATAGATTTAATAATCTTTGTAATTTTAAATGTCGAATGTGTGGGGACATGCTTAGTTCTAGTTGGGAAGCAGAAGAAAGACTTCACAATATGTGGGATCCTAAAAAGACATCTCAGATGTGGATGAGAGACGATATAAGGGCAGAAATAGAAAAATTTCATGATAAAGTAGTTGTCAAAGAATTTGCTAAAGCAGTGGAATCTAAAACTATTAAAGAAATATACTGGTGCGGGGGTGAACCTTTGATGTGGAAGATACATTGGGAATCAATGAAAAGAATTTTAGAATTAGGATACCAAGATGAAGTATCTATAAGATACAATTCAAATATGAGTAAAATAAAATATTTTGGCATGAATTTGTTTGACGATATACTTTCTAAGTTTCCATACTGGAATATACTTGCTTCTATCGATGGTGCTAACGAAGTTGGCGAATATGTTAGAACTGGTCTTAAATTTAATGAATGGCTGAAAAACATGAAACATGCAAGAAAATTTGTTAGACATAGAAAACAATTGCGTATGGATCTAACAATTACTATGCCTGGGATGGTTGGTTTACAAGAAATGTTAGACACTGCAGAAGAACTTGATGTTGATCTTCTGGCAAAAAGAGTTTTTGGATTTAGTGCAGATAATATATGGTCACCAATGTGTTTACCAAGGAACCTACTTAATGATATTGTTGATGAGTTTGTTGAAAAAAATAAAAAAAGATTAACAAAACACACATATTTTTTTTCTGCCTTACAAGATTTAAAGAAAAAACCCACCTATGATCAAACCTACAAAGAACAGTATAATGAAGGACTAGTAAAAGGAAAAAGGCGTGTTTTAAAATTAGATAAAATAAGAAATACAGATATTGAAAACATTCTCAAAAAAGATTTAAGGATTTTAAAATGGTGGCAAAGTATATAAAATCAAATATCTGTCCTCTTCCATGGACGCATTTAGAAGTAGATGTCAACGGAGGAGCGTCACCTTGTTGTTTATACAAAGGATCTGTACCTGATGTAAAAGTTTATAAGCAAAATTTAACAAGCATTCAACAAACAGAATATATGAAAAATCTTAGACAAAAGTTTAAGGATGGTAAACGTCCTACAGGTTGTCAAAGTTGTTGGCAAGAAGAAGATGCTGGAAAAACTTCAAAAAGAATGAACAGCATCTACAAAATGAAAAAAAGTTTAGAAAATTGGACTCCTGATAGCGAGCCAACTTTAAAGTTTATTGATTTTAAACTAGGTAATGTGTGTAATTTAAAATGCAGAATATGTGGTTCATGGAGTTCAAGCAAATGGGCACAGGAAGAACTAGACTATGGTGAGAATCCTGTGGCGAGAAAAAATCTTAAAGAAGGTGGTTGGCCAAAACGTAACCCTCAGTTTTTTGAAGACCTTAAAAAAGATCTTAAAGATGTAGAATATTTTGAATTTACAGGTGGCGAACCTTTTATGATACGAGATCATTTTAAAATCCTTATGCACTGTGTTGAAAAAGGCTATGCAAAAAATATAGATATACACTATAACACTAATGGCACACAATTACCTCCGCCTGAGATATTTGATCTTTGGTCCTATTTCAAACATGTAGAAGTTGCATTCAGTATAGACGATATTGGGCCACAATTTGAATATCAAAGACATCCTGCAAACTGGAGAGAAGTTGGTGCTAATCTAGTCAAATGGAAAGAAAGAAAAACAGAAAATATGGATTTTCAAATTTGCACGACTGTTAGTATTTTTAATATTTTTAGTTTGGCAAAAATTGCTTTTTGGGTAGCACAATATCAACCTAAATTTTTTTATGTAAACACTTTGTTTGATCCAGATTATTTTAATATTCAAACACTTCCTAAAAATGTTAAAGAAATTGTTATGACGAGATACGGAATGCTAAAAGATTTCAAACCAACATTGAATTTTATGAATGCTGTTGACAGAGATTCACCTGAGATTAGAAAACAACGTATGAACAGAATACTAACCACAGACGCTTACAGGCATGAAAATTTTGGTGAAGTATTTCCTCTTTTAAATAAAGTTTTACAAATTTATGAATAAAATTATTTTGGCAGGTGGTTGCAGTTTTACTTTAGGCAACGAATTATCTGATGACAATGGCGGCAAAAAGCCATCTAACAAAACATGGGCCAAAGGCTTGTCTAACACAGTAGGCGGAAATTATTTTTGTGTAGCGTCTGGAGGGATTGGTAATCCTGCAATAGCCAGAAAAGTTTTTGAATATGTTAGCCAAAACAAGGTAGACTTTGTTTTAATAATGTGGAGTTTTATCAGCCGTTATGATTGGGCAATGCCACGTAACAGCAATCTTGAAAACACAAGATGGGCATCAATTACACCATGGGACACAGATAAAAAACAAGCAGAAGTATTTAAAGAACTTTCTAATTCTGAACCTCAACAGGAAATTTGGAAAAAGAGAAGAGAACTTTTAGCCACAACAGGAGTAAAAGAATTTGCAAACAGTTTATATCGATATGCGGCCAATCAATACCATGAATTGTATCTTAGTTGGAAAAGTATAATTTGGTTACAGAACATACTGCAAAAGAAAAATATTCCTTATTTGTTTACTTTGGCAGATAACACATTGTTTTTTGACGAAATGACCCCGCATGCGGAAACAGATAAGTTTTTGGAAAGCATGTACAAAGAAATAGATTTTACCAATTGGTTCAGTTTCGGTCCAAGAATGATGGGTTTTAACCAATGGTCGTTGATCAATGAATATGACAGAGGCACAACTCATCCACTAGACCAAGCACACCAAGATGCTGTAAAATTAATGAAAGAGAAGTTTTTAGAAATATTTCAAAAAGGAGAAAACTAATGAAATGGATAAAATGGATTATAGACAAAATCAAAGCAGAGATTGCCTATAGAAAAAGGCTTAAAGAACTTAAGAAAAAAGATCCTTTTATATACAAGTAAAATGAAAATACTAGGAATAAACTGTATGAATCACGATGCCGCTATGGCCGTGATAGATGGTTCTGAAATTTTATGGGCCGCACATGCAGAACGTTACAGCAAAATAAAAAATGATCACTATCTCAACCAAGAGATAGTCAATGAAGCAATGGCATATGGACCATTTGACAAAGTGGTCTATTATGAAAAACCTTTGTTGAAAAAAACAAGACAGTTGTATGCAACACAGTTTGGTTTGGCATTTGACAGAAATGAAATGCCATTACAGCACTTGCAAAAGTTTGGCATTAAAAAAATTGATGAATATGTATTACATCATGAATCTCATGCGGCCACAGGCTACTATACATCACCTTTCAAACAGTGCGTGATTTTGACTGTTGATGCCATTGGTGAATGGGATACCATAAGCATCTGGGTTGGATCTTTTGGAGAAATGGAACTGAAAGAAAGAATTAGATATCCACACTCAATTGGCGTGCTTTACAGTGCATTCACTCACCGAGTGGGTTTGAAGCCTGCAGAAGAAGAATACATCTTAATGGGTATGGCCGCGTATGGCGAACCCATATACAAAGACAAAATTTATAGAGATTTTATACACAGTGTACATCCTTTTCAATTAAAGAAAAATTTACACAGAGGACTTGGAGAATGGATGCCAGAAGCAGACAACATGGATATTGCGGCCAGTATTCAAGCAGTCACAGAAGAAGTGTTAGCCAACCTTTGGCAAAAGGCCAAATCATACTTGCCTAGTAAGGGCCTTACGTACCCCGAACACAATTTAGTTTTTGGTGGAGGTGTTGCCTTAAATTGTGCGGCCAATAGTAAATTGGCAAACATGGGACTTTTTGACAACATATGGATAATGCCAAATCCAGGAGATGCTGGATCAAGTATAGGCTGTATAGCGGCCAGTGAAAAGAAATTTTTAAATTGGCAACATCCTTTCTTGGGACATAATATCGAAGGTGAATATCCTGTAGACAGTATAATCAAAGAATTAAAAGAAAACAAAATGTGTGGTGTGGCCAGTGGACGTGCAGAGTTTGGACCAAGAGCTCTTGGTAATAGATCTTTATTAGCAGACCCAAGAGGACCAGAAATTAAAGATTTGGTAAATCAAATCAAGCGTAGACAGAAGTTTAGACCATTTGCTCCTGCCATACTGGAAGAGGATGTCCACGACTATTTTACCCTGCCTAAACACGTCAAAAACACCCCTTATATGCAATTTACAGCGGCGTGTACTGCTGGTAAAGACTTTCCGGCTATCATACACCATGATGGCAGTTCTAGAGTCCAAACGGTTCGTAAAACGGATAATCCTGGATTCTATGCACTACTTTCTGAGTGGAAAAAACAAACAGGTTGCCCTATACTTTTGAACACAAGTCTTAATATTAAAGGACAACCTATTGTAAATGATCGCAAAGATGGTAAAGCATTTGAAACAAAATATGGTGTCAAAGTTTTTGGATAAAGGACTATCATATGAATGGTTACAAAATAAAATTCAATGGAATTGACAGACTATATGATGCTTATAGTTGGAGACTCACAAGAAGAGCCAAGCAGGCCTGGCAAACTGGATCAGTATTACAAGGAAAATTTTTAAAAGATTTTGAAGTCAAGATAGCAGAACAATCATCTCGTAAATTTGCTGTTGGTGTTGGTAGTGCCACAGATGCATTATATTTTGCAATGAAGTCGTTGGGTCTTAATAGTACTAGTACTATTGCTTGTCCAGTGATCAGTTACAAAGCCACGTCTGGAGCAATTAAAAGATTAGGAGCCAAAATTGTTTATGTTGACGTTGATAAATTTGGTTCTATAGGCGACTTATCTAAAATAGATTCAGTTGATGCAGTTGTATATGTAAATCTTTATGGCAACCCAGCGGACTATGATAGAATTAAAAAGTTTTGCGAACTTCATAACATTCCATTAATAGAAGATGGCGCACAGTCGCAAGGAGCGTATTATAATAACATTCCAAGTGGTAAGTTAGGAGACATAAGTGTTTTTAGTTTTGCACCTTCAAAGAACTTGCCTTGTTTTGGCACAGGTGGAATGGTTTTAACAGATTCAATTAAAATTTATGAAAATATCATGGATCTCAGAAAACATGGTGGTAATAATTTAGATTATGGATATAATAGTTTTTTAAGTGAAGACCATGCTAATCAAATGTGTCTTTTGTTAGACAAGTTTCCAAAATTGCAAAAAATGAGAGAAAATATTTACAAAAGATATCAAAAAAAATTAAGTCATTTACAATTTTTAATTAAAAAAGAAAAAAATATAAAAAACAGTTTTCATAAATGTGTTTTCCTTTCTAACCAAAGAGATAAATTGCAAACTTTTTTAAAAAATGCCGGAATAGAAACAGCGGTGCATTATGCTTACCTTTTGGATGACAATCCAACTAATCATTATCCTATGGCAGAACTTATTCAAGCACAATGTTTAAGCCTTCCAATTTATCCTTTTTTAAAAACGCAAGAAGTAGATTATATTTGTGAAAAAATAAATTATTTTTATGGCATTTAACTGTTATTGTATAGATTTTAAAAACAAAACATCAGGAAAAAATATTAATTTTCTTAAAGAAAAATTTCCCAACTTAAAAATTGTTCCCTTTGTAAAAAACTATAAACAACTTATTGATTTTGCTTTGAGAGAGTCAAATACACAGTATACATGGATAGTGAGCACATTGATAGATTATAAAGAATTTGACTTTGATTTTATACCGGAACAATTTGAATCTAATCAAATACATACATGGTCTACATTCAATCAAAAAGAAGGAGATACTTTTCTAGTTCCCGAAACATACAGTTTACAAAAAATAAAATTTTTACGTGATTACAAAGACATCAACTATCATGTAACCCCTTATATAAAATATGACAATGACATTGATGAACAACAATATGATTTATCAAATACTGTTGAATCCTTACCAAAAAAATTAACACACGATCATGATTACATTTGTTATAAACCCAAAGAGGGTTATAGATGGAATTTTTATCCAAGTTATTGGGACGATTTAAAAATTGTGCAAGATGATGATGTGTTTTTTGTACCAGGTATTGCTTGTAAACAGATTAAAAATGATATCTATGATTACAACTTAATATATCAAAGACACAAGTCTAAACAAAAAGATTTTTTTGATATAGTTTTTGTAAGCAACGGGGAACCCTTTGAAAACGAAAATTATAACACTCTCCAAAAACACATTAAAATGTATAATTTAAAAAACAAATTGCATTGGACAAAAAATATAAAAGGAAGGTCTCAAGCATATAAACATGCCGCTGAGCAAAGTACAACACAATATTTTTATGCAGTATTTGCCAAGAGTAAAATCCATAAAGATTTTATGTTTGATTATTATATTGACAGATGCAAATCTAAAAGGCACTATATTTTCCATTCTTACTTGCCAGAACTGGATCTTGATTACGGTACCTTTAACATTAACTTGTACAATAAAACCTTATGCTTAAACACAGCCGATGATGTGCTTGATTTTACTTTGTCTCAACCCCACGAAGTTGTAAATCAAATTGCCAGTATTGCACTGTTGGCACCAGACAATTATACAGCATGGAAAAATGGTTTTCGAGAAGTAAGTAAATTAGTATATTGGAACAAAAATAAACCAACTGTAGAAACAAGTTATAGAATCAAAAAATGGTTAGATTGTGAAAATTTATGGCTACAAAAAGGTGCAAAGGACGGCAAACAGTTTACTGAAGAATCAAATTTTGATATTGATAAAATTCAAAATACTTATTATTGGGACTTTTGCAGAGATAAATTTAAGACCTTGTATCCAAATGAAACTTCTTATTGATAGATAAATTTTCTAAATAAAATTTTTGTTTCAAAAACCAATCTATATACTTTGGTATTCCTTCTTCGATGTCTATGCTTGGATTAAAATTAAACATTGTTTTGGCTTTATCACTGTTAAGTGTGTCTCTGTTTGGATAAAAATCGTCATGAGGTTTAGTTATTATTGTGCCGTGTCCCAAATAATTTTTTATTATTTCAGCGGCCTCAATAATTTTTCTTCCATTTCCTCTAGTCACATTAAAAGTTTCATTTACAATGTCAGTGGTAGTTGCTCTTGCAAAATATTCAGCAACATCTAGTACGTTTGAAAAATCTAATTTGTTGTCAGGACCTTGCACAGTCATTGTGCCATTTGTGAGAGCATTTTTAGTCAGTTGACTTATTACTCTTGTAATTGTGTCTCGCACTCCGTACAATGCACTCGGTCTCAGTATAACATAATTCAAACCTTTTTCTCTGTGCCAGATCTTACACATGATCTCACCTTGTCTTTTGTATGACCCGTAAAGTGTATTAGGTTTACAGATAACTTTTTCATCTGGGATTTGATTGTTAAATTCACCATAAGCCATACTACTACTTGCATAAATGATTTTTTCAACTTTATGTTGTACACATAGGTCAAGTATGTAAGCAGTTGCAGTCACCATATTGTTTGTTGCATCTAGTACATTTCTTTTGACCATTTTAGCATTTGGATAAGTGGCCACGTGTACTACTCTGTCTGGTCTAAAATCTTCAAATGTTTTTTCCATAAACTGTAAATTTTCAATTTGACCAATATATTCTTTATCGTTTTTGCATATTAATTTTCTTTGCGACAAAACAGGATGATATTCCCAATCAGGAAATGTATAGTATTGATGAAAACAGTCAACAATACCTACGGTATGCCCTTGCTTTTTTAGATTTTGTGATATATGGCTACCTATAAATCCGTATCCACCTAATATTAGTATTCTCATATTTGTTTGTTGTATATTGTTTTAAAAGTTTCAGCAACTTTTTTGTTTCCTAAAAAACTGCCTCTGTACTTGTTATAGTTAATTATTGTTTCAATGGCTTCACTGGAATAATAACTGGAATAACATTCAAGTGCTTTTATTTTTACTTCTAAATTTTCTGTGATGTCAACGTAAAAGTCACTTTTAAAATTTTCATAATGCAGATTGTATGGCACTTGATCCATGCAAAAGAATTTTTCAAAACCTTTTCTAGCAATACTTTTTGCCAAGTCATAACACACTCTATGATCCTGATGATGATCTTCTTTCCAGTGAGTTATTAATATATCATGATCTTTAGCAATTTTTTCAGCATAAGTTACAAGATTTGTAGTCAATAATAAATTTGGACGTTTGTTTTCGTGTAAAGGCGTATTGTAAATAACTGGATTAAACTTCAAAACATCAACACTGTTTGCCAGTTCTTTTCTTACTATTGAAGCATCTCTGTTGTAATTTACTTCAGCGGAAGGTTTAACAAGTATTAAGTTTGTAACATTACCACCATTTGCATTTACTTTTGCTACAAGACCTCCACAACCTGCTTCAAGATCGTCTGGATGTGCAGTAATGATTAAAAAATTTTTATTAAACATTATTTTAAACTTTTAGATAAAATTTTATTTGTTTTGCCTTGTACATCTTTTTTTAATTTAGTTACATTAAATTCTAAATCAACAAATTTTATAGTTTTGTAATGCTTTGTGATGTACCTTTTTAGCATTGCCGCAGTGTGTGTTTGTGATGCCTTTTGCAAAGTCTTTTGCACATCTATTGTGACTGTGATATTGTTTTTGAGATATAGATGTACCTTGTTAACGTAATCCACAGGCATTTTTGTTAATTCAATGCCTTCTAAAACTTCAGGCCATTGTTTAACAAAATGCTGTGAAAGTTGTACCCAGTTCTTATTATTTCTTTTTGGTTTTTGTTTCTTTTGTGGCATCTTTGGTTTGTCCAGGAGTTGGATCTTGAACAGCAAGTTCAGATACTTTAACGCCACGTTCTTTAGCAATAAGTTTGTTTAATTCGTCTAGTCCCACTTCACCATCATTGCCAGAACCCATTGTAACTACAACATCTTTAGTTGACATTTTTTTGATATAGTTGCCTTGGTGTAAAAATGCTAACATGTTTGTACCATCCGGGAATTGTCTTCTTGCTAATACTTCGCCTAATTCAAACGCACCTTGTCCTTCTGGTGATTCTAAGGCTTTCATAAAGGCATTGTGATTTGTGTCATCTAAAAATTTTGGTCCAATTACTAAACAAAATTCACTGGCATCAGGTATTGTTCTAAAAACTATTGCAACGTTGGCTCCACTTTCTTTTAGTTTACCTATGTGTTTTATTTTTGTTCTGTTTGAATCAACTGTCTGTGCAGTTCCTTCAATGTCCATTGGCATCATTTGTTGTACCATGTGTTACTCCTACTTGGTTGCAGTCGCTGGTGCGTCTGCTTTTTTGTCTTCAGGCTTTTGTTCTGGTGCTACTCTTGCCAAGAATGCTTGAAGTTTATTGTACATGGCTCCCACTGTGGCCATTTCGTTTGCTCTGAACGATCCACGAGTTGAAGCAACGTCAATGATTGTTGCTAGATTTTTAAGATCAGCAATTGAAAGATCTTGTCCTGCTGGTTGCTGAGGTTGTGTTGGTTGTGCTGGTGCTTGTGGTTGAGCAGTTGGCTGAACCTTGGCTTTTGCACTTCCTTTTTTTAATGTTTTCTTTTTTGTTGCCATTTGTTAAAACTCCTTGTACCAAAATTATATACAAATTAGTTAGCAGAGTCAAGTGTTTGATTACAGTAATGTGGCAGTATTTTGGTAATTAGAACGGAGGAGTGTCTTTGTTTAAGACACCAAATAAACCTAAAAGAGTCATATCAGAAGGCTCTTCAAATCCAATTGTGGTAAGACACTTCCATGAATCTTTGATCCAACTCACGGTTTTAACCATGCAGTATCTACCATAACAATTTTCGTAGATCCATTGATTAATTTTGGTTTCTTGATAATCTGACAAATAAACATTAGTGGTTACAAAATGAGGTGGTAAAAATTCTAATTTTCTTTTTGTAAAATTACGTGGATTAATTTTTAAATCAATCGTCATATGTTACCGTCATTCCAAAAGGTGCTTCAATGTTTCTTTCGTATGGATTATTGATCAAAAATATTGTATCACAGTAGTCTGGATCACCCCAACTATCAAAAGGCCAGCCATCTGTAAACATAACAAATTTTTTTGGCTCTATTCCTTCTTTTTTCATATAGTCCCAATTGCATTCAAACTCTGTTCCGCCACCAGCACCAAGTTTGTAGTTTAAAAGTTCTTCGGCATTATCAGGCGTAAATATTTTTGGATTGAAAACTTCTGTGTCAAAACTCCATAAGTGTATTCTAAAATCTTTATATTGATCCATTATGCTTTTTACTTCTGATAAAAATATTTTACACTGATGATCACTAATTGATCCTGAAGCGTCAAGCGCCAAACATATGTCAATCATTTCGTCGTTGTTTTGTCCTGGTAGTATTGCTGACGTGTGCCAACTTTTTCTGCTGGGTCTCATCCATGTGTAATCAGATTTTAAAGTACTCATAATCTGTTGCTGTAATATTTCTCTCCAGTCCATTTTAGGTTCTAACAGATCTTTTACAAGTCTTTGTATAGCACCAGGCAAGTTACCAGCGCCTGTGGATTGTGCGGCACTTACCATTGCTTCTTTTATTTCGTCTTTTATCTTTTTTAATTCTTCTTTTGAATATACTGGCTTACCACTGCCTTTTTGTCTTTTTTCTTTTTTTGAATTATCTTGCCCTTCACCACCTTTGCCCCATTCCTGGTGATCATCCATTAGTTCACCCATTTTGTCCAAATACTTCTTGCCGTTCTTTTTGGCTTGTTTAAGCAAGTCATCATAGATTTTTTCTGCTTGCCAGTCCTTGTATTTGTCGTCCTGAAATCCTTTGTTTTCACCTTTTTTGCCTTTGGGCATTTCTCCAATCTGTCCGTCTACTAGTATTTGGTTTACGGCATAGTCAGCCGCTATGTTCCAAAGCATAGGATCTCTGTCGCCTATTCTCAATAACATGTGTTCAAATACATTGTGAAGTACTTCATGACCAAACAAGAATTCTGCTTCTTTGGGTGTAAGTGAATCTATAAATTTTGTGTTGTAAAAGAAGTGTCTACCATCTGTACCTGCTGTTGGACACCAGTCGTCTGCATTGACAAGTTTTAATCTAGTAGCAAGGTTGCCAAAGAAAGGGTGTTTCAATAGTAAGGCAATCCTTGCTGTAACTAATTTGTCTATGATTCTTTGATCTGACACTATTTAGACTCCATAGCAGT
>Ga0181591_10005310_pt1 | contig 11204 bp, 9 predicted proteins | sample 071ome_33_FD_133757 | JGI IMG/M metagenome (GOLD analysis project Ga0181591, IMG submission 133757) | Coastal salt marsh microbial communities from the Groves Creek Marsh, Skidaway Island, Georgia - 071412AT metaG (megahit assembly) | ecosystem: Environmental > Aquatic > Marine > Intertidal zone...
ATTAACACCTTTGAGGTAATAATTCATACCCCACAAAGCACCATCATCTAAAGTTTTACCAGCTGGAATAATTTCTTTGCCAGTGTTATCAACTAGTGGTCCTGCAAAAATTTTAATAGAACCGTTCTTTATTCCGCTTATAGCTTCTTGGGCTTTTTTTGAAACTTCATCAGGCATATTCTGGAATTTAGAAATTTTAAGCATATCGGAACTTATTCCTCCCCATTCATTTCCTGCCCAATGATCAGGTCCATCGCCTGTGTTCCATTTACCATTTTTAAGCTGTTCAATTTTTTTAATGTAATATGGTCCCCAATTATTCTCTGATGCAAATAATTGAGCCTTAGGAGCAAATGCAGACATATCAGTTGATTGTCCAAAACCTAAAGCACCATTTTTTTCAGCTATTTGAAGCATGGCAGGTGAGTCGGTATGTTGAGCTAATATATCTGCGCCCTCAGCAATGTGTACTTTTGCAGCATCTGCTTCTTTAACCGGATCATACCAAGTATTTGCCCAAATAACTGATATTGAAGCGTCTTTATTAACTGATCTGAGACCTTGAGCAAATGCGTTTATACCCATTATAACTTCTGCAATAGGGTAAGCACCAATATATCCAATTTTATTTGTTTTGGTCATTAATCCAGCAACAACTCCTTGAATGTATCTACCTTCATAGAAGCGTATATTACCTGTAGCAACATTGTTGGATCTTTTATAACCTGTAATATGCTCAAATTTAATGTTAGGGAATTCTTTAGCAACTTTTAAGGTAGGTTCCATATAACCAAATGAAGTTGTAAAAATAATTTCATTACCTTGTTTGGCTAGTTCTCTAATAACACGTGTCGCATCAGGTCCTTCGGGAACATTTTCAACAACAGATATTTTAACATCATCTCCAAATTGTTTTTCAACCATTTGTTTTCCAAGCTCATGTGCATATGTCCAACCATGATCACCAGGTGTTGTTAAATATACAAAACCAACCTTTGTTGGATTCGCAAAAGAATTAGTGACTATAAAAAATAAAACTGATGCGCTTAACGCAACCAGTGAAAAAATATGTTTACAAAATTTTAGCATTTCAAACTCCTAAATTAATCTAAAAATACTAGAATGAATCTCTAAAATAACAATAAAAAAAAATAAATGTTTTATTAAATATTAATAATGCATTTTTTTTACATTTTTATTGTGTATCAAAAAAGGGTTTTCCAAGGGAAGCTGGTACAACACTATTATTTTTTGAAATTCTACTAGAGATTATAGTAAGAGCAATTATTGTAGCTAAATATGGCATCATAGAAAGAATTTGAGAAGGTATTGGCCACCCTCTAGCTTGTCCAACTAATTGTGCAATTGTAATGCCTCCAAATATTAGTGCGCCCACAATTATTCTCCAAGGAATCCAAGATGCAAAAACCACAAGAGCTAGGGCAATCCATCCTCTGCCAGCTGTCATCCCTTCTGACCAATGGGGTGTTAAAACCAAAGGTATATATGCACCACCAATACCTGCACACATGCCACCAAAACACGTTGCATACCAACGAATTTTTTTTACAGGGTATCCAACAGAATGAGCACTGACATGATTGTCACCAACTGCTCTTAAAATAATACCAGGTTTAGAATATTTTAAGAAATAGGTTATTGAAATAATTATACAAATTGATAAATAAGCGACTAAATCCTGTTTAAATAGAATATTACCTATAAAGGGTATGTCTGATAATAAAAATATCTCTATCTTTGGTAAAGATGGAATTGTTTTTCCAACTAATGGTGCACCTGCTAGACCGGTTAGTCCAGTGGCAAAAATTGTTAACCCTAGCCCTGTTGCAACTTGGTTAGTCATGAAATTAATTGTGAAAACAGAAAAAATACATGCCATAAATAATCCAGACATAGCCCCGGCAATTATCCCAAAATAAGGATTTTCAAGCCACAAGACAGCTCCTAGTGCTCCAACAGCTCCACTAAGCATCATTCCTTCTACACCAAGATTTAAAACACCACTTTTTTCTGTAATTAACTCACCTGTAGCAGCCATTAACAAGGGTATAGAAGTTGCGATTATAGTTAAAATTAATGATTCCATATTTATTTATTCCAAGACCACTTAATTTTATATTTTTGAAGTGTTTCGCCAGTTAAAAGAAAGAAAAGAAGAATTCCTTCAAATAAGCCAGTTACCACTTTAGGAATTCCCATTGTCATTTGAGCATTATCTGCACCTAATTTTACTGTTGCTATTATTATACCGGCAAATAAAATTCCAACTGGGTTCAGCCTACCAAGAAATGCAACTATAATAGCTGTAAAACCATACCCAAAAGATACTTCTGGTTGAAGTTGACCAATATTAGCTGAAACTTCGATTACGCCTGCAACACCAGCCAAACCTCCTGATAATAGTAAAACAGACATTGTTATTCTTTCTTTACTGAAACCAGCAAACCTTGCCGCCTTTGGAGCAGAGCCTAAAACATTAATTTGGAAACCTGCCAGTGTCTTATTATTAAAAACCCATGCAAGAGGAATTAAAAGAATAATAAATAAAATGCCATAATGTAATTGACCTAGGTAGCCTATTCCAGGAAATGATATTTTATTTATCAATGCACCATCAGAATATGGCTTTGATAATGGAAAACCAAAACTCATAGGATCTCTTAACGGACCTCTAACTATAAAATCAATAAAAAGCATAGCTACATAAACAAGCATTAAGCTGACTAAAATTTCATTAACATTTAGTTTTGTTTTTAAAATTGCGGGAATGAATGCCCACAATGCTCCTCCTAAAAAACCAACAAAGAACATGCATAGTAATAATAGCTTTGTTTCAACTTTTGGAAATAACAGGGCAAATGATCCAGCTAGTAATGTTCCCATTATAAATTGCCCTTCTGCCCCAATATTCCAAACATTAGCTCTGAAACAAAACATTAATCCAATCCCTACTATTATCAATGGACAGGCTTTAACAAAAATATCACTCACCCTATCTATTCTCGAAAAGGGAGAAATAAAAATTTGGTATAATGTTTCAGCAGGATCAAAACCAAGAAATGTAAAAATTAACAACCCAAAGATAACCGTAAGAATAATTGATAATATTGGACCAATTAATGTCCAGGAATTTGAAACTTTATCTCTAGGAGTAAAAGTAATCATTTTCTTTTTTCCTGATCACTTTTATTTTTGGAATTACCTCCCATTAATAATCCTATATTTGTAGCAGAAATTTCGTTAGCACTTAAAATTTCACTTAAATTTCCATTGTTAAGCACAGCAATTTTGTCAGATAATTGAAAAATTTCTTCTAGGTCCTGGCTAATTAGGATAACAGCTTTTCCCATTTTAGAAAGATTGAGTAATTTTTGTCTTATGGTTGTTGCGGCACCGATATCTACACCCCAAGTAGGCTGAGAAAATATTGCAACTTTTGGATTGTTTGCTAAGGATCTGCCCAAAATAAACTTTTGTAAATTACCGCCTGATAGTTGGTTAGCCATTGGGTTAGGCTCAGGACATCTTACGTCATTATCTTTAATTATCTGCTCGCTCTCATTAAGACTATTTTCGGGATTATTTAAAAATTTACCTATAAAGCTTTTATTTACATTATATTTTGGGAAATAAGTAAGAAATGTATTCTCATTAATTTTTAAATTGGGCACACTTGCATGAAGAGTGCGTTCTTCTGGGATAGTTTCTATACCTAATTGTCTTCTTTCAGTAATGTTCTTTAAGCCAATAGGAATTTCATCCAAAAAAATTTGATCCTCATTATCGCAAACGGTTTCACCACTTAAAATTTCCATCAGCTCAGTTTGACCATTACCTGCTATTCCTGCTATTCCTAATATTTCACCGTAATTAACTGTTAAATTTATATTTTTAAGAGCAATTCCGAAATCATTTGAATTGGATTTATTTAGATTTTTTAACTCTAAGGCAATACTCTTAGATAAATTTTTTGATTGTACTTTTTTTAGAGTGGTTATCTCTTTGCCAACCATTGTCTCAGCTAAATATTTAGTAGTCGTATTTTGGGCGTCAATGGTAGCTATTGATTTACCAGACTTTAGAATAGTAACCTTATCGGCTAGTTCAATTATTTCTTCCAACTTATGGCTTATATACAAAATAGAGCAGCCTGAAGAAGCAAGACGTTTTAGTATTTTGAAAAGGTTTTCTATTTCCTGAGGCGTTAAAACTGAAGTTGGTTCGTCCATAATTAGTAATTTAGGATTTTGCATTAAGCATCTTATTATTTCCACCCTCTGCTGTTCACCAACCGATAACTCACTTACAATTTTTAAAGGGTCAATAAATAATTCCCATTCTGTTGAGAGTTCTTTAATTCTTAAAACTAAATCTTTAAATCTAATTGTTTGATCAAGTGCTATTAAAATATTTTCAGCAACTGTGAGAGCTGGGAAAAGCGAAAAATGTTGGAATACCATTCCTATTCCATTTTTTCTTGCTACGTTGGGAGAAGAAATTGTGATCTTCTCATTATTAATTTTTATAGTTCCGGTTTCAGGTTTTAATATACCATATAAAATTTTAACTAGAGTTGATTTTCCTGCTCCATTTTCTCCTAAAAGAGCGTGAATTTCTCCTTTAGTAATAGAAATATCAATATCTTTATTGGCAACAAAGTTACCAAATTTTTTATTAATTTTGGTAGCTTCCAAAAGAATTTTTAATTCTTTTTTGCTGCCCATAAATCACCCATAACATTGAATTTTGAATTTATTATGACAATAACAATAAAAAAATTGTAATCAATTTTTTTGTGATGAAGTTTTTAAAATTAAAAAAATTAATAAGGCTACTGATATAAAAATAATCGAAATAAATAAATTAAAGTTGCTTACATGCATATGATTGAAGCCACAAGAAAATATTATAATTGTGACTATAGACATCATGAGCCAATGAATTGGTTTACCTAAAAAAACTTTATTCATTGCGCCACCTTCGTATTAAAACTTAATTTGCCTTGTAAAAAATAAATTACAGCCAAAATTATCAATCCAGAAAAATTATAATACAATCCTTGAATTCCAAGTATGTTCTCTAATGGAGGTATAAGTAGTGCAACCGAACCAATTAGTGCTAAAGTTCTTTTATACACATTCAATTTACCATTGAACCAACCTTCTAAACCTAATGTCATACACCAATAAGCTAACAAAACGGATATAAAACTATAAATACTCCAAATTATTGGTCCCTGCATTAATAAAGAAGGATTATACACAAAAGCAAATGGGACAATATACTTTGCTATACCTACTTTACTAGATTCAACAGCTGTTGACATAGGAGGTGATTTTGCAATTGCTGCTCCAGCAAATGAAGCTAGTGCAACAGGAGGTGTAATGGTTGACACAACTCCAAAGTAAAAAGCAAACATATGAGCGGCTATTGGCATAATACCAGCTTCAATTAAAGATGGTACTATGAGAGCTGCAACTGTTATATATACTGCAGTAGTAGTCATACCCATACCAAGAATAATTGCTGATATTGCAGTAAGGCAGAGTAGAATAAAAAGTACTCCACCAGATAAATCAATAACAGATTGGGTAAACTTTAATCCAAGACCTGATACGAATACAGATCCAATAATAATCCCTGCACATGCACAAGCTATAGTAACAGGAACAGTTGACTTTATTCCGCTTTCAAATGCTCCCAGCAAATCAACAACTGACATCCTTGCATTTTTTTTGAAAAAACTGAGTATTATAACAGAAACAATACTCCAAAAACCTGCCGTCATAGCAGTTTTTCCATAAATTAAAAGTCCAACAAGCACAACGAGTGACAACAACATATGACCACCACCCTTTAGAACTTCAATTACATTTGGGAGCATTGATTTATCAATTTTCTCGATCCCATGTTTTTCAGCTTCAATATGAACCATAAAATAAATTGTAGTAAAATATAAGAATGCAGGTATTAAGGCAGCTAAAATAACATAAGTGTATGGAGCTTCTAAAAACTCAGCCATAATAAATGCAGCAGCTCCCATAATAGGAGGGGTAATTTGTCCACCAGAAGATGCACAAGCCTCAACTGCAGCTGCAAATTTAGCTCTATAACCATAATTTTTCATAAGAGGTATCGTAAAAGATCCGGTGGTTACAACATTAGCTACCGCAGAGCCATAAACTGTACCTGTCATCCCAGAAGCAACAACAGCCGCTTTTGCTGGGCCTCCGGTTCTATGTCCAGTTAATGCAACCGCTAAATCAACAAAAAATCTTCCCACTCCTGATCGAATTAATATTCCCCCAAATATTATAAATAATACAATGTAGGTGGAACAAACATATAACGGTATTCCAAATATTCCATCAGAACTCATAAACTGAGTATCTATATATTTCGCTAATCGTGTTGGGGGACCATAAAAAAAGCCAAAAAATTTATGAGCGTATAATGCATGTAACATAAAAAAACCTGCAACACCTACCATCGCCCAACCAACAGCACGTCTCGTTGCATCTAGTACAACAAAAATTAGTATAGAGCCTACAATGATATCACCAATATATTTATCACCATATCTCATCATAAAACTCTCTATATCCCAAGTTGTCCATAGCTGAACAAATATGATTAAGAGCAAAATTATAAGATCATACCCAAAACCAATTGATCTAAGAAGGTTACCTTTCTTATCATCTTTCAAAATAACAGGATCTTTTATACTAGATCTAAAAAGTGGGTATATAAAAACAGCTAAGACCATCATTGCTGATAAATGAATAGATCTAAAGGATCGACCTTCTGGTGTGCCATACACAGCTACAAATAAATGATAAAAAGCCAGGCCAATAGATAGCCATGAACAAATAACAATTATCCAGTAATAAACCGTTTTGTCTTTATTCCATTCTAGAAGTTCGTCAAGAAAACTTAATTCCTTGATCTCATTATAAACCAATTTTTTTGAATTTTGTGCCATATGGGATAATTTATAATTTTAAAATTAAATTTATAGAAAAAAGAAAGGCACAGAAAGTGCCTTTCTTAGATATATTTTATAAAACGCCTTGTTCTTTATAATATTTAGCTGCACCTGGGTGTAGTGGAACAGCAGCACCATCTACAGCTTTTTTAAGAAGAACATTTTTCCAGACACCTTTAACTTTGACAAACTCACCGTGGTTGTCCCAAAATGTTTTGGTCATTTTGTAAACAAGATCATCAGAAAGATCTTTATGAACAATCATAGATGTAACAATACCTAAAGTTGGAACGTCTTTATCTAAAGATTTATAGGCACTTGCTGGAATGTTTCCGTAAATATAACCTGGGTTATTTTTAACAATTCTATCCATTCTATCTTTTGGTAAACCAATAAACCTAATTCCAGGACTATTTTCTAGTTCAATAAAACTTGCCTGAGGCACTGAAGTTGCTGCCATAAACACATCAGTTTGTCCATCTTTCATAAGAGCGACTGATTCTTTATAGTCACCTTGATGAACCACACCACCATTTTTCTTTATAGTCTCAAAATCAAAACCATATTCTTTTAAAATAGACTCACAAAAAGCTGTTCCAGTCCATTTAGGCTTTCCAGGACTGATATTGGCTGACTTCATATCTTCAAAGCTATAAATTTTTGAATCTGCTCTAACGGCAACTTGGAAAGCTGCACCATATAGTGTTGCAAAATATCTTACATTTTTATGAGCTTTGTTAAATTTACCCTTTCCACTATATCCATTTGCAACAGTGTGAGCGTATGTCCAACCAATTTCTGCGTCACCTCCGTCAACAGCCAAAACATTTGAAATACCTCCACCTGAAGTATTAGAAGTAGATATTCCTTTTATTTCTGTTTCCATTACCTGCATAATTTTAGCGCCTAACGGATACCATGATCCACCAGACGGTCCTGATACCATACGAATAAATTGGTCTGCACTAGCAATAGAAGTAGAAACTATTAGTGATGAAGCTACTAATAAAGCACTTGAAATACGTTTCATTAAATCCCCCGAGTATTTTAGTTAAATTTATTTTATAAGTATCACTACTAAATTCAAAAAAGGTCAAGTGAATGTTGTATAATTTTTAATTTGACTTTATTGTTTTCCATATTTCAAAAAAGTGGCTGGAGAATAAATTATGAAAGTTAAACATGTTAATGTTACTGAAGTAGGTCCGCGTGATGGTTTTCAATCAGAAAAAACAATTCTTAAAACTGAAGATAAGATCGAAATAATTAATAATTTGATCAAAGCGGGCTTTCCAAGGATAGAAGTTTGTTCATTTGTTTCTCCTAAAGCTATACCTCAACTATCTGATGCTGAATTAATCTTAAATAAAGTCAATAGATCTCCAAATACAATTTTAGCTGCACTAGTTCCAAATGCTAGAGGTGCTCTAAGAGCTGTCGAATCAAAAATTGACGAGATTGTTGTTTTTTTGTCTGCTTCAGAGAGTCATAATAAAAAAAATGTTAATAGAAGTGTGAAAGATTCACTTTTAGGCTTTAAGGAGATAGCTGATATAGCAGGTAAAAATAATATACCAATTCAAGGCGATATTGCCACGGCGTTTGGGTGTCCATTTGAAGGAAACATATCATCAAAAAAGTTAGCTGATATTTCAAAAGAGTATAAAGAAATGGGTTTTAGAGGGGTAACATTAGGAGATACAACTGGTATGGCAACACCTCCAGTGGTAATTCAGGCAATAAATGCGATTAGAGATAAAGTGCCAGATTTTGAAATTACTCTTCATTTTCATAATACAAGAGGTATTGGGCTTGCAAACGTAATGACTGGACTAGATCAAGGTATTTTTAATTATGAAAGTTGTTTTGGTGGTATGGGTGGTTGTCCTTTTGCACCTAACGCAACGGGTAATATATGCACAGAAGATCTAATATATTTATTGCATGAGATGGATATTAAAACTGGTATCGATCTAGCACAAACAATTTCTATAGCACAAAACGTGGAAAATCTAGTTGGTCATCGTTTGCCTGGGCAAGTAATGAGAGCTGGTCATAGATTATTATCTTATTCAATGGATGATGTCCCAACAGCCATAGGTGCTTAAATGAACCAAACAAAGGGTGCCCTTTCAGGATTAAAAGTAGTTGATCTTACCAGAGTGTTATCTGGTCCATTCTGTACGATGTTGTTGGCTGATATGGGAGCAGAAGTTATCAAAATTGAGCCTCCCAAAGGTGATAATGTAAGAAACCAAGGTGATATGGTAGAGGGATATAGTTCTTATTTTGCTCAATTTAATAGAAACAAAAAATCCGTTATTTTAGACCTTTACAAAGATGAAGATAAAGAAATTTTTAGATCTTTATTAAGTGAAGCTGATGTAGTTGTAGAAAACTTTAAGGCAGGTGTTTTTGATAAAATGGGTTTTGACTATAAAACCCTAAAATTAATAAATCCTAAAATCATTAGTGCCTCTGTAAACGGTTTTGGAAGCAAGGGTGAAATGAGTGACAAGCCTGCATTTGATTTTATTGCGCAAGCGCTTAGTGGTTTTATGTCTTTAAATGGAACTGAAGATAGCGGTCCAATGAGGGCTGCCATGCCTATTTCAGACTTAATTGCGGGATTATATTGTGCATTTGGAATTGTTTGTGCTTTAAATTCAAGGAATTATACAAATAAAGGACAAAAGGTTGAGTCTAGTTTAACATCTGGCTTAATTTCAATGATGGCTTATTTATCTTCCGAGAGCTTTGTAACAGGTAAAGCTCCTAAAAAATCAGGTAATAATCACCCAATTTTAGCTCCATATGGTATTTTTAAAACTTCTGATGGAGAGGTGGCCGTGGCTCCAGCTAGTGATAAGTTTTGTCATATTTTTCTAGAAACTATAGAATTATTAAATTTACTTGATCAAGAAATTTATAGAGACAATGCTAGCAGAATGGAAAATAGAGACAGTTTAAATGACATTATCAATAAAAAAATGGTTTCAAAAACCTCTGATTTTTGGATAAAAAAATTGAATGATGCTGGGTGCCCAGCTGCTAAAATAGTTTCATTGCCAGATGCCCTAAATAGTCAATTGGTTAAGGATACTGAAATGGTCATTAGTTCAAATGGCCCAGAAGGCAGAAAAATAAAAATGACTGGTTTCCCGGTTAAATTGTCTGAAACCCCAGCTCAATTATATTTTTCACCACCACTTTTGGGTGAGCATACTGATGAAGTTTTAAAAAAATTTAAGATCAAAGGATGAAAGAATTAAATGAAATTCAAAACAATAAACTTTAAAGTTGAAAACGGAGTTGCTTTTATAGAGTTAAATAGACCTAAACAATACAACTCACTAAACAGTACTATGGCTGAGGATTTATTTAAAGTTTCGTTAGAATGTGACGATAATCCTGAAATAAGAAGTGTTCTTCTGACTGGAGCAGGCGAAAAGGCTTTTTGTGCTGGTGGTGATTTACATTCATTTTATGAATATGGAAATAAAATGCCAGCGCATTTAAAAGAAGTCACAACTATACTTCATGGTGCCATCTCAAGGTTTTCAAGAATGAATGCTCCTTTAATAGTTGCCGTTAATGGTGTTGCTGCTGGAGCAGGTTTTTCCTTTGTAGGTTTTGCCGATTTTGTATTAGCTTCTTCTAATGCTTCATTTATTTCAGCATACTCAAAAGCTGGATTAACACCTGACGGTTCATCAACATATTTTCTTCCAAGAATAATTGGCTCCAGAAGGTATATGGAACTAGTATTAACGAATAGGGTTTTAAGTGCAAAGGAAGCACTAGAATGGGGATTAGTCAATAGTGTAGTGGATTTAAAAAACCTTAAAAGCGAAGCTATTAAAATAGCAGAACAATTAGCCAAAGGTCCCTCTCTTGCTTTCGGTAAATTGAAAAATTTAGTTCATAATAGTTTTTTAGATTCTTTAGAAGGTCAAATGGAATTTGAAGCCAGAATGATTGCAGAATCTGCAAAAACAACTGATGGGAAAAATGGTGTTGATGCATTCGTAAATAAAAAAAATGCCTTTTTTGAAGGCGAATAAGAAAGATAATTAATGTCTATTAACATCTTAGCTTTAGAAGGGGATGGTATTGGTCCAGAAATAATGGAAGCAACTTTAGACGTTGTTTCTTTTTTAAATCAAGAATTACAGCTAGATATTCAATTTACAAAGGA
>Ga0181591_10005316_pt1 | contig 11199 bp, 15 predicted proteins | sample 071ome_33_FD_133757 | JGI IMG/M metagenome (GOLD analysis project Ga0181591, IMG submission 133757) | Coastal salt marsh microbial communities from the Groves Creek Marsh, Skidaway Island, Georgia - 071412AT metaG (megahit assembly) | ecosystem: Environmental > Aquatic > Marine > Intertidal...
AAGGCGGGTTCAGCGCAGAACAGTCTCTCAGCACGCGCCCCGAAACCGCCGTCGATCAGGCGCAGCAGGCCATCAATGAAATGGGGCAGATGGTCGATGAGACGCGCGCCAATCTGCGTTATGTGGATCCGAACACCGGAGAATTAAGAGCCGGTTCTAGTGATACAGGCGCGGCTAGCGAAGTTGATGCAGCTGACCTACAGCGCGCCCTTGAGCGCGAGCGCGTTGAGGGTTTTGTTTCGGGTGGCGACAGCGGCATTGATTTCAATTTTGACCGGCTGGAAACCGGCGACGATGTCATGGCGTTGTTCGATCACGTCAGCGAGTTGCATAAGGCGCCGATCAACGACGCCAAGCGCGGCATCATCACCAACCCAGAAACGCTCGACGACGCGGAGCGCTTGCTGGCTGATGAGCTTGGCTTCACGCGCTCGCTCCTCGCGCGGCGCAAGGGCGGCATGCTCAATGCCGCGCAGATGACGGCAGCGCGCAAGCTCATGGTTCGTTCCGGCGAGCGCCTGCTGGACATGGCCAATCAGATCAAGGCTAACAAAGCCAACAACGTCATCGACAAAGAGTTGATGGTGCGCTTTCGCCGGCAGATGGTCATCCATTCCGGCATCCAAATGCAAACGAAAGCGGCGCAGACCGAGATCGCGCGCGCGCTGCAGGCGTTCAATATTCCCGCCGGCGCATCGGCCGACATGCGGGCTCGCATATTAGACGACATTTTGGACATCACCGCCGGTGATGCGTCAACGACCAGGGGCGTTTTAGACGGCGGCGTCAGTGAGGTGGAGCGGATCGCCGAGGGCATGATCGATGTCTACAACACTGGCGGCGGCTCGGCGCTACACAAGTACGCCGCTGCTGTTGGGCAGCGCGGATCAAAAGCCTTTTACGAGGCCTACATCAACGGGCTGCTTGGCTGGACGAAAACGCACATAAAGAATTTTGTCGCGACGCCGATGTTCATGGGTTGGCAGCTTGCTGAAGAGCTCGCTGCCGGCGTCTATGGTTCCCTTGAGCGCGGCGCAATGCGAGCCGTTGGCCGCGAGGCGGCTGAAGGCGTCTACATGGGCCAGGTCTTCGCGCGCATGTTCGGCATGAGCAGCGCTTTGCGTGACGCTTGGGTGACCGCCGCGCGCACGTTCTCGACTGAAATGCCGACTAGCGCGCTTAACAAGGTTGAGGCCGGTCAGTTCCGCGCGATTAGCGCAGAAAGCCTGGGCGTTGATGCGTTGCAGTCTCCCAATCTAGCTGTGTTCGTTGACCGGCTGGGCAAGGCGATCCGCATTCCCGGCCGCGCGCTGATGGCAGCTGATGATTTTTGGCGCGTGATCGGTATGCGCGGCGAGCTTTACGCCGAGGCGTGGAACAACGGCATGAAGGCGAAAAACATGGGCAAGACGCTCGAGGAAGCGTCTGACGACTTCGCCATGACCCTGCTGGATCCGCGCAGTATGGCTGACCAGCTTGACGCCGCGGCTTCCTACAGCACGCTGACGACCGAGCTTGGCAAAGTTGGAGAATTTGCTCGCGCGTTTCAGCGGATACCCGTTGTTGGAAAATTACTGATGCCGTTCGTCAAGGCGCCGACGAACTCTATAATCCGAGTTATTGAGCGCCTGCACCCGTTTCACAAAGGCGTGTTCAGCAACCCAGAGACGCGGCAGAAAGCCGTCGGCCGCATGATGGTGACCTGGGGCGCGATGTACCAGATGCACCAGTTCGCGGTGAACGGGCGCGTCACCGGCGCCATGCCAAAGGACGAGAAACAGCGCCGCATGCTGCCGCCCGGCTGGCAACCCTACTCTCTCGTCTTCAAGGGCGACAACTGGCCACAAGACCAAGATGGCAGCGATCTGCCAATTTTTGATCCGGTGACCGGCGCCCCAAATGGCCCACTCACTTACATCAGCTATGCCGGCCTCGAGCCTGTCGGCGCGATCCTGGGTATTGCAGCCACGACAGCGGAACGGATGCGGCGCAGCAACAATCCAGAGGCGTCTTTGGATCTCGTGGCGAATGCGGTCGGCGCAGCTTTCAATTATGTCCAAGACATGCCGATGCTGAAAGCCTTGGCCGACATCACGAAGGCGATTGAATACGGAAATTCCAGCTACGTTATTCGCAGCCCCATCGGCGGCATGATGCCATATTCGTCAGCCGTGCGCGCAGTTGAGGGCGCTGTTGACCCGGTGCGCCGCAAGCCGAGCAAGGAATATGAGTATTACACGCTTGAGGACGTGAAGAACCCGAGCATCGTGCCGTTTGTAAACAACGAGCCGCGGTACGACCTTGTCGGCGTTGTGAAAACGGCTGGCGAAAATTCACTGCGCTCGGCCTTGGCGGAATACGCAAGCATCGTTTCCGACCGACCGCTCTATGGCGGCGCTGACGATGAGACCAGCGGGATCCAATACGATGTGATGGGCGTTGCAAAAGACAACAACGTGCGTTTCGACATCAACCCGACGCGCGCTATGTGGAACCTTGTGATGCCGTTTAGCGTCTCCTCGGCTGACCAGTTGACGACCGAAATGCGTGAACACATTCGCCTCGGCGGGCCGCTAAGTTTCTCAAAGGACAAACTTGAGGGCATCAAGCTGACCGAGGCCATGCAGTCGCAATGGACGCGCGCCGCTAAAAACGAGGTTGAAATTATAAGTGCGGCGACAGGAACAGCGATGAAGTTCCGACCAGCGCTCAAGGCGCTCGTTTCGTCGATGGTGTATCTCAGTTCAAACGATGAAGAAAAAAAGAACCAGATCCAAAATCTTGAGGAAGAGTTTTACAAAGCGGCAATCCCGCTGCTCGTTTCCCAAAACCCGGAGCTTGGTCAAGTTCTAAAAGACAAAGAAACACTGAAAATGATAGGCCGATAACATGAGCGTTTCATCGACGACCACGAAGGTCAGTTATAGCGGCGACAATACCACGGCTGTCTTCGCGTACACTTTTAAGATTTTCACTGCATCAGATCTTGAGGTGATCATCAGATCATCTGCCGGCGTTGAAACCATAAAAACGCTGACGACGCACTACACCGTAAGCGGCGCCGGCGTTGACGCTGGCGGCAACGTGACCTTCACGGCCGGCAACATTCCGGCGACCGGCGAGACTGTCGTCATTCGCCGCAACCTGACGCTGACCCAGGGAACGGACTACGTCGAGAACGATCCGTTCCCCGCGAACTCGCACGAGGACGCGCTCGATCGCCTGACCTTCATCACACAGGGCCTGCAAGAGGAGCTAGATCGCGCATTCAAAGTGTCGCGAACCACTTCAATCACGACGCCAGAGCTCACCGACGCGGCCGCTGCGCGCGCTGATAAGCTGCTGGGATTTACGTCTGACGGAAACGGCATCGAAGCCACTACCGGCAAGGTGACGAGCATCAGCGTCACAGACCTGGCCGAAGGCGCGTCGGCAACGGCGAGCTACAACGCAACCACCGGCGCGCTGACGTTGGGCATTCCAACCGGCGCCACCGGCGCTACGGGGGCGACCGGCGCCACAGGAGCGACCGGCGCTACTGGCGCTACCGGCGCCACGGGAGCAACTGGGCCGACCGGACCGACCGGCGCCACAGGGCCGGCCGGCCCCGTCAGCGTCGGCTTGTTATTGGCTTTGAGCTAGGAGATTGAAAAATGGCTGAAACTTTCCAGCGCGTTATCCAAGACACTACAGCTAGTTACGTCACGGCGTACACCGCGCCGGGATCGACAACGGCGATTGTTATCGGCTTCCAAGCGGCAAATGTTCACGCATCCGACGCGAAGACGTTTGCGGTTAAAACAGTGACCAACGGCGGCGGCTCGGAAGCAATTATCGCTAACGACATTTCGATTCCTGTTAACGACACGCTGGCGCCCATTCAAGGCAAGCTGGTCTTGGAGGCGGGTGATTACATCCAGATCAAAGGAGCTGATACGAACATCGAGTGCACCATCAGCATTCTGGAGATCACCTGATGAGTTTCCTCAACGGCACTGATCCCGGCCTGCGCCAGACCCGCACTCCAACTACGGATAACTTTGCGGCTGGTGTAGACTTCACAGCGGGGTCAACCACGCAATTGACGCTGTCGGCTGATCCCGGTTCCGAGGACAACGTCGAAATCACTTTTGACGGCATCCAGCAGCACCGCAATACCTACAGCGTCAGCGGCACCACGGTCACGTTCGATGCAGCGATTGGCGCTGGCGTCAGCAATGTTGAGGCCACGTTTACCACAACGATCCCCGCAGCGCAGCCCGCAGACGGTTCTGTTGGTACGGCCCAGCTTGCCGACCTGTCGGTTACTGCTGCCAAACTTGCTGCTGGCGCAGTCACTTCGCTCGACACCATTGACGCTCAAGTGTTCACCTCAAGTGGCACTTGGACGAAACCCTCTGGCCTTGTCTTCGCCATCGTGTTCGTCACTGGCGGCGGCGGCGGCGGCGGAAAATGGCCAGACACCTCTGCTGGTGCGGGGGGTGGCGCTGGTGGCGGCACGGCAATTGAAGTCCTTCTAGCATCTGAACTTGGTGCAACCGAGACTGTTACTGTCGGTGCTGGCGGTGCTGGTGCAACTTCTGGCGGCTCTGCCGGATCAACTGGCGGCACTTCGTCATTCGGCGCTCTTTGCTCTGCTACTGGCGGGGAGGGTGGTGGATCAACCGGTGGCGGCTCTGATGCACAGGGGGGCGTCGGCTCTGGCGGCGACATCAACATCTACGGTGATGACGGTTCTCGGCTGTCTGCACAAGGCACCCCCGCTCCCGTATGGGGCGGCGGATCATTCTTTGGCGGGCTAACTGGCGGGCGCATTGACGGCTCAGGAACCGCTGGTGTCGGCTATGGCGCTGGTGGCACCGGCACAAGCAGCAGCAACAACGCTGGCGCTGGCGCTGCTGGCGTAGTTCTGGTTTGGGAGTTCATCGCATGATGAAAGCACTAGTCCAAGGCACCCGCATTTGCGAAGTCCGTGCCGACACGTTCCCGGTCCACCCTAGTCTTCAATGGGTGGATGTCGCGGATGATACCACTGAACTCGACACTTGGGACGGCACCCAAGTCGTCAAGCACGTCACGCCCGTGGAAACTCCACAAGAAGTCATCGAGCGCCTCGAACGCCAGATCACGCCGCGCCGTATGCGTGAAGCGGTACTCGGCACTGACGGCGGCTGGCTTGCCAATCAAGAGGCGCTGATCGCCGCAGAACGAGGTAAACTCTAATGGCAAACACGAAACCCTCCTCGACGTTTCTGAGCCTGACGGACAATGGTCGTTGGGTATTCCTTCAGAAACAAACGGCGTCCGCTTCTGCCAATATCGTATTCACGGGCTTGGACACCTACAACCATATCATTTTTGAGATTTACGACATCGACCCGGCAACGGCTGGCGCAAACTTCTACGCCTACTTCAGCAACGATGGCGGCTCGACCTATTCTTCATCCAACATCTACGGTCACTCGCAGCATGTGAACAACGCCTCGACGGAAACCAACATCAACTACAGCAACACCGCCTTTATCCAAGTGGCTAATGATGTTTGGAGCGGAGGTACGGGCGCGGGTATGGCAATGACACTGCAATGTAGTCTCGGCGCTACGACGGGAGCCTTCCCGTCCTTCTATTGGCACGGACAATACAAACACAACACCGCTGGTTCTGGCCGTATGCGCGGCGGGGCCACATACAACACGGCTGCATGGGGTGTTGACGCGGTGAAGTTCCAGTTCTCTACCGGCAACATCACCAGCGGCAACATTGTCGCTTACGGATTGCTGGAGGCTTAACATGAGCAACTTCCTCAACTTCGCTGGCAACCAAGGCGCCACGTGCAAGAACCACGGAACGGGCGGCGGCACCAGCTTCACTCTTGATGGCAACGCATCCACCAACAGCGTATTGCTTGCGGTTGGTGGCGTCCTCCAAGAACCCGGCGTCGATTACACGGTCAGCGGTACGACGATTACAACGACCACCAGCGTCACGGCTGGCATCGAAGTCTTCTCCTGGGTGCTGCACAAACAAGGCACCGCTCCGGTCATCCAAGATAACAGCGTGACCGGCGGCAAGATCGCACTCACCTCCCAAGCTGAAGGCGACATCATGTACTGCAACAGCAGTGGTGATTGGGTGCGCCTTGCTAAAGGTACGGCGGGTCAGCTTCTCGCCCAGAATAGCGGCTTGACGGCACCGGAATGGATTGATGCGGGCGGCGGCTTGGTGGCTATCAGTACGAGTACATTCTCGGGCGCGTCGACTGCTGAGATTACGTCAGGGATCGACGGTACCTACGACATTTACATTATCGAGGGCCTAATCGACGACTTCTCCGCTGATGGAAAACACACCAAGATGCGGTGGTCTGACGACAACGGCTCGACGTATGCATCCGCTAATTACCGCTTCGCCATCAGTGGCTTCAATGACAGCCTTGCCGCGCGTCAGGATAGTGGTGCCGGTGGCGACCATATTAAGGTGACGTATAACAACGACACCGATAACGCCATGCAGACGTGGTTCCGCGTGACGCTGCTCAACCCCCAGCAGACGGGGGAGCGGAAGTCCTGCAAGATTGAGACGGTGGGCTACGACAACACCACAACGAACGGCTTCTCTTATCAAAACGGTGGTGCTGTCCTCACGTCTGGCGACCCTGTGACAAACACGATCAACGGTGTCCAGTTCTTCCCTGACAGCGGCACGTTCGACGGCACCCTCTATCTCTACGGCATGAGCCGACCGGCGTAAGGAGGCCGACATGACCCAAACACTTATTGATCCCCGCATGTTCGATACCGGCACCGCGCTCCCGGCGATGGATGGTTCGTCGCTGACTTCACTCCCCTTGGTGTGGAACCTGATATCTAAGCAAGACCCTAGCGCAGCGTCCGCTGTAGAGTTTACCGGCTTAACAACCTACGAAATGATGTTGTGTGTTGGTCAAGTACGCGCCTCCGCTGCCGTTGCCTTAAATGTACAAGGCAGCGTAGATAACGGTTCAACATACGGTTCCACAAATTATCAAGGCTACTGGAGTGGCATCAACCGTGCCGGGACAAACCAAGACAACAACGTGTCCAACGGATCAAACGGCATCATACATGCGGCACAAGAAGGCGGGTCCACATACGATACCGGGTTCAGCATGATAATTACCGGAGGCTCGACCACTTCTGGTGGGATCAACTTTCAGACTACTGGACTTGCGAATGTCTTGATGCAAACTGGAGGGTTTACTTGGGAGCATCCTAGCGCGAACGACATGGATGCCTTCAAGATTTACCCTGCGTCTGGGACTATCACCGGAACAATTGCACTGTTTGGTGCTGTATCTATCTAACTTAGGAGAAGTAAAATGCCCCGTTCTGACTACACCCACAAAATGGTCAACGGCGAACAAGTGCCGTTGACTGAAGCTGAAATCAACGAATGTGTCGCTCGTGAAGAAGCATGGGCGGCTGGAGCTTCTGCTCGCGCTCTCGAAGCAATTCGCAACGAACGCAACAGCCGCATTGCTGCGACTGACTACCTTGCGCTATCTGACCAGACCATGTCTGCTGAGATGACGGCGTATCGGCAGGCTCTGCGTGATGTGCCATCGACCGACGATCCTGTCGGCTTTGTGGCAAGCTGGAATGAATTTCAGGCTGGCGCTGATGGCGCTGTAGACCCGTGGCCGTCTAAACCGAATGGCTAAAAAGTCGAGAACACAAAACCAATTCGTCGCGTTATCAAACGGCGCACGAAGCCCGCGCACTTGCGGCATCGCAAGAAGCTCGGGCCGAAGTCTAGCATGAGGGTGCGATAATGGAGTTTGGACTGCGCGATCTGGTGACACTGCTAACCGTCGTCGGCGGCGGGTTTGCGACGGTGCGCGTCATTGAGACTAAGTTGGCTCGCGTGATGCTTGACGTGGCCGAAGCGCAAAAAACCATGAAGCACATTTGGAGCGCGATTGATACGCTTCAGGAAGGCAGGGGCGTAATGGAAAAGCAGCTTTCAAACTTTAGCGTCATTTTGTCGCCGGATCGCTTGGCCAATCTCAACTACAAGGCCGGAGAAACCGAAGCGCGTCTTTGCGTTGTCGAAGAACGATTAGGTGCGCTTGCCCGCATGCACAACGGCGAGCATAAACCGGTGGCCGTCAAATGAAAGAGCGCCTTGCCATCGACGCCGCCGTTGCCGCACCGGCCCTAAGCCTGCCATGGTGGTTGCACGCGGTCGAGGAGGGCATGCAGTTCGGCATCGTCTGCGTCACGCTGGTCATCGTCATCCTACGGCTGCGGATTGCAATACGAGATTGGAAGCAGCGATGATCTGGCGGCTGAATTTTGTACGAAAGATGGCAGGCCTGGTCGGCAAGCTCGACGCCTACTTGTGGCGCAAGTGCTGGTCGCATCGATGAGACGATTTCTAATATTTTTACTGGCCGCCATTGGCGGCTTTTTTTGTGCGCCGCCGCCGGCGTCGTCTTGGCAAGTGGGTGATTTAATAGTTATCGCTGCAGCTTGCCGAACGGAAGAAGCCGCACTTTCTGTAGCGGACGCTGACGTTATTTCAGAAGCTGAGGCGCAGCGCGCCTTCGCAATCTTCGCGGCTGCTGGCTTCTGCATGAATTGGGGGCGACCGATCGGCGTCGTGAAAATCGCACAGATTTTGCGACGCTACACCGATGCGCAGGACCGCGTGACGATCGTCGCGCGCTGCATTTCACCGCGCGCGCCAGATCAGAATTTTTTTGTGCTGGCTGTCGAGCCAAGCAAACGGACTTAATGAGCGTTCGAACGGGTCGAATTGGAGACCTGCTGGCTGCCGCTATCATCGAACAGCTTGGGGGATCCGTCGCTGTCGTCAACAGGCCTGGCTACGACTTGATTGTGCTGTTTGAAAATAGATGGCTGCGAGTCGAAGTCAAATCGACCGCCGGGCTTGACAAACGCAAACGATGCTTCACGTGGCGCACCTGCACAGGCAGCAAGGCGAAGCAGTATTTAAGCGCAGACCACTGCGACGTTGTGGCGCTCGTGGCCATCAGTCGTCGCAAAGCCGCGTTCGTGCACGTCAGTGACGCGCGCGCAAAAACCACGCATCTGTTCTTACAGAAATTCGAGCAGATTGATGAGCGTGAAACGTGGCTTGCTGCAGTCGAAAAAACGAAAGAGGTGAAATCGTGATCCAGGCGTTATTGCCGGCGCTGCTTCCGGCCGTCACCGACATTGTCGGCCGGTTCCTGCCGGCGGATCCTGAGAAGAAGGCGGCTGCCGAGCGCGAGATCCAGGCGCGACTGAGCGAGCACCTGGCGAAGATTGATCTCAGCCAGCTTGAGATCAACAAAACAGAAGCCGCGCATCGAAGCGTCTTTGTCGCCGGCTGGCGCCCGTTCATTGGTTGGGCCTGTGGCTTCGCAATGGCTTGGTCATACCTGGTGCAGCCGTTTGTGGTCTTCGTGCTGGCTCAGACCGGATACCTGGTCGAACTGCCGCGCGTCGAGCTCGGAGAGATGATGCCGGTGCTGATGGGTATGCTCGGTCTCGGCGGGCTGCGGTCCTTTGAAAAATACAAGGGCGTCTCGCGATGAATATGGAAGAGTTACGCCGATCCCTCGAGGTCGAGGAAGGCGTCTTGTATAAAGTGTATCTAGATCCGCTCGGACTCAAGACATGCGGCATCGGTCACCTCTGCCTGGAGGGCGAGCCGGAGTTCGACATGGAGCCCGACGAGCCGGTGAGCGCGGAGCGCGTCGAAGCGCTGTTCGAGAAGGACATGGAAACCGCGATCGGGGACGCGCGCCAAATCGTGTTCGGCTTCGATGACCTACCAGACGAGGTGCAGCTGGTCCTGGTCGAGATGGCGTTCAATCTCGGCGCGCCGCGGCTATCAAAATTCAAGCGAATGATCCGCCACGTCAACGAGCGCCGGTTCGCAGACGCCGCGGCTGAGATGATGGATAGCAAATGGGCGCGCCAGCTGCCCGGCCGCGCCCGGCGATTGTCAGACCGCATGGCTGGAAAGTGACCGTCGCTTTCTAACGCCCAACTTGCATTTTACTTGCATTCTGATTTTACACGCGTCTACACTGAACTGCATTTGGTGTTGTTTTTTGCAGTCCGGTGAGAGGGTGATTTTTTAGCAAAGTGCTGCTAAGTCATTGAAAAGGTTGGTTGCGGGGGCAGGATTTGAACCTGCGACCTTCAGGTTATGAGGACGGCGGTCAGCCGCAACAAAGCATAACCATTTCAATATTTTAGCATTAAAGCACGGGCGGTTTTTGAGCCCAACTTGCATTTTGCTTGCACGATATCCCCAAAAATTTTCACCGGCGCTAGAAAGCGGAGGTCATTTTTTTGTTTGCAGCGTAAAAAATATTTACTACTATTACATCTAGCGCCGCGGGCGCAGCCAAGCCAACAGGAGAAATCAGCGAGGTAAATCACATGCAATCCCTGCAAAAAATTATAAAGGAAAAGACAAACGACGAATGCGACGTGCTGGATTTGATTTTAGAGATTAAAGAAATTCAGCCGCATTTAAATCCAAACGAATACCCGGCCCTTAACGCCGTCTACGAACTCGCCACCGAAGGCACCGCGCGATGCCTTGCAGCTTTTTTCAGGGAGGAAATAGATGAAAATCCGTGAGACCGAGAACAACTACATCGTCAGCACCAAGACGCGCTCAGGCAAACGCCACCAGAAACACTTTCCCAAGACGCCGGCGGGCAAGCGCGAGGCCAAGGCGTTCATCAAGAGCGTCGAGGCCGAGACAGCAGTCGAGGGCAACTACCTTAACCCCAGTGAGACGCTTCGCTTCGATGAGGCCGTGGCTGATTTCCTCAAGGCCGAAGAAGCGCGCGCACGCCGAGGCGAACTCGGCGCTGCGCATGTGGACAACAAGCGCACGGCACTGGACACCTTCGCAGCCTTTGAGTACGACGGCCGGCCGCTGGCGGGCGTGCGGATCGGCGAACTGACGGCCGGGAAGGTGAAGAAGTATCTGGTCGATCAGGCGTTCGGCGACTGCGCGCATGCGACCTCGATGAAGAAGTGGACCGTCTTCAAGCAGATGCTGCAGCACTTCGTTGAGATCGATGATCTCAGAAGCAACCCCGCGCGGATCACGCTGCCGACGAGCCCCCAAGAGGTGCCGATGGAGCGGATTAGCAAGACGGCGGTCTTGTCTATCATCGATCACGCCAAG
>Ga0181591_10005317_pt1 | contig 11198 bp, 6 predicted proteins | sample 071ome_33_FD_133757 | JGI IMG/M metagenome (GOLD analysis project Ga0181591, IMG submission 133757) | Coastal salt marsh microbial communities from the Groves Creek Marsh, Skidaway Island, Georgia - 071412AT metaG (megahit assembly) | ecosystem: Environmental > Aquatic > Marine > Intertidal zone...
AAAGAAGCGCAACATGGAGCGGCTGCAGCTGGCGTGCGGGGGCCTGACGATTAACTCGGTGGAGGAGCTGGAAGAGGGAGTGCTGGGTCGGGCGGGTAAAGTGTACGAGCACGTGCTCGGGGAGGAGAAGTTCACGTTCGTGGAGGACGTGGCAAACCCGACGTCATGCACGATTCTGATCAAGGGTCCGAACAACCACACGATCGCACAGCTGAAGGACGCGGTTCGTGACGGACTGCGGGCCGTGAAGAATGCGATGGACGACGGGGCGCTCGTGCCGGGGGCAGGGGCGTTCGAGGTGGCGTGCGCGGCGCACTTGCGGGAGCACACGAAGAAGGAGGTGGTGGGCAAGGCCAAGATCGGGATCGAGGCGTTTGCAGAGGCGTTGATGGGAGTTCCCAAGATTCTGGCCGAGAACTCTGGCTACGACGCGCAGGAGACGGTGATTGCGCTGGCAGAGGAGCAGGCAAACGGGGTGTGCGCCGGGTTTGATATCTCGTCGGGGCTCCCGATCGATCCGCACCTGAGCGGCGTCTACGACAACTACATCGTCAAGCGCCAGGTGCTCCAGAGCGCGCCGGTGATCGCCAGCCAGCTGTTGCTTGTGGACGAGGTGCTCCGGGCCGGCATGAACATGCGGAGGTGAGGGACTAGATATATCACGAAATGTTACGAGAAATGCATCCTAGTCGCCACAGAAATCAACCAGAGCCCTCGAGGTAGCGTTGGTAGCCGCCGAAAATCATCTGGAAGAGGAGGACGTTGACGCTCGGGAGGACGTGCGTATTGTCTCGATAGCACCAGTCCATGCACCCTTCGGCTATCCGGTACATGTCGATCGGCACGACAGGCCCGTTGGGCATGAAGAGTCCGGCGTTGCGCAGGGCGTCGTTGAACTTGCGCAGCGAGTAGAAGAACTCGGTCTCGGGATTGGCGGGGTCGTACGCTTCCTTGAAGGGCGGCGAGATCATCCACACGATCGGAGACGACGGGTACTTCTCGTGGAACCTGGTCACCGATTCAATCAGTGAAGGCATTTCGTCCATGAACGCGCCGTAGTCGCGGGCCCACTTGGCCTGGTGCGCAGACGCGTCGCACACCACGAGGTCGGGCGCGTCGCCGTCCCCGTCGCCGCCGTCCGTGCCGCTGTCGCGATCGACAAACTCGTTGATCGCGGCCGCGGTACTCCGCAGCTCTGCCCGCCAGTAGAATTCGAGCCGGGTGTCGGTCAACTTCACAGTCTTGGCAAAGTCGATGTGCTCCTTTTTGTCGCTCGCTGGCGCGTCTGTGATCCTCTCGTCCGCGAGGAACTCGGCCAAGAAGTTGTACAGCTTACGCAGGTGACTGTCCCCTACAAATGCAACTTTCTTGCCCCTGAGCGCCGCCGCCACGTCGGCCTGCACGAGGCTCGACGCCAGGCAGTCGGCAGGGGCGCCCGACGCCCATCGCCTCGGGAACCCGGTCGAGTTGTCGCAGTGCTGCAGCACGCCGGGCGTCGTCTTTGGGCACCCGTCTATCGACAGTTCCCAGTGGCCCTCGCTCAACGAATTCAGACACGTGTCGTCAAAGGTGCTTCTCGTCGCCGACGCCCCGACGACAGGCTCGTCGCCAAAGTCGGTCCACGAGGCCCTCGACAGGCTATAAATGAGGACGAATGTGATTGCAAACGCACCCAAGACGGAGATCATGGCGCTCTTGCCGCTCGCCGACCCCCCGTTGGCACTGAAGGTGGGCCGAGGCCTGCCGTCCATCTTCGGACGAACGATTGGGGGGTGTCGGGTGGATTTTTCTCCGATCGTCCTCTCTATCTCTGTACCTTCGTCCGCCGCCGCCACGCCGGCCTTCTCCTCCGCGTCGGCTTCGTTGTCGTCCGTTGTCCCCGTCGAGCCGTCGAGCCGTCGAGCCGTGGTCCTTCGCGCTCGCTCTCCAAGGCGTGAAATTTATTTGTTATCCACGAGGACGATACGTGAGTGAATGAGCCGAACCGTACGTCCAGGTGTCCCGTGAGATGGTCAATCTCGGCATTCTGACGGTCGACGCGTCGGCATCGAGCGACGACGACGAGTACGACCCGACCGAATTCACGCATCGGTCCTCCACCTCTGGCCGCTCGCCGTTCTTCCTCCACACAAAGTACGTCTGGGATCGGCCAGAGTCGGACGATGAGGACGAGGACTGCTCGACGAGCATGGGCGCCACGCAGCGGCGGTTTCTGGACTCTCTCCGGGACAGCGTCGACGTCAGCGCCAGTGCCGGTGGCATCTCGGGCAGCAGCAACATCCACGGCAACATTCACGGCAACAACGCCAGAAGCCCCGGGACGCCGAGCAAAGAGTACGCCGAGTTTCTGAAGAAAGACGCGCTTGCGAGACAACAGCTCGAGGAGGAGCAGCGCCGGATGCTCTCGGCGCTCGAGGAGCGGCACCGGGAGCTCTACGCCAAGGACCGGGAGGCCGTCAAGCTGGTTGTGACGCGGTTCCAGGAAGAGTTGGCCGAAAAGGAGAGGCTGGAGCAACAGAAGCGGGAGCAGGAGAAGCGGAAAGAGGAAGAGCGCGAGGCCCAGGAACGTTCGAGACAGGCCGAGGCGCTCAAGGCCCGGGAGGCCCAGCAGGCGGCGCTGGAGGGCGAAAAGGCGCTGTATCGGCTGGTACATATGGCGTCGTCGGAGGCCGTCGAGCACCAGAAGGCGCTGGCGGCGCTCCTCGCGCAGTACAACAACGAACTGACGGCGTTCTGCGAGGACACGTCTTCCGAGACAAAGGGCGTCAAGCGGTCCATCAAGAAGTTCATCACGCTCAGTGTGCAGCAGATATCGGCAACGCAAGAGCAGGTGAAGCGCAAGTCGGCGTCGATCCTCGAGTTTTTGGCGCAGCAGCACGGGCTCCATCAGAAGTTTGCGCTCGTGACGCTCGCGTCGAAGATGGTCAGCCAGTGCGACGCGCAGATCTCGCGGCTACCAAGCTTCGCATTTCCTCTGGGTGAAGTGGCCGTGTCGATCGGCCGCGCCTTCCCTGACTTTACCAAACTATTGTTGGCCATGTTGCAGAACGAGTGCCCGCTGTGCGTGCCGATGGTCGTCGTGCCCGGGCCCAAGGCGGGAAAGGACCTCAAGTACTACGAGGCGCTCCAGTTCAAAGTCACTGACGGCAAGGTGGAGAACGAGGAAGAGTATGTGAGTCGACTACAGGGCTTCGTGCGGCTGTATGCCGCCGTGCTCCAGGTCGACAGGGACCCCGATCGCATGGAGGAGGCCCTGGGACACGCGTGGGCCTACGTCGCGTGGCTTCTCAACGTGCTCCCGGCCAGTCGGTACACGGCCAGCGCCCTCGACGCATTTCTGTCGGTGGCCGGCTACCGGATGGCCGGCCGGTTCGGCTGCCAGTTCGCAAAGCTGATGGCCTACGTCTCGACCCACTTCCTCAAGGAGCTCGAGGCGCTGGGCGACACAGACTCCAACGCCGTTGCGACCCGTCTCGGGTCATACGTTAGATCGCAGTTGTACCGCACGGAGCCCAAGGGCCGCGCCATGCCCCTCCGGGACTTGAGCAGCCAGAACCGGGCGTAGTACTATGTAGGTCGTTCAAATGATAACAAAACGAATGGCATAACATCTAGCGCCGATCCCTCGTGCCGTTGGACATCTTTCCACTGAAGAGATGCTTGGGCTTGAGGTCTGGAATGTGGCGGTCGCCCTCTCCCTTGCGCGCCTCGCGCTGCATCCGCCGCTGGGCGCGGTCGTTGAGCTTGTACGCGCGGTTGCGCATGGCCGCGTCCTTGAGTCCCTTGCCCGGCTCGGGTGCGGCCATCGAAAGCGACCTTCCCCGCGACATGGACCGCGACTTGCTGCTCCGGACGCGGACCTGCGGCTGCTCGTCCTCCGCGGCCGCCGCGGCCGCCGCCGACTGGCTCCTGGCGCGCTTTTTCTTGAGCTCCCTGCCCCTGCTCTGGCTGCGAGCGCGTGAGACCGCCGTGCGAACCGCGTCCGGGTCCATTCCCATGCCACCCAGCTCGCTCTCCATCCTGGCCGCCGTGCGGCCCCGCTCCGAGTCCACCTGCCCCTTGGAACGCGGCATCTGCGCGCTGTTCGTCCCCGCCTTCTTCTTGCGCCTGTGGTCGCTGATTAGCTTTGTCTTCCTCGAGCGGATAGCAGCCAGCGTCTCGGCCTCCTCGGTCGTGAGGTGCTCCTCCTCCATCTCGTCGGCCACAGGCGCGTTGGCCGCCATCTCCTCCTCCTCGCGCTCGAGCGCCTCGAGCTTGGCATCGATATCCGGATCGATAAAGTCGGCAATGTTGTGCCCCTCCCAGATCTCGGGCATGACATCGTACTTCCACGTCTCGTCCTCGAGGTCCCACCGCTTCCTGAGGTCCTGCGAGTAGACCCCGGCGCCTCCCTGCTCCTCCTGGAGGTCCTTCTCCGTCTTCTTCCGCTCCCCTGCCTCCCGCTTCTTCCTGGACTCCTCCACGCCCGCAGGAATACAGGGCGGACGCGCCACCGCGTCGCGCTGCTTGGGCATGGCCACGTGCAGCCTGTCCGCAACGTCGTGCACGCGCTTGCTGTTGAGCTTCATCTCCACCCGGCTCGCCAACAGACGATCGCACGCAATCGTCTTGACATTACTCACGCCCTCCTCCGTGAGCGTACTCATCGGCACCAGCACCTCGCTCAAATCGGTCGTAAACGCCGCCCCCGCCGCGGCCCCCGCCGACACTTTGGCCGCCTCCCGCCCCATCTTCTCCAGCAGCTGCCGCTGATCGTCCGTCAAGTCCGACACCTGTCTGGCGTCAATCTTGTTCATCACAATCATCACCGGCTTGTTGGCGAACAGCGGGCAGATGGAATGGAACAGCGTCGACTGCTGCTCCAGAGTGAACCCGCACTGCTCCGAGATATCCACCACGTACAACACAGCCGCACGCAAGTGCGCCAACGCCGTAATACTCTGCATCTCAATCGTATTCCGCTCCTCCAACGGCCTGTCCAATATCCCCGGCGTATCGATCACCTGCCAACGCAGATACTTGTAGTCCGTATGCCCCACGAACAGACTCTTCGTCGTAAACGCATACGGCTGCACCTCCACATCCGCCCGAGTCACCTTGTTCATGAAACTACTTTTCCCCACGTTCGGATACCCGCACACCAACAACGTCCTCGTGTTCGGATCAATCGAAGGCAACCTCGACATATGCTGCCGCACCTGCTCCAGATACGCCAACGACGGCCCCTGCCGCTTCAACAACGTCATCATCCGACCCATCGCCGCCCGCTTCAACTGCTTGCAACGATACAACGAGTCCCCATACTTCAACAACCGCACGTAGTCATCAGACACCCGCCCAATCAACTGCTTGGCCGTATGCAACTGACCCAACGCCAGACGATAATGATCCTTATCGTACAGCACGTTCAACAGGTCATGATAGAACGGATGAATCTCATCCACCTTGGGAAAGTCCGTCAGAATACCTGCAAGCCTGTCGACGCAGTTGCTCGCCGTGAACTTGACCTTCCGGGTATAAAACTGCCGAATACGCTGAATCGCCCACCCGTTGTGCACCTGGGTGGGCGTCTGACGCTGCGTGCGACTGAGAATGACGTCGACAAAGTCCGTCGACGTGGGCACAGGCTGCATAGGCACGTGGGACGACGTGAGCGATGTGGGTGAGCGTTCGGCCGTGTTTCGACAACAACCAGGGGTGAGTGCGTTCCCCCCTCCACGTCCTTTCACTGCCACGTACCTGTATCTGTTTGAAATTGTACTGAACCATCCTGAGAATATCCTATATCCTGAGAGACTGAGAATCGGACGCGATTGAGTGCATGCAGAACCCAGAATTCGAGACCCTCCCGAGGTTTGTTGTTGTTCCCGTAGCGCTCCCTACTACGACACTGCCGTGGCTACTGCGTGAGATGATGAATACGCTCTCTCTGCGTCCGTCCGAGGGCTGGCTCCAATTTGCGCCTCAAAGTTCATCCATCTGGCGGTTCACATTTTTCATTTCCCCCATTCATACGCGACGACATACGATCGTAGTCCATAGGAGGGACAGGGGTACGTACGTACGACATACGACATACGACATACGAACAAGAAGGAGCGATTCAACGTACGAGCGGTCGAAGCACATTCGAGTCAATCGTTGGAGAGACAGAGACAGAGAAAGACACGGCGCATTGGCCACAGACAGACACCATATCGGTACTATGGTCTATACGAATACGAATACGGTATCCATGAAGCGCACCGGGCGCTCCGTGTGTCCGAACGACGGGCTCTGTCGTTCTCGTTCGTCTTTGGTCGGTCGGAGGAGACTCGTGGCCAGGAGGCAGTCGGTGGCGACGGTGGCGTCGGTGGCGACGGTGGCGTCGGTGGCGTCGGTGGGGAGCCATCTGTCTCTGATGAGGCTGGGACACGCGAGCGAGTACAAGGTAAAAAGCGGCAGCGACAACCGCCCGAGTCTGGTCACTCGGGCGTCTGGGCAGCAGCAGTCTTCGGGGTCGTTCTCGGACGAGGATTCCAGGTCGAGGTCGACGAGTGGGATATCTAGTGGGGTGAGGTTGGAGGATGTGTCTGTGACGTTCAAGAATCATCAGGTGTTGAAGAATGCGAGTTGGGAGGTGAAGAAGGGGGAGCGGGCGGGCATGGTGGGGGTGAATGGGGCGGGGAAGACGACGCAGATCAATGTGTTGTTGGGGAAGTTGGTGCCGGACGGGGGGGTGGTGACGTTGGCGAGGAAGAATATGAAGATTGCGTCGTTGAATCAGGAGTTTGATGTGGAGTTGAGTCGGACGGTGCGGGAGGAGTTCATGAGTGCGTTTGACGAGCAGATGTGGGTGATTCGTCGGCAGGAGGAGGTTCAGAAGGGGCTGGAGGAGTGCGGGGAGGATATGGAGAAGATGGGGAAGTTGTTGGATGAGTTGAACGAGTTGACGTCCAAGGCGGTGGATCTGGACGTGAGCTTGATGGAGAAGAAGTTGGAGGTGATGCTTCCGCAGCTCGGGTTTGAGCTGGCGGATCTGGATCGGTTGGTGGCTTCGTACTCCGGGGGGTGGCAGATGCGGATGTGTCTGGGCAAGTTGCTGCTTCAGGATCCCGACATGCTGGTGTTGGATGAGCCGACGAACCACTTGGACCTGGACGCGATCAACTGGCTGGAGGGGTACCTGAAGGAGCAGGAACTGCCGATCGTGATTGTGTCGCACGATCGTGCCTTCTTGGATGCGCTCTGTACCAAGATTATCGAGACGGAGCGGGGGGTGACGCAGACGTTCAAGGGCAACTACACCGAGTATATTGCGCAGAAGAAGGAGCAGGTCGCGCAGCAATGGACGGCGTGGGAGAAGCAGGAGAAGGAGCTCGAGCGGCAGCGGGAGATCGTGCGGCGGTTGTCGGCCGGTGCCAACTCTGGGCGTGCGTCGACGGCCGAGAAGATGATCGAGAAGATGAAGGCGGAGGGTACGTACGTGGAGAAGCCGTTCGTGCCCAAGAAGCGGAGCTTCACGTTCCCGTCGGCCGAGCGGATGGGACGCGTGGCCGTGAAGATCGAAGGGCTCACGCACGGGTACAACGGACGCACGCTGTTCGAGGACGCCAGTCTGGAGATCGAGAAGGGCGAGCGGGTGGCGATCATCGGTCCGAACGGTGCGGGGAAGAGTACGCTGCTGCGGCTGGTGATGGGCCGCGAGGAGCCCGTCGAGGGCGACGTGCAGATGGGCGAGCACGGCATCGTGCCCAACTACTTTGAGCAGAACCAGGCCGAGGCCCTGGATCCGGATAAGAATGCCATCGAGACGCTCCAGTATGCTGCTCCGGATGCCAAGTTGAACGACATCAAGGGCCTCCTGGGTAAGATGATGTTCAACGGGGCGGCCATGGAGAAGAAGGCCAAGGTGCTGTCGGGAGGCGAGAAGGCCAGGCTGGCCATGGCCAAGTTCATGCTGACCGAGGGCACGCTGCTCGTCCTGGACGAGCCGACGAATCACCTGGACCTTCCCACCAAGGAGACTCTGGAGGAGGCCATCGAGGCGTTCGAGGGCAGCGTCATCGCCGTCTCACACGACCGGTTCTTCCTGCGACGGATCGCAAACAGGTGGGTACCCGACCTCGACCTCGACCGACGTGCGCTCGCTCTCCGCGCGCCCCGACTCTCTGACTCTGACTCTGGTTCTCACTCGATCGTTCGTTCGCTCGCTCGCGTCGCAGGTTTGTCACCATCGAGAACGGCCAGCTGATCGACTACGAGGACCTCGAGATGATGATGAAGAAGAACAAGGCCGAGAAGCGCAAGATGGAGGGCCTCGAGCAGAAGGAGAAAGACGCCAAGCAGTCGACGATGAAGGCGAAGAGCAAGATGAGCAAGGCCGAGAAGCTGGCGGCGAAGAAGGAAAAGGCCAAGATGTTCAATGCGAGCGCGGCCGGCACCAAGGGCAAGGGAAGTAAGAGGAAATGATTTTTTGTTTCATTCAATGAGATTGCATTGCAAATAACGAAAGTATTAGGTACAAAACGGTGGTATCGACGGAAGGGGGGAAGGGGAGTCTACGCAACAGTCTCGACAGTCTCTTCGACGTCGGCCTCCTCGTCCACGTCGACGTCGTCCACCACCTCCTCCACGTCGTCGCCGTCGTCGCCGCCGTCGGAAGCCGCAGCTACCAAGCTCGGCGCGCCCTCCTTTTTGCTGATCACCATGTTCATCTGGCGCCCCTGCATCTTGGCGGCCGCCTCGATGTTCACGACGGCGTCGCCGCCCAGGTCCTCGACAAACCGCTCAAACATCTCCCGCCCGATCTCCTTGAACTCCATCTCCCTTCCTCGGAACTGGAGCGTCAATTTGACCCTGTTTCCTTTGTCGATGAACTTCCGGGCGGCGCGCACCTTGACCTGATAGTCATGGACGTCCGTCCCGGGCCTCATCTTGAGCTCCTTCGTCTCGACCTGCATCTCCCGCTGGCGCTTTTTCTGGTCCTTATCCGCCTTTGTCTTCTCGTACTTCCATTTCGAGTAGTCAAGCAGCCGGCACACCGGGGGGCTCGCGTCCGCGACGACGAGCAGCAGGTCGACCCCGGCGTCGTCGGCCAGGCTCAGCGCGTCTGTCAGGCTCATCACGCCGAGCGACTCCTTATCCTCGCCGATCACGCGCACTTCTGTGGCCTCGATCTCGCCGTTCATGGGGATCTCCCTCTTCTCGCCCGGCCCGTTGCGACCTCTCTGTGGTCCCCTTCGGTTGCCGCCCGACGGCCTCCGCCCACCCCCTCCCCGGCCGCCGCGGAAGGCCATTGCGACCGTGAGCACTTGCCTGGATGATGGCTCGCGAATCGACTGCCCGACGGGCCTCGCGACGGATAGCGTGGCTTTCTGTGGTTGCAGCATGGCTTGGCTGTGCGTGGAAATTCGTCCGCGCAGGGACGCTGAACGCAGCATCACCATCTCACGTTAAACGTATGTATGTTATCAGAGTATGTTTCGTATATATCGATGAAACAAAGCGATGTCGGTCCGTCGATTGACACGCACCGATCGAGCCTCGAGCTCGAGAGCTCGAGAGCTCGAGTTCGAGAGGGACTTGGCGGCTGGTACGTCGGCGAGGATGCGGTCGACAACTGCTTGCCTGGGTCCGTCGGGCGTCCAACCGAGCTGCTTCGTCCGTGGACGGCGGATTGCCCCGACCAACCACCATCCGGCCGGCCGGCCGGCCGTGCAGCCAGCAACCACTGCCGAGCTCCACTCGCTCCACTCGCTCCACTCGCTCCACCCACCTACCCACGCTCTCGTTCCACTGTCTCCACGCTCTCTGGCTACTCGCGCGCCACGCAATCCGCTCGCACCGTCCACTCGCGCCTGTTGACCCGGTGACTCCGCGTCCCTTAACCAACCTACCGCTGGTACACGGAAAAACGAAAACGGAGTTTTTACGCCACCATGGGAGCTCAATGGAGACGCTTTTCAGAGAAGGTAAGTACAGAGATCTATCCCTCCCTCCGAGTGCTTATTGGGACAGGGGCCTCGCCGGTCGTTCTGAATTAATCGGACCACCGAACAGGTTCGACACGGAATTTCCCATCGCATACGCCTTGACGTCTCCCCGGAGCGTCCTTACCGTCATGAATGAATATTTTGTTCGACATGAGGGCGCGCTGACGTCCCTTGAAGTTCGCAGGGGCCCGGGTTCCGAGACAGATTCCGATCTCGTTTCCTAGGCAGGCCGGTCCACACGCGACTCACTCCGCCTGCCCCGCCCACGTCTGCAGACCCGCCAGAAGTGGGGCCTGGGAGACAAGGACTTCCAGACCACCCAGAACACGCGCAATGAGTTGATGCTGAAGGAGGCGATGTCCTTCTCCACGCACCTCCGGCGTGTGGAGAAGGATATCCGAGCCGTCAAGGTGGCAACGGAGGGCCTCTTGGTGACTTCCAAGGTGGTGCTCACCTCATCGCTGCCGCGCGTTTTCGAAGAGACGGGAGGCGGCAAGGTGGTGCCGGTGGCCACCGGCCCGATCGGGCCCTCGGGCATCTCCCCCATTGGCGGAATGGATTTCTCCAGCGACGAGTTTGCCAGGATTGCGAAAGAGACCGGGTCGAAGATTGAGACCGAGGTACTCGCACCCATGGAGCGCTGGATGAACGCCTTCTCGCTTGTCCAGAACCGCATGTCCAAATTGGAGGCCCTGAGGCTCGAGGTCGACTCGAGGCGGCGTATGTATTTGCTCGGAGGCTCGATTGCTCGGTCGATGGTTCGCCGGCTCGCCTCGGTGGTTCCCCGCTCCCCCGCCGCTCGCTCACTCGCTCTGACTTCCCTTTCCCAATCTTTCTCAGGGACCGTGGCCAGGCTTGGCAAGAAGGTGGACGTCCAGAGGGCCCAGCTGCCCCAGACGAGGGCCCGCGGAGAGTACGACATGGAGAACACCATCAAGGTGCTGCAGCACAAGGAGGCAAAACTCTCGGCCTGCAGGCAGTCGTTCAAAGAGCACGAGGCGCTCGTCTATCACCAACTGACCAATCTGATCAAGGACACCGTGTGGCTCAAGTCGTACGTGTCTGCCGTCCTTCGCGTTGAGTCTGAGGCCTTCTCTGTGGCGAACGTGGCGCTCGGGTCCATGAAGGCCGCCCTGCCGTCCAACGTCTCCCACAGTCAGGACGTCGATCCCATCCAGATGAGCGGCATGATTGACTCGCTGAGCGACGACGACGGCATCCCGG
>Ga0181591_10005327_pt1 | contig 11190 bp, 13 predicted proteins | sample 071ome_33_FD_133757 | JGI IMG/M metagenome (GOLD analysis project Ga0181591, IMG submission 133757) | Coastal salt marsh microbial communities from the Groves Creek Marsh, Skidaway Island, Georgia - 071412AT metaG (megahit assembly) | ecosystem: Environmental > Aquatic > Marine > Intertidal...
CAACCACAGCCTGTTCAACAGCCACAACCACAGCCTGTTCAACAGCCACAACCGTTTACTACACCTGTGCAACAACCGACCTCGAGGTCTACGTCGAGGTCTACCTCAAGATCTACGCAAGTGCAAACAAATAGATCTACGCAGTATACTGAATATTTGAGATACACTATCTTGCCAGCCGGGTCTTATCGTCAAACCAATGTTAATCAAACATCTGATTACAATTCAATATATTGGAATGGTACAGATTGGGTTGAATTATAATTGTATGTAGTGTATAATTATAATTTTGTGAGATCATTATGTCTAGTGAAAACGTTGAAAAAACTATAGATACATTGCGTAAACAAATAAAGGACCTTGAGAACCGTCTTGAGGATACTTTAGATGTTATCATTGAGCATATGTACGAGCACACCACCCGTTTAAATAATATTGAGTTGTCCTACGGTGATACAGAAAAAACTGAAAAAGTTATCGAATAACGAAGTTGTAGGCGATAGCGTTACACATTTTTTCAAGTCACGCGCAGTAATACGTTCTACTCACAATTCAAAATACACCAATGCAACAAAACATATTCCAAAGATGTGGAACACGTTACCTGTTGCGTATGATATATGGTGGGACACAAAGGATGAAAGAGACGATTTTGATATTCCAATCTTAACTGGCTTTTCATATACAGATTTTCTATCAAATTGTGTGTGTTTTCGGCCTACTAACTCCATAATAGGATATACACATTTTCGAAATATTATTTCTATCAAACCAAGTATAGATCAGAAAGTTGTTAACAAAATAATAAATGGTCTTGACGACAAATATCATTTAAACGCAAAGACAGGTAAAAATTATCCGACTGACATAGTTTTTTTACCAGGTACAAATCTATTAGAAAGAAATTATCTTGATTATGATGCTGTGCGTGAAATAGTTTCTAACGGTGGACAGGTAAAACCACATCCTTTAACAACAAGATATCATATCGAAATGTTGAAGCATGAGTTTGGTGATCGCAACGTTGTTGACATTAGAGCGAGTGGCTTTGACATGCTAAAAGGCTGCGACAGGATCTATTGCTGTACAAATTCAGAACTTGGTATAATAGGAATGCTTCTTGATAAAGAGGTCAGCAGTGTTGAAAAAATCGATTCACCTGAAAAATTTGGAGGTTTTCAGACAATATACAAAGCTACAAATTATGAAAAAGAGAAGTTGCTTATGTTGATCTCTTGCAAATATTCCGGAATAATAAACATCGAGTACCAGTTTCAGGAAAGATTGTTTAATTTTTTCCAGTCTTTTAATTATTTTATGAGAAACAAAGATGAAAATTTTGATTGAAAGAAATGAGCATCTTGATATTACAATAAAATCTCTCAAAAATAATTCAATCAACATAGAGTGGGAAATTATTGATCAAGGTTATTTAGATTTGTTCAAGTACAACAGCCATCATGTTTTAGTATTGCGCGGAAGTTCTATAAAAATTTTTACTAAAAAATTTGACCATTATTTAAATAGAATATTAATGCGCGCTGATAGAATAATGCTTTCAAAAAAATACCCGGGTGTTTATTTGAAAAAAGGTTATGACAAAGCATATTACTGGAACGGAATAAGTAATCCATATGATTATGATAATGATGTTGCTTTGATTAACGTGAGTTATTTTAATTCAACAAACGTTGACAATAGACAGATAGATCTGTTACCATATAACTTAAATGCAAAAGACGATGCGGTAATGTCAAAAATAGCTGAACCGTATTGCATGTTACAACGTAACGCATGGATAACTAAACATGCAGGATTGATAAATCTTTCTGAAGAAAATGCTTTGAGCGACAACATAGATTCGGCTTTCATGTTTCCTTATGATGTTTTAAGTTCATATGTTGGTAGAAAAAAAATATATCAACCTATAAAAAATAAAGCTAAGTTAATAACACAAAATTTTAGTAAATTGAAAAAACTAATGGTGAAGTATGCATAATTCTAATGATGAAATACACATTCGAGGAAAAGTTTACAACTTATCTCAAATGACAGAAGATCAAATTGATCTCAATAACAGAGTCTCTAGACTTCTCGAGTCAGCAAGGCTAAAACACATTGAGGCAGAAGATGACGAAGCTGCAGCAAAATTTTACATTGAGAAGCTTGAGCAGGATCTGCAAAACAATTACAATGCAGGTAGCGTTGCGTCGGACGACAACATAATGTTTCTTACTATGAAGTAGTGCACATCTCTCTATTATAAATAGTACATCATTAAGAGGATGTGCTATGGCTAAACCTACCACAAGAGACGGACTTAAAGAATGGTGCTTACGTAATCTAGGTAAACCGGTTGTTGATATTAACGTTGATGACGAACAACTAGAAGATCGTATCGACGAAGCAATCGCGTATTACAGAGACTATCATTTTGATGGTACAGAGCGCGTATTCTACAAGCATGTCTGCACTGCTCAAGATCAGACTAACGGATACATAACAGTCCCTGAGAGTATTATTGGAGTCACTGGATGTTTTGTTCTCGGGGGCACTTATTCTGTAAACAATCTGTTCAATGTCCGATATCAAATTCATCTAAACGACTTGTACGATCTGTTGCAAGCATCAATAGTACCCTATACAATGGCCATGACTAATGTTAATATGCTTGAGGAGACCTTTGTGGGTAAACAGCCAATCAGATACAATCGTCACAATGATAGAGTTTATATCGATACCTCGTGGAGCGACAAAATACCTGTAGGGGATTATATTATTCTCGATTCGTATCAAGTTATAGATCCAAATGTAAATACCGATATGTATAGCGACAGATGGTTACTAAGATATACCACCCAGCTTTTTAAACGTCAATGGGGTGACAATCTTAAAAAATTCGAAGGTTTGCAAATGCCTGGTGGTCTTACTTTCAATGGCCAGAAAATATATGAAGAGGCACAAGAAGCTATAATGAAATTGGAAGATGAAATGATTTCTAGCTATAGTCTGCCAGTTCATGACATGATAGGTTAAAATGTCTACTAACGTATATTTCAATAACTTTGCGTACGCAAGGGAACAAGATCTAGTTGAAGATCTGACTATTGAGGCTATCAAAATATATGGTCACAATGTCAAGTATCTTCCGCGGACTCGTGTTAACACTGACAATCTTTTTGGAGAAGATGTTCTATCCAAATTTGATGAAGCTATTGATATAGAGATGTACATTAAAAATGTGGAAGGCTTCGAAGGTGAAGGTGATCTACTCTCCAGATTTGGTCTTGAAATAAGAGATCAAATTACATTCACAGTTGCTAGAAAGCGTTTCGATCAAGCAATAACATCTCCTAAGTTGATGACGCAAGTGGGATACAATTTAATATTTGAATCAGGGGATAACAACACCCCTTCGAGACAATATCTATCAGGTAGTCAAGACACCGAAGCTATGATGCTTGAAGGTAATGATTATCTCAATACAATAAACAGACCACAGGAAGGAGATCTAATATACTTCCCAATGGTTAGTAAAATATTTGAAATTAAGTTTGTGGAACACGAGCAAATATTTTATCAAACTGGTAGACTTCAAACATATGACGTTCGATGTGAGCTGTTTGAATACAGTTCAGAGCGAATTAGTACTGGTAACACTGAAATTGATGCTATTGAATCAACTTACAGCCTCGATACGCTTGGATATCAATTCACTCTTGAAGATGGAACTGGTGTTGCACAGCTTGAAGATGGCGGTACGTTACTACAAGAATATACTATTGAAACAACTGATAAGTCTGCTAACAACGAGTTCTTCCAGACTCAAGCTGATAACATACTGGATTTTAGTGAAATCAACCCATTTGGTGAGATAGACAGGTACTAATATGTTTGGAAGAACATTCTATCACGGAACTCTGCGAAAATATGTTATCGTTTTTGGTAATATGTTTAACGGTATATATTTACAAAGATTCAATAAAAATAACGAAAGAATACAAACACTCAAAGTACCCATAGCATATGGTCCTAAAGAAAAGTTTCTAGTAAGGCTTTCACAAGACCCTAATTTTGATCAAGATGTTGCTATTTCATTGCCAAGAATAGGGTTTGAAATGACAGCTATGACCTATGCAGCTGACAGAAAACTGCCTTCAACACAAAAACATGCAAACGTGCCACGGGGTGATAATACTGTTTACAAAACTCAATACAGACCTGTCCCGTACGATATTAATTTTCAAATGAGTGTTTTTGTTAAGCATGCAGACGATGGAACACAGATTCTTGAACAAATACTACCGTACTTTCAACCAGAGTGGACAAATTCAATAAATCTCGTTCCAGAAATGAATTTGACATATGATGTTCCTTGTGTATTGACCGATGTTAGTCTGGAGGACACGTATGAAGGTAGTTTTGATACAAGAAGAGCTTTGATATGGAACTTGAACTTTATGATGAAAGGTTATATTTTTGGTCCTACATCAACAACTGGTTTAATTAGAAGATCAATAGCTAACTTTGCTGCAGACTTGCCTGATGCATCAGCTGTTGAAAGGGTAAGTGTGTATCCTGGACTTACAGCTAATGGACAACCTACATCCAACGCTGATTTTACAGTGTCGGAAAGTACAATTGAATCAGATGATGATTACGGTTTTATAACAACTATTGATGAGCCATAGTATGAAAAAAACAAAGATGGAAGAAAATTTTGAAAAAATATTTGACTTGCCAATAGCTGAACCAGAAGAAGAACAACAATCGACAAATGTTATTCCTCGGGATGCAGCTCCACCTGAAGATAAAGATGTAGATACAGATTACCAGTATGCAAGAGAGAATTTATACAACGTAATTGAGCGTGGCTCTGACGCGCTAAATAATTTAGTTGAAATAGCTAATCAAAGTGAGTCTCCAAGAGCTTATGAGATAGTTGGCCAGCTTGTTAAAACATTAGCAGATGCAAATAAAGATCTGTTAGAAGTTCAAAAGAAGGTCAAGACATTGAAAGAAGAATCAAAGTCCGGTCCTACTAATGTTACAAATGCTTTGTTTGTTGGTAATACAGCTGAGCTACAAAAATTGATTAAGGATAGAAAAGAAGATGTATGAATATAAAGCACGTGTTGTGAGAGTTATAGACGGTGATACCGTGGATGTCGATGTTGACCTGGGTTTTGGCATATGGATGAATAACGAGCGTGTCAGGATAATGGGTATCGATACACCGGAAAGTAGAACTAGAGATAAAATTGAAAAAGTCTTTGGTCTTGCAGCTAAGAAAAGACTTAAAAATCTCCTCGGTACGTACTGCCGACTCAAGACGCAGGTTGCAAAAAATGGAGAAGATATGAAAGGGAAGTTCGGTCGTATCTTAGGAGATTTTGAGGTTTACGATCATGAAAAAGATGCGTACCGCTCAGTATCTAAAATTCTTGTTGAGGAAGGGTATGCCGTGGAATATGACGGTGGGAATAGAGACGCAATGGATTTACTTCATCTAGCTAACAGAAAGAGATTAATCGATGAAGGCAAAGTAAATCTGAAGTTATCTAATATAGTCTATCCTTAATGGGCTACACCACTGATTATACAGGCCATTTTTAGATAGGTCAACAGATGCCTGACATTTATTTGGGAAATAAAAATCTCAAAGCGGCCGGGGTCCCTATTGAGTTTACTCAGGAGGAAGTGCTTGAGTATGTCAAGGTCGCGCGCGACCCTGTTTATTTTGTACGCAACTACGTAAAGATTGTTACAGTTGATGCAGGCCTTGTTCCATTTTCAACGTGGGACTTTCAAAATAAAATGTTGAATACCTTTGAAGATAATAGGTTTTCAATATGTAAACTTCCAAGACAAGTTGGTAAAACAACAACTGTAGGTGCATATCTGCTTTGGCGTATTCTTTTCATCGATCAGTACAACATCGCCGATCTTGCTAATAAAAGATCTCAAGCTATTGACATTCTTGGTAGAATACAAACTATGTATGAGCATCTTCCTAAATGGATGCAACAAGGTATTCTTGAGTGGAACAAAGGTAGTATAAAGTTAGAAAATGGATCAGAAATTATAGCTTCATCTACATCATCAAGCGCCATTCGTGGTACAACTCAAAATATAATCTACTTGGACGAATTTGCGTTTGTTCCAAATAATATTCAAGAAGAGTTCTTTACTTCCGTATTTCCTACAATTTCTTCAGGTAAGACATCAAAAGTAATTATAACGTCTACACCTAATGGAATGAATTTATTTTATAAGTTGTGGGTTGACAGTGAGGAAGGAAGAAATGATTATGAGCGTATAGAGATTCATTGGTCAGACGTTCCTGGTCGCGACGACAAGTGGCGGGAAGACACTATAAGAAATACTTCAGAGGAGCAATTCAGACAGGAATTCGAATGTGAGTTCTTAGGTAGTACGAATACGTTGATTCATCCTACTAAGCTCAGAGCTATGACATTTAGAACACCTTTATATGAGAAAAATGATTTCAAGTGTTATGAGGAACCACAAAAAGATCATAATTATGTTATAGTTGTTGACACATCAAGAGGCTTAGGACGTGACTATTCTGCTTACGTTGTTTTTGACATAACCGAATATCCTTATAGAGGTGTTGGTATGTATAGAAGCAAGAATATATCCCCTATGTTATATCCAGATGTTGTTTATAATGCTGCAAAAAAATACAACGACGCTTTTGTTTTGATAGAAATAAATGATATTGGCGAGCAAGTTGCAAATATTTTATTTCATGATTTTGAATATGAAAATATGTTCAGAGCATCACAGAAAAACGGTTTACAATATATAACTTCTGGCTTTGGAGGAGGAAGATCACAACTAGGAGTCAGAACCACAAAATCAGTAAAAAGATTAGGGTGCTCCACTCTCAAAGATATTGTTGAGCAAGACAAGCTAATATTTGAAGATTATGATTATATTTCAGAGCTCAGTAACTTTGTACAAATAAAAGAGAGCTACGAAGCTGACGAAGGATTCAATGATGACATAGTAATGTGTACTGTATTGTTTGGGTGGTTGATAAGACAAGAGTTTTTCAAAGAACTAACTGATTCAGATCTGAGAAAAAGATTGTATGAAGAAAACCAACAGATGATTGAAGATGAGGTTTTGCCTTTTGGTTTTCTTGATGATGGCCATCCAGACGACAATATAATTGATGTTGATGTTGACAGGCTTGGGTGGTCATTACCACCTATTGACACAATAACGGAGAAATGGTAGCAAAAAACAATGGATTATAAATAAATTAGAAATCTATCTCAACAAAGGAGAGAATAAAATGCCATTTCAAGTATCGCCTGGCGTAAGTGTCAGTGAAGTTGATTTGACTACAGTTGTACCTGCTGTCTCCACCTCAATAGGTGGTTTTGCTGGTCATTTTCTTTGGGGCCCTGTAGAGCAGCCTGTGCTTGTCTCTTCCGAAGATCAACTGGTTGCGCAATTCAACAAACCTAATTCTAACAACTATGAGGATTTTTTTAGCGCATCAAACTTTCTTTCATACAGCAATGCTTTGTATGTAGTACGGGCCAACAACACATCTCAAACAAATGCATACACAAATTCGGCTAACTCTGCAGCTACACTAGTAATTAAAAACGAAGATGACTATGATGCTAACTATGCATCGGGTATCAGTGGTGTTGGATCTTGGGTAGCAAAGTATCCTGGTGCGTTGGGCAATTCTTTAAAAGTTTCAATCTGTGCTACAGCAGCAGCTTATGAATCCACATTGTCTGGAACTTTTTCAATCACAGCAAACACAAAAACTATAACTTTTAGTGCAAATCAGTCTTCTACACTTATTCAAGGTGATATTCTACAAATTGGCTCACCTACAGGTGTCAAGAGAGCTCATCATGTTGCAAGTATTGCTGCTAATGGGACAAGCGTTACGCTCAGAGACACATACACGGGTGATACATTATCAGCCAACACTTCGTTGACACGTCAATGGGAATTTTCAAACGTAACAAACCGAGCTCCAGGAACTACAGCATTTGCGGCTAACACCGGTGGTGTAACAGATGGTATGCACGTTGTGATTAGCGACGAAGATGGTAAGTGGACTGGTATTAAACGTCAAGTGTTGGAAGTTTTTGAAAACGTATCAAAGGCTTCAGACGCAAAAACAACCACAGGTGCAACAAACTACTACAAAGATGTTTTGAATTCTCAATCAAGATATGTGTGGTGGGCAGCTCATGATGGTAGCGCGACAAATGCTGGTAGTACAGCCTCTGGAACAACATTTGGCGGTAGCAACACTCCTGTTACAGACAATTTTGTCTACGGTGCAGACGTATCTTCAGTCTCAGCTGCAAACAGAATAGATAGTTTTGCCAAATTTAAAAATAAAGATGAGTATGACATTTCGTTTCTTATAACAGGAAGCAGCGGTCAAACTGTAGTAACTGACGCTATTAACAACATTGCTGAAGTTAGAAAAGACTGTATTGTCTGTGTCTCTCCTCAGAAGAGTGATTGTGTCAACAACTCAACGTATGAAGGAAAAGAGGCTGATGATATAGTTAGCTATAGAGATACGCTTCCTTCGTCAAACTATGTTGTAATGGACGGCAACTGGAAATATCAATACGACAAGTATAATGATGTTTATAGGTGGGTTCCTTGTAATGCTGATGTTGCTGGAACAATGGTAAACACAGACAGTACAAGAGATCCATGGTTCTCTCCTGCAGGCTTTTCGAGAGGTAGTATAAAGAATACTATTAAACTTGCATACAATCCTCGTCAAGCTGAAAGAGACGAATTATACAAAAACTCTATAAACCCAATTGTGACGTTTGCTGGTCAAGGCAGCGTATTGTTTGGCGACAAGACGTTGGTCAATCAACCAAGTGCGTTTGATAGAATTAATGTAAGGAGATTGTTTATTGTTCTTGAAAAAGCAATATCCGTAGCAGCACAATCATCGCTATTTGAAATCAACGATGATTTTACTAGGGCTCAATTTAGAAACTTAGTTGAACCTTTCTTGCGCGATGTTAAAGGTCGTAGAGGCATATCAGACTTCAAGGTCGTTTGCGATGGAACAAACAACGATGGTCAAGTTATTGATGCTAATCAGTTTGTTTGCGACATTTACATTAAGCCGAATCGTTCTATAAACTTCGTACAGTTGAACTTTGTAGCTGTAAGAACGGGCGTAGAGTTCTCCGAAATTGTTGGATAAACTAAGTATTTTCAATAATTAATGATAAATAGAATAAACAAGCAAGGAGAAACAAATGGCTTTTAATGTAAGCGACTTCAGAGGTCAGCTTGAATTTGGAGGGGCTCGCTCCTCCTTATTCGAGGTTCAAATATTTAATCCAGTAAACGCTACTGGTGATCTTAAAACTCCATTTATGGTACGAGCTGCCCAGCTTCCTGGAGCAACATTGGGAACTGTTCCTATAAGCTATTTTGGAAGACAGATCAAAGTAGCTGGTAACAGAACATTTGATGCGTGGACTGTTACAATACTCAACGATGAAGACTTTTTAATCAGAAATGCTATTGAAGAGTGGAACAATCAAATCAACACATATGAAGGTAATTTGCGAGCAACTGGTGACTCACCTGCAGCTTACAAATCTACTGCTCTTGTAAGACAATTCTCCAAAGGAGGTGATATTATTAGAACATATGAGTTTGACGGTTTGTGGTGTTCTGATATAGCTCCTATTGATTTGTCTTGGGATACAGAAGGCATTCAAGAATATGCTGTAACCTTTCAATACGACTACTGGCGTGTACAAGACGGAGCGACTGGTAACGCTGGTGGTGTTTAACATATTGATATAAGGTAGAATTATGGCTAATCAGTTGTATCCAAAGGCAAAGGAAGACTTCCTAGCTGGAAATTTGAATATGTCAAGCAACACAATTACGATTGCGTTGATTGATACTGGCGTCTATACATTCAGCACTTCTCATGAAGACAGGGCAGATATTCCGAATAGCTCAATATTAGCAGAAGCTAATCTTGCCAATCAAACCATTACAAGTGGTGTTTTTGATGCTGATGATGCAACCTTCGCTTCAGTATCAGGAGTTAATTGTGAAGCATTGATTGTGTATCATACTGACGTGCAAGGGGGTAACTCTGCATCGAGGTTGATTGCTTATATTGATACAGCTACAGGCCTACCTATTCTACCAAATGGTGGAGACATTACTGTACGATTCTCCAGTGGTGCTAGTAAAATATTTGCACTTTAGTAAGATAGTATAGTATAATACACGATTAGAGGGGGTGCTAAATACTACAGTACCCCTTTTTTTCGTTTTTGAGGTTGAGAAATGCAACTGTTCGGATTTGAGATAACAAGGACCAGTGCTGAAGAGGCTGAGAAGCAAAACCTTCAAGCAATCGTCCCAGCTAATCAAGACGAGGTCGTCCAAGAGATAGCGCCAGGCGGTATCTATGGAACCTATCTTGATCTAGAAGCATCTGCTAAGACAGAAGCTGACCTTGTGACAAGATATCGCGAAATGGCTATGCAGCCAGAATGTGATGCTGCAGTAGAAGATATAATCAACGATGCAATCATCATGGAAAACAACGTATATCCCGTAGAGGTTATACTTGATGAATCCAAACTTCCAACCCGTGTCAAGAAAATTGTCAGAGAAGAGTTTGATAGACTTCTAGAAATTCTAGATTTCGGAAATAAAGGATACGAAATATTCAGACGTTGGTATGTTGACGGTAGAATATACTATCAAATAGTAATCGACAAAAACGATCCTAGGGAAGGAATTAAAGAACTTCGGTATATTGATCCTCGCAAAATCAAAAAGATGCGAGAGCAAAAAAAGAAGACTGATCCAAGCACCAAACTTGATCTGTATCCCGATGCTCGCGAGTTTTACATATACAATCCCAAAGGCATAACCAATCAGCAGCAAGGTATAAAGATTGCTCCTGATAGCATATGTTATGTACCATCTGGTCTCGTTGACTCAAGAAATAAGATGGTTTTAGGGTACCTTCACAAAGCTATAAAGCCTCTTAATCAACTTAGAATGCTCGAAGACGCTGTCGTTATATATCGGCTATCTCGCGCCCCTGAAAGACGTATATTCTACATTGATGTTGGCAATCTTCCTAAGATGAAAGCTGAGCAGTATCTTAGA
>Ga0181591_10005331_pt1 | contig 11181 bp, 20 predicted proteins | sample 071ome_33_FD_133757 | JGI IMG/M metagenome (GOLD analysis project Ga0181591, IMG submission 133757) | Coastal salt marsh microbial communities from the Groves Creek Marsh, Skidaway Island, Georgia - 071412AT metaG (megahit assembly) | ecosystem: Environmental > Aquatic > Marine > Intertidal...
AAAAACTTTGACCGACTATGATATACAAGCTCTGAAAGAGTTGGGCTTCACTATAGTGATTGAAGAAAAAGTAAAATATCTTTAAAAAAGTCTTTTAATTAAATCATTTTTAATTCATAATCTTGCCGCTATGAAACTTCTTAATTCTGGTAATAGTAAAACTATCAAGGGAGAAGAGCTTGGATACCGCACTTTCGGCATTCATCTTGCACCCTCAAAACTATCTGGCTTTAACACTTGTCATTGGGCAAGTAAAGGATGTTCAATGGCTTGCCTTAATACGGCTGGCCGTGGAGTAATGACTTCTGTACAAACTGCGCGAATCAATAAAACAAAACTTTTGTTTCAAGACCGCTTTTTCTTCATGGCTAAACTGTATGTGGAAATTACTGAAGCTGTTAAGTCTGCTGAGAAAGAAGGGGTCAAGCCTTGCTTCCGACTCAACCTCACTTCTGATATTCCTTGGGAAGCAAAACAATTCTTTTTTGCTGGTAAAAGTATCTTTGACCACTTCCCTGATTGTAGCTTCTATGACTACACCAAGGGTAGCATTAGAATGCATAAATTTCTTGATGGCAAAATGCCAAAGAATTACTTCCTTACTTTCTCCCGCTCTGAGGTGACGAGTTCGGATAGGATGAAAAGAATCTTGGATAAGGGCGGCAATGTGGCAGTTGTCTTTCGAGGCGAGCTTCCCACTTCTTACCTTGGGTTTCCCGTTGTAAATGGTGACGCAAATGACTTGCGTTTCCTCGATCCAAAGGGTGTAATTGTCGGCCTTGCCGAAAAGGGCTTGGCTAAGAAGGATGAGTCGGGCTTTGTGGTAGAACCAACTTAAGATGGACATTGGCGAAATAAAACTTGCGCTTGCGGTAATAATATCATTTATAATCTTTTTCAGAGACAGAAACCTATGATCAACTATATCAAAATAGATCCAGAAAACTGCATGACCCTTTGGGTATGCAAAAACCCAGAATGCGAATGCGAACCAGAAGAAATTGTGGCAGAAGTTCCAGCAGACTGGTACCAAGACAACGGAACGCCGCAATGCGATTGTGGAACTGACATGACCTATCATCACACCCTTGTAAAAATCGAAGCCTAAAAAATTATGACACCTAAAATCACACTATCAAAAAACAAATCCGAAGTCGCTCCTTGGTTTACAAGTTGGCGTGTTGGGGGCATTACATACCTTAGTATCTATAAAGATGGGAAAGAACATGCAATGCAACTTGTCGATCCTGAAGGTTTAAAACCTTTCCAAGAATGTCTTAAAGCTGCTGGTTTTGCGCCTAAGTACGATAAATGGTTTAGTGTTGGGGCCAACGATGGGCAATACTTCATTGAATGGAGCGAGAATGGCGAAGAGACCAAAACTGAAATCTCTGTGCATGGGGCATTCGCATTAAAAGATCATTTCCTTGCCCTTGGTTACGAGTGGAGGGAGGTAAAAAAATGAATAGAGGAATGACTGAAGAAATTGTATTGGCATTACGTTGGTTTAAAACCAATGGTATTCCCGCCCATTATGACGACTGGCAAAGCATCTTTATCGAAGTTAATGGCATAGAGATTCAAATTCATGCTTGCGAAATTTCCTTTCGCGCAGACTTACAGAGAGGAATTGAAAATGAGTGAATCAATAAATGAATCAAAGAGTGACTGGTACAAAGCACAAACAGGTCACACAGTAAGACTAGCAACGCAAGGAACTTTTGGAACCTTTACTGGGTTGCCTAGGGGAACTATGGAGCAAATGAATAAAGCTTGTGATGATTTCTTCAAAAGGAAAGGGATCACCTATGGTGAATCTTGGTTCCATCAAAGGAAGGAACGCAAAGAACAAAACAAATAATCACCCTCCTAACTCATTGTAAATCAGTGAGTTAGGGGCCTCGGCCCCCCCGCGTAGCCTAACTCCTTACTAATCAGTGAGTTACAACGATTTCTCCTGTACTATAAATCCCCCAGAACTCAAGAATAAAAAAAAATAAAAAAAGATCAGATTGTACTTGTTGAAACAATTTTGTTCGATTATTATTCCTGCCTATGCCTAACTACACTCACTATGTCGTCGTTTCCGAAAGCCACACCTGCCCTTGGGGGATGGGGACTCTCAATCAGGGCTTTGGCTCTACGCCTGAGGAGGCGTGGGCTGATGCCTTGGGGCAGACTCCCATCAATGACCGTCGCGCCAAGGTCCGTCGTGATCGCTGGTGGTTGTGCGGGTGCGATGCCGAATTTTTCGAATCGCGGGGGGACTGGGGGAACAAAGGCCCAGCCGTCGAGGATCCTACCAAGGATCTTTGGGACAACCTTGACCACTGGTCTGGCCCGTCCTATCGATAGGTAGGGTCACGCCCACCCCCTTCGGGGGGTGGGTACCTGTGGGGGTGGTACTTTCGCTTATTTGCTTATTTGGGAAAAAACGGGCAAAATGGCGATTTTTTTTGTTCGTTTATTTGAAAAAATATTTGGCAAAATTTGTCAAAATTCTATTGACATTACCTAATATTATTCTATAATACTCGCAGATACAAAGTCCAAGACTGACAAGTATTCCACCGCCGATAAATTGCGAGTTTACTATACTGTTGGGTTTTCCCAAAAATACCAACGACAGTTAGCCTTGAATGAGTATCCAATCAAATCGTAAATGGGTTTGATTACATAGCTAGTCTCAGCGTTGTCAAGGCTAGTGTTCTGAAGAGCGGCCCACCTTATAGCCAAGCAATGACCTACGGGTAGCAAGGTTATAGTCAACTCAGGTGGGTCGCTTTGTTTATTTAGCAAAATATTTGGCAAACTTGCCGTCATTCTAGCAGGTGGCTCATCCACAGCCAACCAAAGAAAACAAAATGAGTAATACAATACAGGCAATTACTCCATAGCCAAGCCAAGTACTGATTTTATTTAGGTCCATTGTGTTATTTGCGCTTTACATTATTAAACTTCTTTGCCATAATCTTAGCAAATTTGCTTGGGCCAGAATGAGGTACCATAGCATCTGCATATTGAGTGCCAGCTGGTAGGCCAAAAATATCTTTTATTTTCTTCTGTTGCTCGGGGGTGAGGTTGCTGTCAAATTCTGACTCCTGATTACCTGTTTCTTTTTCTTTCATTGTACAATATTGTTTATTTGGGTTTTTTTAAAAAAATGGGGACTTGGTGTTTATTTACCCCTAGGCCAATAGCCATTAGTTTTAAAAAGTTTTATTAAGTGGGTCTGTTATTTTAAAAAAATCGATTAAAGTTTGCTTTTATTTGCTTAAGTTTGCTTTATTTGCCCAAATCGGGCCTAATTTGTTGTTTGTTTTTGTGTGGTTTGGGGGGCTGTTCGGGCGGTTTTTGACAAAAGAACATTTTTATTTATTTATTTAGCGCATTGGCCAGATCCCTAATTCCCCCTTCCTAATTCAATTATCATATTAAATCCTTTATTTATCAATGTTTTCTTGTACTTTGTACTTGACTTCTATATATGTTTACACTCTCTCTTATTATATATACTAACTATATGATTCTTGTATGCTAATATTGGAATATAGTTATAAATGGTTTATTATAATTTACTAAAAGCGTGAAGGGGCTGTACTTAATTCTAAGAGGGTTTAGTATTGATTTGGTATAGCATAGTCATTTTACTCTAAAGTCTTCTCAGAGAGGCTTACAGACAGCTTAAACAAGAAATCTATATGACAAAGGAAAGCAGGATTGGTACTAAACAGATAAATACTTTTTGCCCCGAAAGTAATTGGTTTTTATATATATAAATAAATGGTAAATCTGAGGTATTTTTTATAATAAAAAAGCCCCACATGATTTTACTCATGAAGGGCTTAATGTTATGTTGCTCCCTAAGATCTATGAGTTAATTAGGCGAGTCTCCTTTGGATAGTTTAATCCATGTCTATTTCTATTAGCTCCTGTCTTATAGAGATGCCACCACACTAAACTATACTGGGTAAAGGTATGATTGTTCGACAATTCTACTTTCTTGCCACCTCTCTCTACCTCTCTTCTTTCACCCACAAACACACCACTACACTTAGCTAATGCGTCATGAGGAGTCTGTTTGACATTCTTGTTTTTCTCGCGAACTTCGCTTAATAAACTAGAATCCAAGCCATGAGGGATAATACAAGTAAATCCATCTTGCTTCTCTGGGTCTATAGAGAAAGTACGCTGTTTAACAATAGCATCATATACTACGTCAAACTCATATTCTCCACCCAAATAGTCAGAATTGGTAAAGAAGTCAAATAATCCTCCCCAACAATCTCCTCCAAAAAGACCTTTGTAAAAGCAATCTATTCCAATCAAATCAGTAAAGATTGTTGTAGCATGCCTAAGAGTTTTCAAAGACCTTTCCTTTAACTCTTGGTTGAATTCCCTTTGGATAGCCTCATCCTGAATAGAATCCTTATATTCCTTTTTCATTGTGGCAAGAGTACGCCTATAGATGTACTTCTCCCAAAAGAAATAGATTTTAGCAGAGTGCGCTCCCCAGTTGTCTGTACAAGAACTATGCCTTTGAGCTTTGAAGTTGAATGGCTCCATTACTTCAAAAACCTCCTTGGCCAAAGGAATTTTATTAAATTGTAATCCTCTGACGTTATCTTCATAATAACCATTGTACAATGTCCAAAAGTTATCATCATCTTCTGCCGCCTTGTTTGTTTTCTTGTTATTAGCCTCAGTAAATAAAGCTGCTAGAGGAAGATTACCTCTAACAATCCGACAAGGAACAACTGCTAGGTCACTGAAATGCTCCAAGCTTGCACTAAAAATATCAGGACAAGCAGCAGATCCATGTTGACCATCTACAACAGAATAATACCAAACAGGTCTTCCATTTTCTTCACTTTCAAACTCGACAACCAATGCTTCTCTAAAAAGATCAGCCTCGAAGTTATTAGTGATTTGTTTCACCTTTGCGGTATTAAGCTTCCTTTGTACACTCTTATCTACGCCAAGAAATTGTTTAGGGATATCCACATACTCTCTCTCGCCAACACAAGAATTAATTCTGGTGGTTTTGAACTTAATCGGAGAAGCTTGTGCTAAAAGACCATACTCCTCTAGGGAAACATGATTCTCTTTTCTAAACTTTCTCACGCCAGAAATTTTAGAGCTAATTTTACTTAACTCTGGATTAGCTTCTGGCTTCAAAGAAGTAAGTGGGACTTCGCTGATATTAAAAATATCAACCGTATCATTTGTTTTTTTTGTTTCTGCCATAATATATTATTGGTTCAGATTAACAATATGAGTACTCTTACTTAAGAGATACCCGCGAAGTAGATCCATCTCTGTAAACAGCTAGGATCGTTCCATTAGATTGGTGGGCGTTGATTTTCGCCATGTCAAGAGCTGATGTTGTTTTGGTCTTGTCTAACTCCGTAGAGTAACCTCCCATCCAACGATCTTTCTTGTCGTACACTTCGTATCGAATAATATCACTCATAAAATTATGCGGAAATTGACATTTCGATAGTCTCTTGAGGAGCTGTAGGAGCAGCCGTGTTAGCTGCAATACGTACAGGCTCACTGTCGTCAAGTTCATAGCCTTGCTCTCTTAGCCAGATTCTACTGACTGGTATGTGTTGCTGTTGCTTAAACAGATTGTTTAAGGTACCCATATCAATCCTCACGAATGAGGTTGATCCTGCTGGTCTGCCACGTTTAGCCATTTGTTTTTTTTGTTTTAGTATTTTAATACTTGTGAAAGATGTAATCATGATCACCCTCAAGAACTTGCAAGATGTCACCGTCCTCCAGAATACCTGCTTGGATAAGCAGGTCTTGGATGGTGTCGATAATCAGAACTTGTTCAGCCTCGAAACGCTGACCGTCAATCTCTAGTGCAATCTTGTGAGGTTCCATGTGCGTAGTCTAATATCGATTTGAATTTGGGTCAATACTTTTTTATGCCTTTTTTGCATTTTTTTTAGGCTTCTCCTCTAATTTGTTTGTCAAGTGCTAAACCTCTTTTTTCTTTAGTCATAGCTTTAGCAAGAATTGTATAACCGATCATATCATCAAAAGCATCATAAACACTTTCGTTCGATACCTTGAGTTCTCCATCATTGACAAATGACCGTACCCTCTGGATCTTATCCATGATGCGAATCATTACCCCAATTACTGGATCAACGTCAAGAACTTCGGTAGCTTTAAAGTTGGCAAAAGGGTCTTGACTTCCTTCACCACCTGTGTAATCGGAGCTTTTTCTACGTAGTGTATCTTTAAGACCATTAGTAGTCTCCTCTAGCATTGTTATCACTTGTTCAATTGTCATAAGATTTTTTTTCTTGCATTCTGTTAATATGTTTTTCCCAAATATCTTGGTCTTGTTCTTCCATCTCTTTGATGGCGGCCTTAGCTTTCTCTATTCTCTTAAGAGCTAGTTGAGTCCTTGCCTGTACATAGACTTGCAAGGGAAATTTAAACCAGCAAATAATACCAATAAACAAACCAAGTGGTACGCCAATCAGGATGGCCCCGATAAAAATAAAAAATTCTTCTGCTTTTTCAATCATGGTAAATTAAAATGTACTCTCATCATCCAGCCAAACCATATCAGAAGCTCTCCAATCAATAGGCCAATAAGAAACCAATTAAATTTTGTCATTTAGCTTCGTACCATTCTGGGGTTTCGCTGTACTGCCACTTTGCCATATATGATTTGTCATGGCAATAATATTCTCTGTACTTCTCTACAACAGACAAAGACTCGAAGTTAGGTACTTGGCGGCATTTCTGATCTTGAGCAATGGCTACTGCAAACTCAGTCTGCTCTTCCTTATCGAAGTGCAAGCGGTGCTTGTTTTCTATAACCCAAATATAAGCATCTGTACTTTTATGACGTTTGCCATACCTGCGAGTGTACTCGTTGAGAAGTGCGGCTGCATGTTGGACAAGCCACTCAAAGTTTCCTCTTGACTCTCTGGCCCAGATAGCAGAGGGATGATTGTAATGAGTCTTGCGGTATGGTGCCTCAATGTCTTGCATCCAGAATGTGGTGCAGAGCAATTGATTACACTCAAGGATCATCTTGACACAGTGCTTGTCGCAGTGCTGTCGTGCTGCGATCTCAGGGTCTTGGTCTAAACAAAATATGTTCATCGAGGTCTTTTTAAATGAATTTAAATTCGGGGTCAAGAGTCTTTTTGTCTTTTTTTCTCTTCTTCTTCAAGAGCAATTCGGATGTCATACTTGAGAAACTGCAATCCACATACTGTATAATCCCAAAGATCATTGTTGTACTTTGCTGGGAGATCCATCTTATCTCTAGCCATCCTAAACAAAGATCTCTTTTGATCGTCCAACTCTTTCATTTCTCTCCTTACGGTATCGAGTAATTTTAATTTTTCTTCTACTGTCATGTCTATCAGGTGTAAATTATTATGATGAAGAGACTGTCAAGTGTCAATGTTCTTAATCAAAAAATAGCAATAAAATATGAGGACGTTGAAGAATGGGGTAGTTGCAGTCTTGACAAAAAGCTAATCGTACTATCTACCAAGTGCCTGAAAGATCCAGACCAGCATTGGTGGACGCTGCTCCATGAAGTAACCCACATGATTTTTGAAATGAGTGGAGTTGCATTCATGGAACAGAACGATGAGGAAGCCTATGTTAGATGCGTTGAGAATCTTGTCGTACCTTGGGTCTTAGATCACCTTCACCTTAGATGAGCTTCATCGCAAGTGCCATCTTTTTACCCTTGTGTGTCAAGCTCCTTTTACCATCAATCTTCATGATATTCTTCCTGACCAGCAACTGCTCATAATCCCTCTGGATTGCAGCCCTCTGGAAACCAGTAACTGAAGCCAGCCCATTCAAACTCATTTCTCCCCTCTGAGCTAAAGCCTTGACAATCTGAATCTCTGAGTGAGACAGACCGTTAGGATTGATTGACATTGCTGAACAGAGATCACCCCAAACTTTTTGTGTGATCTTGCGAGCATTGGCAGCAGCAGCGTAAGTCTTTGTACTCTGAGCTTTCTTAACTGCATCTCTAGGATTGCCGCGAAAAACTGAAATAATATCTTGTTTAATTGACTGATCAAGATCGACCTTACACTCAAGATTGTTTTGATAGACTTCGAAGAGTTCTTCTTCATCATACTCTTGGAAAGAAATATCCTCCAAGCGATCCCGAAGAGGTTCGCAAAGTTTTTCTTGGTTGGTTGTAGCCATACACAAAGACATTTGATTGAAGTCAAAGACATAAGACTCACCATCGAAGCTGACAGTACGGACAGGATTTTTGTCCACGTTAAGAGCTGTCAAGAAAACTTCTTGCAAATCTTTTGGAAGGTTGTGTCCCTCATCAATAAACAAAAACGCTTTATGTTCTTGCCAAACAGGAAAGACTTGATCAAAGAACGAACGAGCATTCCTGATTGTCGATCCATTCACTTCCAACATAGGAGGACGGGTACCGTCTGGACGCTCAAGAGCTTCCCTGAACTTACGTACAAAGAAAGTCTTGCCGCCACCCTTTTGGGTAGTGAGGTTGAGGAATGGCAAACGACCAGTCTCTTTATAAGACTTGATGTAAACGCTAAGAGTTCTCTTAACGCTTGTCTGCCCGATACAATCTTCAAATGCCTTGTTGATTTGCATGTCGCTACTTTAAACAGATTTTTAATCGAGTCAACCCCTTTTTAGAAAAAAGTGTAATTTTTTTTATGCCAACCATTGCTAAGAGGCCAAACAACTCTGTGTACACACAGGTTTTATGTAAGAATGCTGCAAGTGCAAGTAACCCTTCTCTACTTGATGGTATTCAAGAAGTAAACTTCGATACAGAGAAACAAATCACAGAATTAAATAAGCTTGGCAAGTTCGGTACTCAGGACAGGATTCTAAATTCTAATCAGACAACCAATTTAAATATAGATTTTATTCTGGATGACGAAAAGTCTAACGATCCATTCTTTAAAAATACAACCAATGGATTCTTATCTACGGACAAATTCAATTTCACAATCAAAGACCTTGCTGGTACGACCAGTATAAATGGAGCTTACTTAACAAGCTACTCTCTACAATTCTCTGCTGGTGAAGCTGCCATTGGAAGACTGCAATATAAAGCCGACGAAGTTTCTTATTCTGATACGCCATACAATACTTTAACCCAATCAGTCGCAGCATCAAATTTTGGAGATGCTTTAAGCCCAAATAAAATCTTTTTAAAAAGTGTTTTATATGACGAAGGTATCGATTCTGCAAGCTTCCCAGTAGAGTCTATGGATCTATCTGTCAGTCTGGATAGAACTCCAGTAACTAGAATCGGTCAGAGAGTACCAGAATTTCGGTACCCTGACCCAAATACAAATGGAGAGTTAAACGTCTCCATTTTAAAAAACCAAATTAAAGATGTTGATTTGTCCACATTAGTACTTGAGAAGGGCTATTTAAAAATAGAATTAAATACAAGCAACGAAGCAAATTTTACAGAATACCTTTTTTCAAATTGTTCGTTAATATCTGTCTCAGAAGGCACCTCGCTTGACGGTAACACAACAATTAATTTTAATTATTTATTCAACTTGAAAGACAATAACACAGTTTTAAATGTTTAATTAGATTTAATTTTAATTTAAAATAACCTACGTTCCCCTTATTTGGCCAAATTCTGTTTAAACTTGGAACTTTTTCGTGTATAAATTAATATGCCAAGACAAAAACAAGACGAAATTCACTGTAACTTTAGCACTGATCCCGCTGTCTGGACCGCTTTTAGAGCAGAAGTAACAGGTTTTTATGGCAGTTACGATTCTTCAGAACTAAACGACCACATTGTTCGTGAGTTCAATAAAAAAATCAGAGATCTTGGACAAAGTTCTTCCCTGTACATCTCACCTTATGATGATGGGCTACGCTATACAGGGAATGGAACTGTTTTTAATGGTTAAAAAACCTGCTTTTTCAAGGTTTTAAACATATCATACAAGGCATAATCCTGTTTGGATGCTTCACGTACTTTATTATTCATCTCAAAGCTATGAGAGGTGTGGGCGATTTCTCTTTTGATCACCCAACCATCTTCAATAAAGTAGTCTGAATCCCATTCAAAGACCTCTGATATATAGTCAACAGCAAGCATGTGCCGTTGTACTTTAGATATTTCAATCTGTACTTCTTGTTTCCCCGTAATTTTCATGTACTTTAATTACACTATTTTTCGGCTCTTTGTCAAGATTGTATCTCAGCTTGGTCTGCATCCATTGTTCGAATGAGAGCCTACGACCAAATAAATAATAAACTTTTTTCCCCATAGGAGTGATAATAGCAGCTCCTTTTACGTGGTGTAAGACTCCATTATTCCAGAACTCTTGGCAGCCATTATGGAAGATCCTAGCTGGTCCTCCTTCACGGTGACGGATTGTACAATCCCTATCTAAGTAGTAACTAAGTCCATCATGCTCAAGGCGAACGAATTCTTCTTGGTTGCTAACAGGCTTAATTTGCCGAAAGAAGTTGTCTGGAGTTTTTCCCATATAATATTATATAAAAAATATACAGATATTAAAGTAATTCTGCTGGTTCTTCGTACTCCTTTATTGGTTTATCCATATTTTCAAACCAATAGTCCTTATCTTTCTCTAAAGACCGTATATCAGAAACCCTAATATAAGCACAACTATCTTTGCGCCACTTGTTATTTCGGGTATCCCATCTTTGGTAACATTGATAAGGAAGTTTGGTTTTACCATTACTAAACTTAAACTTAATTGGATTGTCTATATTTTTACAAAGCTCCTCTGCTTTCTTAATCAAAGATTCTTTTTTGACAAATAAATAACGCTTGCCAACTTTAAACATAAAAAAATTAGTATGCGTTTTGTACAGCCATCCTTTGTAACCGTAATTGTTTACAAATTCAATAATAAGAACGTCAGAATTATAAGACTTATCGCTGGTACTAATTTGCTTTTCGTCTTTGAATTCTATGTAGCCAAGTTTTTTTGTATAGAAATCACCATAATGAATTTGATGATCCCTATCTTCGAATTTCTGTACAGAGTTGTAATGTTTCTGCAAGTACTCGTAAGCAGCAGCTTCTGCTTCATGACCTTTCTTGCCTCTCTGCGAATTATGATAAGCTGCGTCTCTCATTACCAATGTCTTATAGTGTTTGCAATAATAAATCCACAAGTT
>Ga0181591_10005333_pt1 | contig 11176 bp, 6 predicted proteins | sample 071ome_33_FD_133757 | JGI IMG/M metagenome (GOLD analysis project Ga0181591, IMG submission 133757) | Coastal salt marsh microbial communities from the Groves Creek Marsh, Skidaway Island, Georgia - 071412AT metaG (megahit assembly) | ecosystem: Environmental > Aquatic > Marine > Intertidal zone...
CGCTTGCGATATTCGGGTGCGGCGGGGCAGGGTGCATCAACTTGTGGCCCGAATCGCTCCGGAGTGGTTGATTGATTCTGTCGAGCCGCTTGTTCTGGATGAAGACCGGCCCCGTTCAGAGGCGTCACCAGATGCAGACAGGGTAGAGCAACCGAGGCCCCTTGACGAAGGAGCCGATCAACTGGCCACCCGCTACGAGTGGAATGTTGTTCGCCGCGAGGGAGGTGATCAACTCATTCTTGACCTGCCGACCGCCATCACCCCCGCGCGGGAACTGCGGCTTCGGATCACGGGCCACCGTCGGGGCGTTCCAGCCGGGGGGCGTTTTCAATCGACGGCGGCAGATATGGTCCAGCTTGAGGGCGAACTGACGGGGCAGGTCTGGGTCGATTTCCATACCAGCCCAGAAACAACGCTTGTTGAAGGTGAGCAGGCTACTCCACCACTACCGTTTGGTCCGCGGCTGGCGCAACTCGCTGAAGCCGGAGCCTGGCGGCAGCGGGTTCCAGGAGGACGGCTGGCAACGCCGCACGAGTTCCTCTTTTTGCGGCGGCGACCGCCCCTCGATGCAGAAACGCAGACCCGTCTGACTGTTCGGGGCGAGCAGCTTAACGAAACCTTTAGTTTCACCTGTCAGCCCCAGCAGGGAGAGCTTGATGCCCTGACGATTCATTTTTCAGAGCCGGTCGGTGAACTCGACTGGTCGGTCCTCAATGCCGGGAAGACAACTGTCTTCGCCCGTCGCTTGGAACCGGCTGAGCAGCCAGTTCGTGGACTTTCGGGAGCAGTGGACTGGCCGGCGGCGGAGTCCTGGCTCATTGAGGTGACACCCCCGCTGCCAGGCATCACGACCATTCGCGCGACCGGATCGCGGCCGTTCAGCGGTCCGGTGCCGGTCCCGCTGGCCTGGGTTGAGGCGGCGGTCGCACCTCGGGGAGAACTTCTTATTCAGGCGGTTGGGCGAGATCGGCCCCAGGTTCGCAACCATCGACTCACTGAACTGCCACCGCAGGAGCGGTTGGCGGCGGGGCCACTCGAAACAATTTCAGAACTGTCATACGAACTCGAAACCGTCTTCAAGGGAACCGGGCCGGCCGCGGAACTGGTGCCACTTCCGATGGCTGCGAGGCCGGTGCCCCGAAGTTGGGTCTGGCAGGAAAAGACCACCGTCCGCTGCTATGCCTCTGCGGCAGCTGAATATGAGACCCAGTTTTCCTTGGAGAACGATGGCCGTAAGAGCGTCCTCCTCACGGTGCCCTCAACACATCGTTTGCTGGGGGTTTCGATCGATGGTGAACAACTGCCGCTGCCGGCAACGCGGGTGGGTAGCCTGCCGGTCTATCTGCCCGAGGGGCAGCGACACGTGCAGTTGACGGTGCGTTCGGCGAGCGCCGGTACCGCCCAGGTGGGAATCTGGAGGTTACCGACAGAGGTTCCCTCATTCGATGCCCCGACGCTGACACGGCAATGGCAGATGCTGCTCCCGGGCATGGTTGAACTGGTGGCAATTCCAGGCGGGTTTCGTGAGATTGCCCAGCCACCAGTTGACTGGATTGGCCGACTTTTGGGTGGCCACAAGCGGGGGCAGGTCAGCGTCTCACCTCCAGTAGCGCGGCGGATTGATCGACCGCTTACCAACCGGCAGTTTGTGCCGGTTGCTGGTCGGCATCGGCAGGAGTCGTTCGTGCTGGTTGATCGCACGGTTCTGGCAGCGTTCGCGGTGTTCCTGGCCGCACTGACAGCAGCGCTGGGAGCGCTGCTGTCGTGGCAGCGGAGCTGGGTGCTGGTTGCGATTGTCGTGGTGGCCTCGGTGCTGGCCCTCTGGGTGCCCGAGCCGGCTGCGCTTTTGGCCCGGTCTGTCCTCTGGGGTGGGATTGGCATCACCGTGCTGCGTCTCGGCCGCATGGTGCCTGAGGGGAGGAGCCGCCGCGCATTGCAGCCGCTCGCATTTCTGCTCTGCCTCATGGCTGCCCCGGCCACAGCCGCTGAGCAGCCACTCAAGGTTTTCCTGACACCCGTTGAGGGTGAGTCGACGGCACTCGTTCCCGAAAGCCTCTTTCGGGTTCTGGCGGCCACGGAAACAGATTCTGGCCGGAACGCAATCAGAATTCTCGATTGCCGGGTCGAGATGCTGCCCAGTGGTGCCAATGCCAGTGTGAATGGCCAAGAACTCTGGTGGCTGAACCTGCTTGTTGAATCCGATGCCGCTACGGCCTTGCCACTGGATCAGGCACCAACTGAAAGTTGTTTTGCTGAACTCCCCATTCGTGTCGATGGAGGTGTGGTCCGGGCGACCCGCTCGGTCGACCGTCAACGGGTTGTTGTGTCGCTGCCGGCTCCTGGCCTACACATGCTGGCAATCCCGATCAATCCAGTTTGGCGGCGGCGGGGGGATGTGGAAGTAACCACGGTTCGGCTGCCGGTCTCCTCCCAGACCGCCCTGGTCTGGCCGGGCCGTGAGCAACCGGATGCACCCGGGCCCAGCAGTCGCCGGACACAGTGCGAGTGGGCACCGGCAGGGGGCCGTTTTCAGCTTGCGGGTGAGCCCCAGGCGGAAGGAAGCGGTGTCCTGGTTCAGCGTCTCCCTGCAGCGGAGCAGATCCGGCTGACCCGGCCTGTTGATCCGCAGGCGAGGCTGGCGTCGGTGATTCGAGAGGCTGAGAGTAGCAATCAGATCACCTGGACCGATGACAGCTGTCAGCTCACGGCGCGGTTTCTCATCAACTCAGGAAACACGATTCTGCCGACGGTCTGGCTCCAGGCCGATCCACGGCTCGTTCTGGCGGTTCCCGAGGAAACCGCACAGCCTCTGGCACGCTCAATTGACTATGACATTGCACGAGTTGCTGCTGGTGTCTTTCGGATTGACCAGCGAACGCCGGTCAAGGGGGCAGTGCGTCTGGAAATTCCGTTCACGATGCCGCTGACGACAACCATTGGGGTGTTTGATCTTCCCGATGTCTGGCTGCGGAGCGTTCAGGTTGATCATCGTGAGGTGGTCCTCGAGGCTGGTGAGAACTGCGAGATTGCCGTTCGCTTTCCTGGGAGTGTCGCTCCGCCACAAATCGAGGAGCAGGCCGGTAGCAAGACCACCGTCAGCTGGTCTTCCGATGTGGTCGAAGTGACGCCGGCAGAACCGCTTATGGAACAGCCACTGGAAGCAGTGGCAAGCGGTACGCTCGGCGCTGAGCCGCGGCTGCCGACCCTGCATCGTCAGCCTGTCCGCATCGAGGTGTCGCGTCGGAGCGGAGTGATTCGTGGCCGTCAGCAGCAGCTCGTGGTAGCGGAGCGTTATGGCACAGCGATTGTCTACGAGGCGACCATTGATGCCCGATTGGCCGTCTGGACAAGTGATCGCATCAGTCTCCCTCCCGGCTTTGTGCTCGAGAATCTGCAGGTCTTCAGGCAAGACGATCGCTTAGAAGACGGGAAGACCGTTGATGCCTACACGCAGGCTGAATCGTCACGAATTCAGCGGCTCGTGCTCCAGCAGCCAACTACTGGTCAGTACCTGCTTCGTCTGGCTGCGCGAAGTGACCGGGCATTGCCGGCCCAAGGCCGACTCCCCTTGATTCGATCGGCCACCGCAGAGGCGTTTCCACTCACGGTCATCTGGGATGATCAAGCAGGGCGGGGGTGTCCGGAGCTGCTGGCCTCGCGGTCAGGCGACGACCCGGACGATCAACCGTCTGGGCGGATCATGCCACGACGGGAAGATCCTTTGGCAGATCAGCAATGGCGATTTGAATTGTCAAACAGCAGCGCGGAGCAGCAGTTTCGTATCAGGCCACTGGTCAAGGACGAGAGCGGTTTGGTTGCTGAGTCACCGGTGGTGGCAAATGACGAGAAGCCGTCGACGGCGGCAGTGGCTGAGCTGGTCGATATCGAGCTGGTGATTGACGAGCGGGGTCGCATTTCTGGAGTTGGACGTTTTGATCTGACCACGCTGGCAGCAGCAGTGCAGCTGCGGTTGCCGGAAGGATTTCGGCTCTTTGAGTTGCTCCTCGATGGCCGACAGGTGCAACCGCAGGTGCCGAGCCGGGAGTCGCCAGCCGATATCTGGACCATTCCCTTACAGAGTGGGCCGTGGCCTCATGAAATCTTGTTGGTTTTTGTGGGTGAACTAGGCGAGGAACTCTTTCAGGGAGAGCCGGTTTCGTTCGCATTACCGGAGCTGCTCAGCCTGCCCGTGGAGAGAATGCTCCTGACGATTAATTCATCGAAAGGCCAGGCGTTGCGGGTGGGGACGCTGGCTGAAGCGCTTCCCCCTCAGGCAGCGAACCAGATTCGTGAAGATGCCAACGCGGCCATCGATCGGGCAATCATGGCGATGGTGCCCGCCGCGGCAACAGAGACCCGTGAGCGGATCAGTCGCTTTCGCGGACAACGCCTGCGGCAGTTCACCGGTTCGCCGCTGGAAGCCTGGGCTGGCCAAGGAGCCATCCGTTCGCTGCCCGGCTTGCCGCCCACTCAATTCGCGTCACCACTTGATCCTGACCGCTGGCAGCGGATTGTCTTGGCGGCTGCCCAGGGTGAGGCCAGCGTGACGGTACGATTTACCGGTTCGGCCCCTGCGTCCCCCGGCCGGGTCGGTGTGACGCTGCTGATCTTGATAGCCGGCGTGGCTAGCTGGTGGACGCTCACGCGGCGTCCCGCCCGCATGCTTTTTGCCGCTGCCCGTTGGTGGCCGGTGGTGGTTGCCGTCGTGGCCGTCTCATGGCTGGCAACACGGCAGCCAGTCTGGCCCGGAGTGGGGCTTGCGGTTTTGGCTGGCGTTACCCTCGCCCACCGTTTTCTTTGGCGACGGCTGGCTATCCGGACGGCAGAACCAAAGACTGCTCCTGCAGGCCCGGAACAGGTCGAAAATCAACCGGCCAACAATCAACCGGCCAACAATGAGCCAGGCGATACTGAATCAGCCCGACCTGCACCGGAAGCCCTTCAGGGGGCTGCCAGCACGGTGTCCCATCGTCCCGTCTCGTGACGCGGTGCCCCCTGTGGAACTATTTCTTGGTGGCACCGAACTTGTAGGCCGTGTTCGCCGGATCAAAATCGGCATCGGTGAAGCCGTTATTTATCTTCACGTTCATGTAGGTGTATTCCTCCATGAGCGAGGGCTGTCCACCTTGCTCGGTTGGCCAGTCGTAGGCCTCATAGCGAATCGGAATCAAGAGTTCATCGTCGATGTAGACGCGGGCCAGATGAAAGCGAAAGTTGCGTCGCGGCACTGGGTGCCCAACCTGGACGCAGGTGCAGAGCCGGCCATTGACCTTTGCCTGGGGCAGAAAATTCACTTCGCACTCACCAAACTGCTTGTCGTGTTCAGCAACTTCAACGAGTCGCTTGGCGAGGTTCTCGACCCCGAGTTCAGTAATCGGGTACCGGTTGCCCTGCATGGCGAGCATGCCCTGCGGATCGAGTGAGACCGTGCCGACCATGGCCCGTACGCCACCGCCGGCATGGGCGAGCATGTTGCCATCATTACGGCCATCAACGTAGATCACTTCCTGGCCCTTCAGGTCGTCTGGAGCAAGGAAGTAAAGATAGACACTGAAAGGTTCATGCCGAATCTTGGCGAACATGTACTCGTGTGACTTCAGTTCCCCCGCAATCCGCTCTCGTTTCACGACGGTGCAGGAGTAGTCCTTGATATTGGACTGAATGCTTGCCAGCCCCTTGGCCGCCAGTGCCAAGGCTGGCTCAAGCGGATGCTCACCGGGAGTCGTGGTGGCCACCGCATCACTGGCATTGGCATTCCCCTGAGCGAGGCCGCCATTGGGAATGAGGCCCGGGGGGCCTGCCGCCGGCTCGTTGGCCTGGGCAACCGTCATGGCGAAACAGGGGAGGAGGGCCCAGAGAAGCCAGTGCCGTAGCCGGCCCTCGGTGCGAGTCGGCAGCCATGCCGTGAAGTTCTTCCCTGATCCACTCATGCCTGAATCCTCCATTGAAGCTGGTGTTTTGCCGGGGGCACCGATCGGGTGCGGAATCGCACTGGTGAAGCCCGTCGGAGTGACGCGTAAACTAGTTATCGCTCTGGGGTTGGTTCTCACGTTGCCTTTCCGGTGTTGAACCGCCTCACCGGCATAATGCACATATCCGGTCGATTCGTTCCTGCAGGCCGAAGCCGCAGGGTGATCACGGGATCGAGCCGCAGCCCAGAACACTAGCGATCCGGATGGAGTCCGGCTATGGCAAAAATATCGGTATCCCAGCGGTATTTCACGGTACATTGGGAGACGCAGGGTGTTGGTTGTTCACGCGAACAAAACCGATTTCCCGTCACCCCGTGTTTGCTCTTGTTTTCCCCTGGCTAACCCTCATGCCGACCATCACGCCCCTGATCCAATCGGGCCCGTTTGAGGTTTTTCGGGTTGTTTCCCGTCCCTTTTACGAAAACACCTACCTGATTCGCCGGGTGGGGGAACCTGCCTGCTTGGTGATCGACCCAGGCTTTGAACCCGATGCAGTCACAGCGGCGATTGATGAACTGGAGCTCGAGCCCGCAGCCATCGTGTTGACCCATGGGCATTCCGACCACATTGCCGGCGTCGGTCCACTTCGGGACCGCTGGCCTGAACTGCCCGTGTTGATCGGACATGGTGATGCCGAAAAACTGACCGACCCGGTTGCCAACCTGTCGGCGGGCTACGGAATTTCAGTGACCAGCCCTCCGGCAGACTCCCTGCTGCGTGGGGGGGAGCCTCTGGTTGTGGGTGCCTTTCGGGCCGAGGTTGCCGAGATTCCGGGGCATTCTCAGGGGCATGTGGTCTTCTGGTTTACAGGAGAGCCGGTACTGGTTTTCGCTGGCGATGTATTGTTTCATGAGGGAGTTGGCCGCACCGACTTTCCTGACGGAGACTTCGCGGCCCTCGCCAGCGGGATCATCACCCATCTCTACACCTTGCCCGACACAGCAGTGGTCCTCCCTGGTCACGGTGAGCCGACCACGATTGGTCACGAGAAACAACACAATCCATTCGTCCCATTGAACTGACGTCGGTCTTTCCCGGTTCCAGTTCCAGCCGTTCACAATGCTTGCGCCTGCAGACATGCCCGCCCCTCCACAAGACCAGCCGGTTAGTCGGTCGCCGGTCTGTCGTCTGACAGGCCTGGGTCTGGCGGGCCTGGCCAGGCTACTGGCTGGTGCGAGTGTCCGTTGGATTGCCAGTCAGCCGGACACCTGCCAGCGTGTCTACTTCGCCAACCACACCAGCCACCTCGACGCCTTATTAATCTGGGCTTCGCTCCCCCGCGTGGTCCGCGAACTGACCCGGCCAGTGGCCGCCAAAGACTACTGGTCGCGCGGCCGGGTGCGGCGCTGGCTTGCTGAGCAGGTCTTCGATGCCATTCTCATCGATCGCACCGACATCAAGGTTCATCAGAGCCCGGTCGACCTGATGCTTCGTGAGGCCGGGGCAACCCGCTCGTTGATTGTTTTTCCAGAGGGCAGTCGGAGCGTCACCGGGGAGGTTGGGGAGTTCAAAAGCGGGCTGTACTACCTGGCCAAAAAACGGCCCGACATCGAATTGGTGCCGGTCCACATCGATAACCTGAACCGGGTGCTTCCTCGGGGTGAATTTCTACCGGTGCCCCTGTTGTCCTGTATCAGTTTTGGCCCACCACTCTGGCTCGAGCGGGACGAGGCCAAGTTCGACTTTCTCACTCGTGCCCGTCGGGCCGTATTGTCGCTGAAGGAGTAGGCGGCGGGGCGATGCGAGTCGCTCCGTGCCAGACACAACAGACGTGAACGATCTTCGTACCATTGCTCTGGTTGCCGGAGTCTTGCTGCTGCTTTCGGTGGTGACTGGCGTGGGCCAGTTCCTCAAGCGTCATCCCGATCGCGGAATCGACGCTGCTGCTGTCCGTACCTTCAATCTGCGAATTCGTGGCTGGTGGGTGCTATGCACCGTGCTGGCAGCCGCCTTCTGGCTTGGATCGACCGCCACGGTCACGCTCTTTGGCCTGGTCTCATTCTGGGCATTACGGGAATTCATTACGCTGACGCCGACCCGCAAGGGTGACCATCGGGCGCTCTTTTGGGTGTTTTTCCTGTTTACACCGCTGCACTATGTACTGGTCGGCCTGAATCGGTACGACATCTACAGTGTGTTCCTGCCGGTGTATGCCACGCTCTTTGTGTTGGCCCGCGCAGCGGTGGCTGGCGACTACAAGCGGTTCCTCGAGCGGACGGCCAAGATTCAGGCGGGGCTGGTGGTCTGTGTCTACTGTCTTTCTTTTGCCCCTGCCCTTTTGGCCTTGCCGGTGGCAGCTGGGGTCGATGGTGGCCGCGATGCCAACTTTCGGCTGCTGTTCTTTCTGATCTTGCTGGTGCAGTTTGCTGACTGCATGCAATATGTCTGGAGCCGCGTGCTGGGGCAGCGGTTGGTGGCGGCAGCAGTCAGCAGCAACCGTACCTGGGAAGGCCTGCTGGGGAGTGCCACCAGCACTGCGCTGCTGGCCTCCGTGCTCTGGTGGGCCGCCCCGCCCTTTGAGCCCTGGCAGGCTGCAATCGTTGGCCTGGTGGTGGCCATCATGGGCTTTGCCGGTGGCATGACGATGTCAGCAATCAAACGCGACCGGGGCGTGAAGGACTATGGCACCCTCGTGGTTGGGCATGGTGGCGTCCTCGACCGCATTGACTCGATCTGCTTTGCGGCCCCCGTCTTCTATCACATGACGGTGCTGATTACCGGCGGATGAGATCGGTTGTGGCCGTGCTTGTCTGTCGCTGGCTGCGGCGAGCCTGTTGCACATAGATCGACTGGCGGCCTGCGGTGGTGGCAAGCCGCTGGGGTTCAGCCTGAGGGCGATCGGTGATGGGATCGGGGCTCTGCCCTCGCGCCGTTGGCGACCACGATTGCGCTGCGGGCAAAGCGGCCGCGATCGCCGCCGGTGGGGCCGGGCAGCCCCGCTTCACCCAGTCGAGCCAGACGGTCTGGAGCCGACCGACGTCATCAATGCCGTAGTGATGGTTGAGAGCTGCCGACCAGTTGTCGTGAGCGAGGCCCTCACCAACGAAGGCGACGTAGCGGCGGCGGCCACCGCGTTCGATGAGGTAGCGGGCCAGGGAGTAGCCCTGCGAGTACAGGGGGAGCACATCGGCTGGATACTCCCGCATGGCGAACATCTCTGGGAAGGCAATGCCTCGCCCGGTCCGCAGAAATTCGATCAGCATGCGATGCTGGCGGGCCCGTTCGACGGGGTGCTCAACAGTGGTGCACGCACCCTCGTCGGCCCAGCGTGGCAGTGGTTGCCGAAAATGACTGGCAAAAATCGTGTGGGTGATTTCATGTGGCAGAACCGAGTCGAGCACCCGTTCTTCACTGCCCTGGATGTTCATGGTCCAGTTGAAGACCTCACCGCGGTCAAACACAAAACTGGTTGCACCACCGGCGCCCAGTGTGGGGGCCACCTGGGCCGTGATGGGGCAGGGGCGGCTCCAGCGGGGAAGCGGCTGGCCGACCCACTCGATGGCCAGGTCGTGCCGATACTGTTCTGCCGCGTCACCGATGCGCTTGGCCAGGTGGTCAGTGGGGGCCTCAATGATGAAGTTGGTCGTTCGATAGCCTGCCGCAGGGGCGGTAGCGAGCGGGACAAAGGCACTGAGAACTGCTGAAGCAAGAAAAAGAATCTGCGATCGATGTCGGCCGAACTGCATGCGTCTACCACTCCGAAGATGTCGCTGTCGGCGTTCCTGCCGCCAGCGGTGAGGGGCGGACGGTAGCGGTGCAGGGGGCTCGGAACCAGAGCGGTTTCAGGCCGGTTGACCGTTCAATTGCCTGGCATCAGGTGGGGCCAGGCAAGTTCCAGCCGGTCGGCGGGCGGGATTTCCAGAACGGTGCCGGCAGCCAGAGAAACCCGTGGATCAAGGGCTCGGTTCCAGGCAAAGAGACTGCGGTAGAGGCGACCGTCACCGTAAGCCCGTTCGGCGATATCCCACCACGAGTCGCCGCCGACAACGCGATACGGTTGATTCGGGACGATGGGGGTGACGGCGGGAGCCGGGGGAGAGACAGGTGACGGCGAAAATGCGGGGGCGTCGCTTGTGCGGTCGAGGGTGCCAGCAGTGGCAACCGCTGCGAAGGCGGAGTTGGCTTGAGGCTGCCAGGGGGCGGTCGTTGCCTCTGTTGTGGCGGCAACCTGATTGCTCACCAGTGTGGCGGCTGATGCTGTCGCCAGGGGACGGTCGGTCTCGTCTGCTGTCGACGGAAAAGCCTCTGAGGGAATGGCTGCAAGCGCGGGAGCCTCGTCGCTCGGCAGGACGGTGAGTGGTGCGGACGTTGGTTGTTCGCTTTCGGTCGGCGATGCCCACGGTGACGGGCTCGGCTCTTCTGGCGCAGCGAAGCGGCTTGGGGCTGGGGTGGCGTCGTCCGGTGGCACCGCCCACGGGGCGGCCGCCGCCGGGCTTGGAGAGAGATCGGGCGGGGGCACGATTGCGGTGCTTGCCGTCGAACTCGTCATATGAATGTCAGGTCCGGTGCCACGTGGCGGACGTGGCACGAACAGCTTCAATGACAGCGCCGCCACAAATACTCCGGCAAGCAAGCCGAGCAGGGCCAGCATGAATCGCGATTCTCGTCCCATCCGTTCTCCATCCGCACACTCCGCCGGCCACCCAGTCACGGACCGGGGGCTGTCAGGGAGCCCGGAGGATTCTGCTGAAACAGGTTGGCCACCGCCAGAGCGGCATGCCAAAAAAGAAAGAGAGGGTTTGCCTGTTTTGTTCAGATTCGCACGGCCGCCCGCAGCCGAGCAGAGCGGGAGCGGGGGTTGGTCTCAACCTCGTCGGCCTGTGGTTCAAGTGGTGAGCGGGTGAGGCAGTTCCAGATTTGTGGACTGCGAAACGCCGTCTTCACCAGCCGGTCTTCCAGGGAATGAAACGAGATGACCACCAATCGGCCGCCGGACCGCAGCCTTGTGGGAATCCGTTCCAAGGCAATTTGCAGTGACTTGAGTTCTTCGTTGACGGCAATTCTGAGGGCCTGGAAGGTGCGTGTGGCAGGGTGGATGCGGGGAGGTGGTGACTGACGCGGAATGGCGGAGGCGACCAGCCTGGCAAAGTCGCGGGCCGATTCAATCGGCTGCCGTTCGCGGACCCGGGCAATCTTCCGGGCGATGCGGCGGCTATAGCGTTCTTCACCGAACTCATAAATAAGGTCGGCGAGCGTCTCGGGTC
>Ga0181591_10005335_pt1 | contig 11175 bp, 9 predicted proteins | sample 071ome_33_FD_133757 | JGI IMG/M metagenome (GOLD analysis project Ga0181591, IMG submission 133757) | Coastal salt marsh microbial communities from the Groves Creek Marsh, Skidaway Island, Georgia - 071412AT metaG (megahit assembly) | ecosystem: Environmental > Aquatic > Marine > Intertidal zone...
AAAAAATTATAAGCTTGCAAAAGGTATCATTGATAAGACCGACTACATTGTAGAGGATGACAATGATTACTCAGACTTGGTAGACATTCTCACCAAAGAAGATGAGAGTGCACTAGAAATTAAATTCTATCCCATTATCCCTAATATCATCAACGTTCTTGTTGGTGAGTTTGCAAAGAAGTATGCTCGTGTAACTTTCCGAGCGGTAGATGATCTTTCTTACAATGAGCTATTAGAGCAGAAGAGAGCCATGATTGAGCAGACTCTTCTTGCCGATGCAACTCAAGAAATTGTAATGAAGCTTCAGCAATCAGGTGCTCAGCTTGACGAGCAGCAGTTGCAAGAAGCATTGAATCCGGAAAGACTTAAGACTCTTCCTGAGATTGAAGCCTTCTTTAAGAAAGATTACAGATCTCTTGTAGAGGAGTGGGCAATGCATCAGCTTAAAGTTGATGAGGAGCGTTTCAAGATGTACGAACTAGAAGAGCGTGCATTCCGTGATATGCTTATTACGGATAGAGAATTCTGGCACTTCCGTATGGGAGAAGATGATTATGAGTTGGAGCTCTGGAATCCTGTACTTACGTTCTACCATAAGTCTCCTGATAATAGATATATCTCTCAGTCTAACTGGGTAGGTAAGTGTGATATGATGTCTATCTCTGATGTTATTGACAAGTATGGTTACTTGATGACTGAAGAGGAACTAAAATCTTTGGAAGCAATCTACCCTGCACGCTCTGCAGGATACGCTATTCCGGGTACACCTAACGATGGATCTTTCTATGATCCTACTAAGTCTCATAAGTGGAATACTGAAATGCCTTCTCTAGGTTATCGTCAGTTTGTAACTAACTATGAGCTTAACACTAAGCATGGTGGAGATATTGTTAACTGGATTCTTGGTGAGTCAGAAGACTTGTTTGAGTTTGGTGATAGCTACATGCTCCGTGTTACAACCGTGTACTGGAAAACGCAACGTAAAGTTGGACACCTTACTAAGGTTATGGAAGACGGTACGGTTATCCAAGATATTGTAGATGATCGTTACAAGGTTCTTGATAAGCCTTTGTATAACACAAACGTTAGTAAGAACAAGACCAAAGAGAATGTAATCTTTGGTGAGCATATTGATTGGATCTGGATTAACGAAGTATGGGGCGGTATTAAGATTGGACCTAACCATCCTAGCTACTGGGGTATGACTAATCCTGGTGGTATTACCCCTATGTATATTGGAGTAGATAGAAACAAGCCTGGTAGACTTAAGTTCCAGTTTAAAGGAGACTCTACTTTGTATGGTTGTAAGCTTCCAGTAGAGGGTGCTGTGTTCTCAGATCGTAATACGAAGTCTACGTCTTTGGTAGATTTGATGAAGCCTTACCAGATTGGATACAACATTGTAAACAATCAGATTGCAGACATTCTTGTAGATGAGCTTGGTACTGTAATTATGCTTGATCAGAATGCTATTCCTCGTCATTCTCTTGGAGAAGACTGGGGTAAGAACAACTATGCTAAGGCATACGTAGCAATGAAGAACTTCCAGATGTTGCCTTTGGACACATCTATTACTAATACTGAGAATGCTCTGAACTTCCAACACTATCAGGTTCTGAACATGGAGCAGACTCAACGTCTAATGGGAAGAACTCAGTTGGCTAATTACTTCAAGAATCAGGCATTTGAATCTATTGGTATTACAGCACAAAGACTAGGAGCGCCTAATGAGCAGCAAACGGCTACTGGAGTACAGGCATCACTAGAAAGTTCTTACGCACAAACAGAGGTTTATTTTATTCAGCACTCCGATCACCTAATGCCGCGTGTACACCAGATGCGTACAGATCTTGCTCAGCATTATCATAGCACCAAACCTTCTGTAAGATTACAATACATTACCACCGAAGCAGAGAAGGTAAACTTCCAAATGAGTGGTGTAGATCTTTTGCTTAGAGACTTTAATGTATTCTGCACTACTAAAGCAAATCATAGACAAATCCTTGAGCAACTTAAGCAGCTTGCCATGACTAACAATACTAGCGGTGCTAGCATTTATGATCTTGGTAATATTGTTAAAGCTGATAACATTGCTGAGGTAACTCACATTATGAAGGCTGCTGAGGAGAAAGTACAACAGCAGAAACAAGCTGAGATGCAGCAAATGCAGCAAATAAAGGAGCAGGAAATCCAAGCTCGTCAGCAAGAAGCTCAGATGAAGATGCAGTTTGAAGCAGAGCAGAAAGAGCTTGAGCGTCAGAAAGACATTACGGTTGCTGAGATCCGTGCTTCCGGTTACGGTGCAATGCAGGATATCAACCAGAACCAAGTATCCGACTTCCAGGATTCTCTTAAGTCTATTAGAGAATCAGAAAGATATCAGGAACAAATGGGTTTGAAGAGAGAGCAAGAAAGTAATAAGAAGGAGATGAACTTCCAGAAGATTGCTCTTGAGCGTGAGAAACTTCAGACTCAGAAAGAGGTTGCTGATAAACAACTACAAGTAGCTAGAGAAAATAAGAACCGTTATGATGTTAAAGGCGGGGATAAATCTTCCGGAAAAAAATCTGAATAACGATAGCTATATACTGCAAAAAAGCTTCTTGATGAGCCTATAAAACTCAAATTTTAAAGGTTTAGTAAAAAACTTGTTCGTATATTATTATTGTAGAAAACCAAAAAAGAGATGGCAGAAAAACAAACCAACGATGTTGTAGAGAATACAACAGTGCAACAAGTCGATATTAATATTGACGATCTCTTTTCTGGAGCAGCAGGCGTAGATAATATTACTACTGCATCAGAAGAGAAACCAAAACCAAACGTTCTTTCAAATAATACTAACGTAGACATGTCTTTTCTTGAAGACGATTCTACCGAGGAAGAGGGAGATGATTCTGCAGAAGCTACTGAAGAAGTTGCTGAGCAGGAGAGTGCTGCAGATATCTTATCTGATCTAGATTCAGAGGAAGAGCCAGATGAAGCTGATGAACCTAAGAAGCGTGGTCGTAAAAGGATTGAAGGTATTGCTGATGTTTTCTCTAAACTCATTGAAGATGAAATGATCATCCCGTTTGATGATGATAAAGATCTAGATGAGTATACTGCTAAAGACTGGCAGGAACTTATTCAGGCTAACCTGGAAGAGAGAGAAAGAAAAATCAAAGAGCAAACTCCTAAAGAATTTTTCCAAAGTCTTCCTGAAGAGCTCCAACTTGCTGCTAAATATGTAGCAGACGGTGGACAAGACCTTAAAGGTTTGTTTGGTGCTCTTGCTATGGTAGAAGAAACAAGAGCTCTAGATGCAACCGATGAGATGGATCAAGAGACTATTGTTCGTGAGTACTTGCAAGCTACAGGCTTTGGTACTCTTGAGGATATTCAAGAAGAGATTGATACTTGGAAAGATCTTGGTAAGCTTGAGCAACAAGCAAACAAGTTCAAACCTAAGTTGGATAAAATGCAAGAGCAAGTAATTGCTCAACGTTTGCAAGAACAAGAAGCTCGTAAGCAACAACAAGAAGCTGCAGCTCAAAGCTACATGGATAACGTTTATGAGGCTCTTAAAGAAGGAGATTTAAACGGTCTGAAGCTTGATAAGAAAACGCAGTCTCAGCTTTACAGCGGTCTTGTTCAACCAAACTACCCCTCGGTATCCGGTAAGAAAACGAACCTTCTCGGACACCTGCTTGAGAAATACCAGTTTGTAGAACCTAACTATTCACTTATTTCTGAAGCATTGTGGTTGCTTTCTGATCCTGATTCTTATAGAGATAAGATCAGAGAACAGGGTAAAAACAAGGCGGTAGAAAAAACAGTTCGTCAACTTAAAACAGAACAAGCTAAGAAGTCTTCTTCTACAATGCCTGAAGAAAAAGAACAGACTCGTGGAAGCAGAGGACTTAGCAGACCTGGAAATATTTTTAAACGCTTTTAATAATAACTCAATCAATTAATTTTTAATCACATGGCAACTCCTGTATTAAACAACGGTATCTTTTTGAGAGATACTTCTTACAAGGCGTCATCTCATGTAGATTCTTACCACTTGGCTAACATGCTGGGTAGTGCAGAACCTACTGATATGGGTCCTGTAGACTTGTGGGCTATGGCACAAAAGGTAGAAATGCCTTTGTACCAAATGGCTTCTTTCGGTGGTAAGAATACCATCATGGTAGATAACGCTCGTGGAGAGTACAAGTGGCAGATTCCTGTAGCTCAGGATCTTCCTTATGTAGTTTCTGACGTTGAGGCTGGTGACGATTCTACTAACCCATTGGGTAAGGATGGTCGTACCTTTACCTTGAAGATGAACAAGCGTGCTTTCGGACATGGTGATATCATTACCTATGACAAGTACAACGGTGCTGAATTGTACGTAACTGCTGAAGATATTCTTCCTGCTGGTGACGGCTTTATCTACACTGTACAGCTTGTTAACAATGACAACCTTAAGTTCTTGAAGCGTGCTTACTTGAAGCCTGGTACCAAGTTCTTCCGTAAAGGTTCTGCTCGTGGTGAGTACGGTGAGCGTTTCTCTGATTTGGGAGATGTTTCTACTGGCTTCCGTGAGTTCTACAACTACGTAGGTGGTGCAGAAGCTCACGTACACTACAGTGTATCTTCTCGTGCAGACATGATGTTGAAGGGTGGTATGCGTGCAGACGGTACTGTACCTGTAACTGAAATCTGGAGAAACTTCGACAAGAATGCTGATCCTTCTATCACGTCTTTGGAAGACATGGTATCTAAGATGGGTAAGGATGCTGTTAAGCGTGCATTTGAGAGCGGTACTTTGTCTCGTACCTTCTTGACTCAGATGGAAGCTGCTCACCTGACTAAGATTGCTAACGACATTGAGACCTACTTGATGTGGGGTCATGGTGGTCGTCTTAAGCAAGATGGTCCTGATGATGTACGTCTGTCTGTAGGTTTGTGGAAGCAGTTGGATAACTCTTTCAAGAGAGTATACAACAAGTCTTCTTTCTCTTTGGATATGTTCAAAGCAGAATTGTACAACTTCTACCAAGGTCGTGTAGAGCTTCAAGGTCCAGATCCTCAGCGTCAGATCATCGTTCAAACTGGTATCGGTGGTATGAAGCTTGTTAACGAGGCTATCAAGGCTGAAGCTAACGCATCTGGTTTGTTGGTACGTGCTACTGATATCGGTGCTGTTTCTGGTACCAATATGGACTTGAACTTCGGTTTTGCTTACACTAGCTACGTTATTCCTTTCTTGGCTAACGTTAAGTTTGTATTGAATCCTGCATTCGATAACTTGCATACCAATGATATTGAGAATCCTCTGATTGATGGACATCCTTTGTCTTCTTACAGCTTTGTAGTATTTGATATTACCGAGAACGGTAACGATAACATCTACTTGCTTAAGTTGCAGTGGGACAACCAATTGAAGTGGTTCTATCAGAATGGTACTATGGACTACATGGGTCGTAACCAAGGCTTCCAGTCTTCTGGTTCATTCAATGGTTACCGTGTATTCATGACGCAAACAATGCCTGCTATCTGGGTTAAAGATGCTACTAAGGTATTGAAGATCGTTATGAGAAACCCTGTAACTGGCGGTTCATTCTAATAATGAAAACTGGTAGGTAGGGGGATTCGTCCCCCTACTCTATCATTATAAAGTTGCACCGACGAGTGCTAAAGCTGTTACATGCCTGTGCTATAAAATCGTAAGTTTATAGTGGAGCTGGCAACTCCAACAGCTTCTAAGTTTCCCAACTTAATTAAACCAACAAAAAATGAGTGATTACACAATTGTAGAAAAGTACCAGCAGGGTAAGGCACAGAAGATTGCCATTCGTCCTTTCTTTGATCCTAGTGTTTCTAACATGGGTCTTGAGAAATATCAGATGGCTTTAATGGATGGTGTCTACCATGAAGAACAACTTGCCTGTCTTGAGATTAACGGTGTAAAGCGTTATGTTACAGGACTTAATGAGTTTGCTCCTGAAGTAAAGCTTTTACCAGATGAGCAACGAGAAGCTAAGATTAGAGAGATTCGAGCTATTGTAGCTCAGATTGAAAGAGAGCTTGCAGCTAATGTAGTCTCTGTAGATGATCCTGACTTCTGGGCAAAGATTAAGCTGATGCGTCCTGATAACGACAAGTTCTGGGATAAGATTACTTTGCGTTGTGGTAATGAGCCGGTATTCCTTGATCCTGTAAAGGATGCTTATGATCTTATTAAGATCTATGCTATTGATGCTGGTGGTTTTTCCATGATTGCTAAGAGCTTGGAAGATGCTAAGAGTCAACCAACCGCTCCTAAGTTTTATCTAGATAGACTTGAAACTACAGCTGCAAACAGAACAGAAGTATCTAAGATGCGTAACAGAGCTCTTGGAGAATTGCAGAAGCTTTATGATAAGAATGCTTCTAAGCTGTTCTTGGTTGCTAAGGTTGTAGATGTAAACAGTACTCAGTATACAAAGAATACACCTAATGATATCGTTTATGAAAACATGGACGCATACATTAACGGACTCTCTGTAGATAGAGATAAGAAGAGAACTGCTGAGAAGTTCATTGCTACAGCCAACATGTCTATGGAAGACTTGAAGCTTACTGCAATTATCAAGGATGCAACGATCTATAGACTGGTAGCCTCTAAGTCAGATGGCTTTATCCACGATATGGAATCAGGAACTCTTCTAGGAAAGACTACTGCCGACTGTGTTGAGTATCTGAAGAACCCCTTGAATGAAGAGGTTATGATGAACTTGATGAGCAGAGTAGAACAAATGTGGAATTCTTAAACTACTATAACTATGTCTGACAAGGATATTAATGACGATTTCTCTGATATGGAGAATGATTTTGGGGACTGGGTAAATCAGCTAGAACAGCAGAAACAACCCACATGCAATATTGATAATCCTGAAGACTGCGAAGCTTGCGGTAGTTAATATATTTCATTAACTTATATAAGTAATGAATAACACAACTCTACAAATAAAAATTAGGCAACGTCTTAATAAGCTGGCTAGCAATGACTATGATAACATAGAGTGCTGGCAGATTGTAGAGGCATTTAACAAAGCGCAGCTTGATTGGTGTCGTCGTCAGATACATGGTAACAACTTGTTCCAAGAAGGAGATGAGCAGTCTAAAACTCGTATAGACGATTTACAAAGACTTCTTATTTCTGCTAATCTTGCTGGAGTAGAATCAGATAATGTTTTTGTTAGTAGTCCTTTGCCTGCTAACTACATGTCTTTTAAGAGAATAAGCACGATGGGTAAGGATGAGTGCTGCCCTGCTAGAGATATGACTGTATATCTTGTAGAGGAAGCAAACTTAGATCTTATCCTTCGTGATCCTCTTAAACGTCCCGACTTTGCTTGGGGAGAAACTATTGCAACCCTTATTGGTAATAGAGTACATCTGTTTTCTAATGATGAGTTTTCTATTGTTAGACCTAGTCTGACTTATTATAGAAAGCCTGTAAATATTGAGATTGCTGGTTGTCAAGATCCTTATAGTGGTGCTATTACAAACACTGACGTTTCTTGTGAGTTTAAAGATGATATTGTAGAAATCTTGATTGATGAAGCAGTATCTATTCTTGCTGGTGATATCATGGATGTAAACAACTACCAGAGAGGAATGTCTTCTGGAGAAAGAAATAACTAATGGCACTTAAGAGACCTTACTCTGATTCTGATAAAATGGCTGCAAATATTGTTAGTCAGTTTATGCAGTCTGCAAACGATACTCATAAGTATCACTTGCAGATTACTGGTCCCGGATCATATGCTCAACATACTGCAGTAGGAGAGTACTATGATTCTATCAAAAGTTTTGCAGATTCTTTTGCGGAAGAGTACCAGGGTTTTACAATGAAGCTTCTAAAGATTGAATCTACTCCGACTCAGGAGATTAAAACAAAAGAAGATATTGTAAAACATTTAAATAATTTGTATATTAATATAGAGAAGACACAAGAAGTAATGCCTTGTTCTGCACTCGTTAACACCTTAGACGAGGTTAAGTCAATGATCAGCAGCACCCGGTACAAACTTGTGTTCCTATCATAACTTTTTGTCTATTAAATAAATTTAAAGAAAATGGCTTATTTTCCTCATGCGTACAAGAAGACCTTCGTTGCGGCTTCTGTACAACTTGCTCCCGGTGCTGGAGACAAGACTGAAGATTTGGCTGCTGGTGAGTTGGCTCTTGCTAGTTACAAATCTGGTGACATCCTTCCTTTGGGTGCTGCTACTCCTTCTGACGTGGTTATGCTTGCTATGGGTAGCTACCACGCTAATGACAAGATCGGACCCCATCATGGTGGTTACACCGAGTCTGTAAAATCTAAGGGTATTAACCCTAAGTTTATCTCTCGTTTGTACCATGCTCCTGCTCAAGCTTCTGTAGCTGCTCAAGTTACTGTAGAGGCTGAAGGAGATTGCTTCGGTTGTGGTGTAGAGCGTTACTTGCGTATTGACGTTAAAGGCTCTCCTGCTTTGCGTTTCTTGGGTCGTAACAGCTACTTTGTTGCTGACTGGACTGAGAAGTGCTGCGTAGCTGGTCAAACTTCTGTTGATCCTTTTGTAGTTCTTGAAACTTGGGCTAAGCAGATCATCAATGAACCTTTGATTGCTCCTTTTGTACAAGCTTCAATGGAAGAATGGGATGCTGTTAATTCTGTTTGGATTCCTGTAGCTTACCAGAAGCTTGTTAATGGTAACCCTGTAGTTTCTTCAATCTATGATTCTGAGGCAACTGCTGTACACACTGTAACTACTCAAAGTCATGGTAAGTTCCGTATCGTATTGGACGGTGCTTATGTAGACACCAAGTTTGGTGATTGTTCTTTCCGTCCTACGGACTTCTATGAGAAAGAGCCTGTTATCATCTTGGCTTCTGAGTTGGATGAAACCGGTGATGCTTGTAACGTAGCTTGTACTACTATTACTGAGACTGTTGCTGCTAAGCAAGGTCGTGGTTTTGGTGAGTCTGTATTGCGTGAAGTAATTCTTTCTAATCGTTACGCTCAAGAGCCTTTCAGCAATGATGCTCGTATCCGTGAGATCTTGGAAGACACTGCTTTGGGTTCTGTAGACCGTAACGGATCTTACGATTTGTTCTACGTGTTGCACAGCATTCCTCGTTCTTACAACCCTTCAGGTATGCACAACTCTGATCAATACTTGCTTTGCATTGCAGCTGAGTCTGGTTCTCAAGCTTCTACAGATGCATTGTCTTTGTTGAACGATTTGGCTGGCACTTCTGGTGTAGCTGTTGAGGCTATCGGTTAATAACTGACCAAATTATAAGAAGTAGGGGGTAGGAGAAATCTTATCCCCTCTTTTTATTTTGTACACTGCGGTTTTTTACGTAAATTATTTATGGGTACTGCTGTACAATTGTCTTATTAAATTATACTGGAAATGTCGTATAAACACAATCTAAGTTTAGAGATTCCGGAAACTGCAAACGATGGCATTTTCAGGGTTGTAGATACGAGTAATTATAGCGTGGAACTTCCCATAGAGTGTGGGACCTTGCAGATTACTTCTCCTGGCTTTAATGCTCCCGTTAACATTGAAGCACTTCCCGGATTCAACTTGATTCTGAATGCTTGTACATTAGGTATTAGTAACGGAGACTGTGCTTCGGTTCTTCCTTCTTTACCTGATGGTCTTTACGTTGTTCGTTACAGCGTTTCTCCCAACGATAAAGTTTGGGTAGAATACAACTATCTCAGAATGACTGATACAATGAATGCTTACTACAAGAAGCTGTGTCAGATTGATCTTGCTCCTTGTGAGCCTAACGATACTATTAAGAAACTCGTTAGTGAAATGAATTACATCAGAACTCTTCTGGATGCTGCTAAAGCTAAGGTAGAATATTGTGGTGGAGCTGCAGAAGGTCTGGAGCTTTTCCAATATGCTATCAAACGTCTGAAGAGAGTTGAGTGTACCTCTTTATGTTAAAAGCCCAAATAGAACCAACTATGAAAGTATGTGTTAATTGTCAAAACAGAATTACGTGCAGTTGTCAAAACAGAGTAGCATCTGACGGTAAGCAGTGTTGCTCAATGTGCGTAGCTGATTACGAGAAACAGCTAAAGGCTCAAGTAAATGGAAAGTAAAAAGAAAATAGAGATTAACCAGCGTTTTGCTGATGCTGCTTTCAAGCATTTCAGACAGGAACGATACGGTATTACCCAATGCTGTGGTAATTCCGATCTGTTTGGTCTTGCTCGTCAAAAGTATCTCTGTGATTGGGATAACGTTAAAGAGCTTAATGCCGTAGATAAAGCTGTTGTTCAGACTAGCTGGGATCCTATTTTCTATACTCCTTACGAAGAGCGTCGTAAAAGAAACCTACCTGCGTCTACTGGAGCTACTCCATATAACGCAAACGTTACTTATAACTATGGTGTAGACGGTACTGAAAACATTATTCAAATCAATGTTGGCGGTGCTGTAACTCGTATTAATGTTAATCCTCTGATCAACATTAACCGTAATAACGAATACACTCACGAGCAGCTTACTCCTGCATACGAATGGATCATTGTACACAACTTTGGATTTATTCCAAACGTATATACTACAGATCTGCAAGGTAATGAGTTTGAAGGTGTAGTTGTTCCCGTAGATGCTAGTACAATTAAAATAGTATTCACCGAAGCTGTAAGCGGATATGCATACCTAAGCTAAAATGGCTAAGACAAAAACGTTTTATAGTAATATCAGTCTAGCCAAGAATGAACTGCTAGACGCCCGCATAGAAAACAAAACTACTGCGGAGAGACAAGCTATGTCTTTAGGCTTGCCTCATACTGGTCTTGCTATATGGGATACTGATCTAGAGGGTTTATACCTCTGGAAAGATGACCACTGGACAAGAGCAGGTGCTAGTGTAGAAGAAATTGCTGCATGGAACCAGGCTTACGATGATTCGGTAGTAGACTTTGTTATTACTCAAGGAGAGGAAACAAGCTTTACCATACAGCGTAGAAACAGTTCAGCTATTACTAAAACGTATAAAAGTGGGTACACCCATAACCAAAGTGCTCCTGCTAGTACTTGGGTAATTACACATCAACTTAACAAAAACCCTTCAGTAACCGTGGTAGATTCTTCCGGTAACCAGGTAGAAGGTGCGGTTACAATTAACTCTTTAAATCAAATA